>Ga0209517_10001687_pt1 | contig 32681 bp, 34 predicted proteins | sample PeaSoiMetSII2010_FD_187695 | JGI IMG/M metagenome (GOLD analysis project Ga0209517, IMG submission 187695) | Peat soil microbial communities from Weissenstadt, Germany - SII-2010 (SPAdes) (version 2) | ecosystem: Environmental > Terrestrial > Soil > Wetlands > Peat | place: Germany... | reverse complement strand
GGCTCTCTTCCCCCTGCTGATGCGCCTCCAACAACTTCCGTCGTAGATCGTCAGAATAGGCCTTCGCCATCTCTTGCTTGCAGCCGGATCGCCAGAGCTGGTCTATATTATCTCAGAAAATGGTCTAGCCGCACCCATACCGGAGCCACCTCCTGTCTAACGTATTACGAAGTTGAAGAGGCGCTCTATGGGCGGCTCGCGCAGTCTGCGAAGGGCGTTTCTCGCGCTGACACGCTGTTGATTCCGGCCGCACGGGCGATAACGACGCAAGTGCAGATAGTCGTTGAGCTATTCAACGTTTTAGTGCTCGACCTCACTTCTGGAACAGTCCACCTTCAACTCCAGCAGCTCCAGTTACAGACGCGTGGGATTCGCGCAGCCGATGCGCTTCACGCTGCAAGCGCAATTGCATTCGATGCCGACCTGCTTGTATCAACGGACGACGCATTGCTGCATCTCGATGGCGTGCTCGAGAACACCCAGGGACGCAAGATTCTCTGTCGCGATACGGATTCGGCCCTTGAGCTGTTATAGCGCGGCGCACGGCAGAGGCGGAGCGGTCACCGCGCGATTTGAAACGCCTCGCGGAACTCCGCATTCTGCTCGCCCAGCTTGTCGTGCACCGTGACCACCAGCGTGTACGAACCCGCGGCCACGTTGGGGTCGAGGCTTAAACTCAGTGCTCCGGGGACGATGCGCTGCGGGTAGAACGACTCCTTGGATTCGGCGGCGGCTTCGGGCTGCGCGAACAATTGTTTGGGCTCGGCGCCGGCTTCGGCCGCGCCCAGGATCGCGAGGCCGTAGTCCACGGAGTAACGGTTGTTGTCGCCGAACTTGTAGCCGGCGATGTCGAAGCGCGCCCACAGCATTCCGCCGGGATGATACACGGCGGGGCGGAATGCGGTGGCATCGTCTTCGGCCTGCAGGAAACGGAAATTGCGAATGACCAGAGTTTCGGCGGGTTCGATCACCGGGCCGCGCACGTGGAATTCGAGCTGGCCGGAGACTTCCCCTTCCGCCAGCTCATCCTTGACGGTGACGGGGATGCGGTACATGCCGCCGGGAGCGAAGGGCGGGACTTCGAAGCTGGCCAGGAATTTCGGCTGCCAGGTCTTGTCCTCGGGCACCAGGTTTTCCTCAATGCGGCCCGCGCGCGGTTTCTCTACGGCAAGGCCCGCGGGATCCAGCACGCGCATCTGCCAGGACAGTTTTACGCTGCGATCGTCACCCTTCTTCTGGCTCTGGTAACCGGCGATGCGGCAACTGAACCAGATGGTTTCGCCCGGCAGGAAATCGTAAGACGACGCCAGTACAGGGCCGTCTTCGAACTGATGCAGGGCCAGGCGGTCGAATGCCAGCTTGGGCTGAGCCGTCAGAATCCCGGCGAAGAGCAGCGGTGCCAGGAGCAAAGACTTCATACCTCTACTTACTTTCGGAGCCAGGGGTTGCCGTGCCCGGCACTGTGTTCAACAGCGGAGCGTCGGCGTTCAAGTTCAAGGGTATTTGCACCCAGGCGTATTTTGGGAAGGCTGGATCGCCGCCGTCGACCAGGCGCAGACGGTAGGACGTCAAAGGCGCGTCGAAGAGCACACGGCCCTGCAGCGTTTCGGCCGGGGCGATATTGCGCAGAATGCCGAGGTATTGGTCCACGCCGTCTCCGTTCGTCAGCTCCTGAAACGTTGTGCCGTTGGCGCCTTCGAGTTGCAACAGCGGAATCGACGCGTCCTGGCCGCCGCCGTTGGTCACCGAGAGGTTCACCAAAAGGAAACGCTGATTGGGAGTGCGAACCTGGAAGCCTTGACCCAGTTCGCTTTTCCAGGTGGCATCGTTGATGGAGTACGTCAGCGGACCCACGAGCACCTTTTCGCCCATGTTGTAATCCCGCTGCGTGGACCTTTGGCGGCTGCATCCTGCCAGCGAAAGGCCGGCGAGAAACGCGCACAGAAGGAAGGCGGCCGTCTTCAGCATGCTGGTTATCATGCTGGTGATCGGGGAATGGGCGGAAGCGCCAGATGAAACACTTTTACCGAGGCGCCCGCTGCGGCCCGGATCGTGGCGGTTTCCGACGGGCCCAGATAGACCCCCGCGCCCTTGACTACGTCGTAGTCTTTGCCTTCTAGCTGGATGCTGCCCTTGCCGTCCATCAAGTAGATCAACTGGTGCTTGCCTTCGGACGGCGCAGTGTAGCTTTCGCCGGACTTAAGCCAGCGCAGCGTGCCGAGCACGTTCTTGGCTCCGCACAGAGCCGCGTTGAGGATCTCGGTGGCTTCGCCCTGGGGCGTCTTCACCCGTGGCAGAGTGTTGGTGTCGATGAATAGTGTCGTCGTGGTCACTGGAATCTTCCTTGCTCGCTAGGTCTGGACCCACACGCGCCCATCGACGCGATTCCACACCAAATCTTCCGGCGTGCCATCCAGGATGTGGGTCTTGAAGCGGTTGGGCGCTTGGAATTCGAAATAGAACAGACCGGTGTCGGTGGCGCGCAGGCGGTGTTTCGCCTCCGCGGGAATGTACACTAGGGAGCCGGGGCCCACGGGCCGCGTGCCTTCCGGTGTTTCCACCGTGCCCTGGCCTTCCATGATGAAGTAAAAGTGCTCGCAAATCTCATGGTAGTGGTAGGGCGAGTAGCCCTGCGGCGCGTAGTGCATCACGCCCGCCAGCATGTCGTCGATGTTGGTCAGTTCTTTGTTGACGAAAAACGTGCGCTCGCGGCCTCCCGCGGCTGCGACTAACTTTGGAAGTTCGTTCTCGTGGAAGATGTAGGCCATAGTTCTCCTTGCTTACTTGGGCCGGTACGCCGTGCGGGCCACCTCGCCGATGGGCGCCGGGGCTACGGTCGCGCGGATTTCGGCCTGCTTGTGACGTTCGACGGTGGGCTTGGTCGAGCCGCGCCCTTCCTCGCCCCACACTAGCGTAACTTGCGTGCCCGGCTCGCTGTGCGCGATATCGAGCATGGCCAGCGAGACCATCGCCCGTTCATTATATGTATAGCCGGTATAAGTTGACAGGCCGACTGTTTTTCCGTTCTTCACTACCTTGTCGTACGGTAGCGTGGCATAGTTCGCCAGAGGCATGTCGATGTACTTGACAATGTCGCCGGTATGGAACATGGACTTGAAGGCTTGTGTTAGGTCGTCGTCGTTCCAGACCAGCGTGACTTTCTTGCGCTGCTGATTGCCGGCCATCTTTTCAAGCGCCGCCCGTCCCACGAAATCGTGGTCGAATTTGACGAACTGGCCGTAGCCTAGATCGTACGGAGTCAAATAATAGTCCTCGACATTGTCGGAGTAGAAGCTGCCGCCGAGCGACGCCATGGCTTCGTAACTTTTGCCGTCCAGCCACTGCCGGTAGGCCCTGAGCCCATCACCCGTGTAGACGGCCGGCATCGGCGACGGGATCCATCCCGACTCCAGACAACTGGTCGGATACGTTCTGGCTCCCACCTGGCGAATCCCGAACTCCTCGCCCGCCGCGACGATCGCGTCACGAACCGCGTCACCATCTTCCCAGGCGCCGACGAGTTCCCATCCGGGCTGCCCGACCATCCCGTGGCGCAAAGCGTGGACCGGCCGGCCGGCAATGGTGATCACGCTCATGTTGAAAAACTTGATGTCGGGCGGCGCTTGGCCGAGCACCTTTTCCATGACCTTCAAGGCATTGGGGCCCTGGACCTGGTAGCGGAAGACTTGCCTTTTGCCTTGATTCACCGCGGACCGCGCATCCAGCGACGCGGTGGCGTTATACCCCTGAGTCTCGATATGGAATTTGACCCAGTTTTCGGCGGGAGGCCGGCCAACCAGATTGAATTTGTTCTCGGCGAGATAAAACAGGATCGCATCGCCGATCACGCAGCCGCTCTCTGTGCACGCGACGAATTGCTTAGCCTGATTGACCTTGAAGTTCTTAAAACTGTTGACGGCGAGATCGGAGAGTACTTTGAGTGCGTCGGGACCCTCGATGTGGAGATCCGTCATGTGGTGGGATTGGTCGAACAATGCGCAGGTTTCGCGCCAGGACCGCTGTTCGTCTCGCCAGTTCGTGAACTCGTGGCGCACGACCGGGAAAGCGTAGGGCCCAATCTGCGAATTGCGCAGCAGCTTCACGGCGCTGCCGGCGGCCAGGATGGCTTCTTCAAGGTTCCGATAGGTCATGGGTGAGTAGTGTGGTTCTCCAGCGAGGGTATTCTGAATTATAACGCGCGAGGTCCGCGCCCCCAACAACCGCTACAATTCCAAGGAGGAGGAGACCCCTGTGATGATGACGATCGGCCACGCGTTGGTGCTGGCCTTGGTGTGCGCGCCGGCGTTCGCCGCGCTTCCAGTAGTAGCCGCGAAGAACCAGGACGGTTTACTCAAGAGCAGCGATCCGAAGCTGGCGGCGAACAAGAAGCTGGCCTATGACTTCTACCGCATCGTGCTGCGGGGCCGCCGTTTAGACCAGGCCGAGCACTATATGCGCGAGGACTACATGCAACACAATCCCAACGCCGACACCGGCATCAAGGGCTTCAAGGCGTACTTTGAAAAGCTGGGTGGTCCGCTGCCGATTCCGGACACACTGCCGGATTTGGTCTCGATCATGGCCGAGCGCGACATGGTGACCTTATTGCTGGTGCGCGAATACGACGAGCCGGGCAAGCCGGGGCAGAAGTACACCTCGACGTGGTTCGACACGTTCCGTATTCAGGACGGCAAGATCGCCGAGCATTGGGACAACGCGACCAAGCCGGTCCCGGCGCCGGCGAAGTAATCAGGCCAGCGCAGACTGCGGATCGCTCAGAGCCGCGGCCAAGTCTTGCAGGAACAGCGCGGCTTGGGCGCCATCCACGACGCGATGGTCGCTGGAAAGAGTGATGGTCATCATGGGGCGAATCGCGTGCGCGCCGTGCACGGGCACGATGCGGTCGGCGATGCGGCCCACGGCGAGGATCGCGGCTTGCGGCGGCGTGATGATGGCGCTGAACGCGTCCACGCCGTACATTCCCAGATTGCTGATGGTGAAGGTGCCGTTGGCGATATCGGCGGGGCGCAGGCGGCCGGATTTCGCGCGGTCGGCCAAGTCGCGCCGTTCGGCGGCGATGGCACTGAGAGGCTTGGCGGCAGCGTCGTGGATCACTGCTCCCACCACGCCATCCTTCACCGCGACGGCGATCGTCACGTTGACGCTCGGATGGAAGCGGATCGTGCTGCCGGTCCAACTGGCATTCATCTTGGGATGCTTTGTCAAAGTGCGGGCGACCAAAGCGATCAGGAAATCCGTGATGGTAAGCTTGACGCCGTGGTGACTCTCGCGGGCGTGAACCAGCGCGGACGCATCGATGTCGCGGACCAGGAAGAAGTGCGGAACCTGGGTCCAGCTTTGAGTAGTGCGCTCGGCCATCAGGCGCGCGATAGCGCTGAGTTCCTGAGGCTCGGAGGGGATGGCGGCAGGGGCAGGCGCTGAAGCCGGGGATTCAACGACCGCGAGCACGTCTTCCGCTGAAATGATCCCACCGGGTCCAGTGCCGCGGATCTTGGTGAGATCGACGCCGCGCTCCTGCGCGATGCGCTTGGCTTTGGGCGATGCCTTGGGGGCGGGCACCGCTGTTGCCGGCACCGATGCCGGCGTTGCCGCGGCGGGCGCCTCCACAGTCGCCGTTCCGGGCCGCGCCTGTTGTGCCATGGCTTGGGCCGCTGCATCGGCCGCGGACTCGGCTGGCGGTTGCTCGCCCGCCGCGACGATCCAGGCGATAATCTGGCCCACGGGTACCACATCGCCCTCGCGCGACTTAACGCCAGCGAGGAAACCCTCGGCCGCGGCTTCGAGTTCCACTACGATCTTGTCGGTTTCAATCTCGAGAAGGGGTTCGCCCTTTGCGATGGCGTCCCCTTCCTTTTTGATCCAGGAGATGATTTTGCCCGTCTCCTGCGCCATTTCGAGCGCGGGCATCACAACGCTGATCGCCACGTTACTCTGCTCTCCCGCGCACAACGGACTTGCGCCCGTGCGCTCTCACTTCAGCACTCCGACTTTCTCCTTGCGCGCGCTAGCCTCGATCATCTCCAAAACGTTCTGACTGGGACCGGGGTCGGTCTCGCGCACCGTCGGCAAGGGGCCTCCGGTGGTGAAGTACTGTGTGCCCGCAATCAGCAACTGGTCGGCCGGGAATCGGGTGATCACCTCGTGACCGGTTTCGGTGACGACGATTTCTTCTTCGATGCGCGCCGCGCTCCAGCCGTCCTTCGAAGGCCAGAAGGTTTCAAGCGCGAAGACCATGCCGGGCTTAAGTTCATAGGAGTGATCGAGCGATACCAGGCGGCTGATCACCGGTTTCTCCCAAATCGCCAGCCCGATGCCGTGGCCGAATTGCAACGCGAACGCGGCTTCCTCGTTGGCGAATCCGAACTCCTGCGCGCGGGGCCACACGGCGGCCACTTCCGCGGTCGTCCGCCCCGGCTGAATCAGAGCAATGGAGGCATCCAGATAATCGCGGCAGCGCCTGTAAGCGTCCACCAAGGCGTGCGACGCGTAACTGATGGCGAAGCTGCGGTAATAACAGGTGCGGTACCCCATGTAGGAGTGCAGAATGTCGTAATACACGGGGTCGCCGGGCCGCAGCACGCGGTCGGAAAACACGTGCGGGTGCGGGTTGCAGCGCTCGCCTGAAATAGCGTTGATACCTTCGACGTACTCCGAACCCAGGTCGTACAGCACCTTGCTGGCGAGGCCCACGGCTTGGTTTTCGCTCAAGCCCGGGCGCATGGCGCGATACAGCTCTTCGTAGGCGGCATCCACCATCATGGCGGACGTGTTGAGCAGCGTGATCTCGTCCTGGGTCTTAATGACGCGCGCGTCGGACATGATCTGCTGGCCGTCGACGACGTTCAGACCTTCGCGCTGGAGCGCGAACATGATGGGCGGCTCGATGACGTCCACGCCGACGGGTTCCTTGTGCAGGCCGCGCTCCTCGAGTTCGATGCGGATCTTGCGCGCCACATCCTCCGCTCGGCCCATCTCCGGCGACATGGCTCCGCGCAGCAGCGAGATCCCGGGCCGCGAGCGTTCGCCCAGCCACGGGCAATTCAGTTGATGGTGCCTGGCGGCCGAGCCGAAGTCCCACAGGATGGGCTCGTCATTCTGCGGCAGCAAAGTGAACCGGCTGATCTTGTCCTGCGCCCAGGTGCCGATGTGGGTAGCGGTGATGTAGCGGACGTTGTTCATGTCGAAACATAACAACGAGCCGATGTTGGATTTAGCTAGTAGCTGCTTGGCGCGCGCCAGCCGTTCCGTGCGCAGCCGGTCCATATTGACGCGCTGCTCCCAATCCACCGCCATGTTTCCGTACGTTTTGAGTGCCACTGCTTGCCTCCAATTCCAAAAACCTACTATAGCGTGCGGGCAGGGAAGATGGGCTCCCAACAATCCGGCGGCGGAGACCAGAAAGCGGACCTTGGCGGGTGGCGGCGCAGGACAGGCCCTCAATTGTTGCCAGGGAACGCCCCGACGCTGAATCGCTTTGAAGAAGCACGGCGTGGCACAATCAACCTGGAGACTCAGCGCAGCGGTAATGGGTGGACCCGCGTTCCTCGTGCACCCACCTTGAGGACGCATCCCTCCGATAGCGAGGCTTCATGCTCTTTGCAAATCGCGGCGACTAAGGCCGCAACATCCGCTGCCTGTAAGCGTTGATGGCGAATCAGGACCACCGAAGGACGCACGGATGAAGTGAGCGCCAGGATGTGAGGGAAGTCGTGATCGAGCGTAATAAGAACGCGCGACTCTCGGGCTGCCCGAGCGAGGATATCCTCGTCGGTGGCATCTCGCATTCCGATTTCACGAACGTGCAGTGCATCCCAGCCATGGGCGCGCAGGATCGGGGCAGCCCTAGCGGGAAGTCCCTGGTCGAGCAAGATTGGCTTCATGCGGCATCGATATGAAGGTCAATCGTGCCATCGACGGTCGCGGCTGCGAAGGCCAGGGCCTGCTGGATGTCCGCTTCCTCAAGGTCTGGAAAATCCTGAAACAGCTCGGAGCGGATCGGATACGTTGCCAGGATCTCAAGCACCCGTCGCACAGTGATGCGTAATCCGCGAATGCAAGGCTGGCCGCCCATTTTCGCGGGCTCGATCGTAATCCGGTCGAATGGAGGGTTCAGGTGCATGGCTCCATTATGGCTTGCGCGGCGTCGAATGATACAACCCGACCCCTCCGGAGCCATAATGGTTCAAGCCGACAGGAGCATTCATGAAGCATCATCTTTATCTACTGGCAGTCGCCCTGCTGCCCGCCGTATTTGCCCAGCCGCAGCCGGCCGAGCGGCGCGTTCCTTTGCAAGGTCCCGCCGCGCGCATGGCCGCGCAACCGCTGTTCAACAACAACTGCGCCGGGTGCCACAAGAATACGATGTCGAGCGCGGATCAGAACACGCTCAAAGAGACCAACGCGCCGACGACCGACACGCTCGCCCAGATGACTCCGGAAGCCATCTACGCCGCGCTGACCACCGGCGCGATGGTCCAGCAGGCCGCCAAGCTCAACAACGACGAAAAACGCGTCATCGCCGAATTTTTCGGAGGCCGCCCGTTGGGGATGGTCAACGCCGGCGATGCGGGCCACATGACCAACCACTGCACGGCGAATCCGCAGATGAGCGATCCGGCGAAAGCTCCGAGTTGGAGTGGATGGGGGAACGACCTCGCCAACACGCGCTATCAGCCCGCGTCCGTGGCCCGGCTGACCGCGGAGCAAACCCCGCGCCTGAAGTTGAAATGGGCCTTCGGGCTCTCCAACGGCGCGGAGACGTACGGGCAACCCGTCATCGCCGCCGGGCGCTTGTTCATCGGCGACGACAACAGCTACGTCTACGCCTTGAACGCTGAGACGGGCTGCGTCTACTGGTCGTTCCAAGCCGAAGCGCAGGTGCGGACCGCGATCGCGATCGCTCCGGTTATCGGAAAAGGCAACGCGAAATACGCGGCCTACTTCGGCGACCGCAAAGCTAACGTGTACGCGCTGGATGCGCACAATGGCGAGCTACTGTGGAAGACCAATGTCGATCGGCGCGTCCTGTCGCACATCACCGGATCGCCGGTTGCGTATGGCGGCCGCGTGTACGTGGGCGTGGCCGGGTCGGAAGAAGTGGCTTCGGGCGATCCGCATTATCCGTGCTGCACGTATCGCGGGAGCCTCTCGGCGCTCGACGCTGCGACCGGCAAAGTGATCTGGAAGAGCTACACGATTCCTGAGGAACCTAAGCCCACCAAGAAAAATTCTCTGGGGACGCAACTGTGGGCTCCGGCGGGCGCGTCGATCTGGTCGGCGCCCACGATCGATACGAAAGCGCGTGCGATTTACGCGTCCACTGGCAATGCGTTCACCGAACCCGCGGCGAAGACTTCGGACGGCATTGTGGCGTTCGATATGGCGACCGGCAAGATCCTGTGGTCGTACCAGGGCGTCGAAAACGATGCCTCGCCGCAAGGCTGTGGCGGACGCGGCCCCAAGGGCGAGCAGTGCCCCGAACATCCCGGCCCCGATTGGGACTTCGCGAATTCGCCGATTCTGCGCACGCTCGCGGGCGGCAAGCGTGTGCTGGTCGCCGCGCACAAAGGCGGCACCGCGGTAGCGATCGATCCCGACCGTAAAGGCGAGCTTTTGTGGAAGGCCGATCTCACCGACAGCGCGGTGGCCGGTCCCGGCGGACAAATCATGTGGGGCGGCGCGGCCGACGAACAGAATGTGTATTACGATCTGCAAACCGGCGCAGTGGCGGCGCTGAAGCTCGCCGACGGAAGCAAGGCTTGGTTGACTCACGTGGATCCACACGTAGACCCCGCCGATCCCAGCGCAGGCGGTGGACCGGCCCGCCGCCCGCGCAAGGGACTCACCGCGGCGGTCACCGTGATCCCAGGAGTTGTGTTCGCCGGCGGATGGGATGGCGTGCTGCATGCCTTCGCTGCGGCCGATGGGCATCAACTCTGGCAGTTCAACACGGCGCAGGAATTTCAAACCGTCAACGGAGTCGCCGGCAAGGGCGGATCGTTGGGCGATCCCGGACCGGTGATCGTAGGCGGAAATTTGTATGTGGGCTCGGGCTACATCGGAACGGGCAACGGCATGCCGGGCAACGTGCTGCTCGCGTTCAGCAGCGTCGAGTAACCCCGTGCGCGGGCTGCGGCTCACCGTAACGGCGTTGGTGGCGGCGCTGCACTGCTTCGCTCTCGACGCCACGGTGGCAATCGATTCCGGCCGCATCCAGGGCGTGATCGCGAGCGGAGTCACCGCGTTCAAGGGAGTGCCCTACGCCGCGCCGCCGGTGGGCGCGTTACGCTGGAAGCCTCCGCAGCCGGTGGCCCACTGGGACACGGTGCGCTCCGCGACCGATTACGGATCGCCCTGCCCGCAGCCTCCGATCCTGGAACGCATGTGGGGCATCCGTTACGAAAAACAGAGCGAGGATTGCCTAACGCTGAATGTCTGGACCGCGGCGCGGGCCGCGCAGGAACGGCGGCCGGTGATGCTCTGGATTCACGGCGGCGATTTCATCGCGGGCTCTTCCGGCGGACCCGCCGCCACCGCCGCCTCGACCGACGGCTCAGTACTGGCGCGACAAGGAGTGGTGGTGGTGAGCCTCAACTATCGCCTCGGTCCATTCGGATTTCTCGCCTTGCCGGCACTCTCGCACGAGTCGCCGCAACACGCCTCGGGCAACTACGGAATGCTCGATCAGGTGGCGGCGCTCGAATGGGTTAAACGCAACATCGGCGCTTTCGGCGGCGATTCCGGTAACGTGACGATCTTTGGCGAATCGGCCGGAGCGGGATCGGTGTGCTGGCTGATGGCCTCGCCGCTGGCACGAGGGTTGTTCCAGCGGGCCATCGCTGAGAGTCCGGTGGTTTTTATAGGTGCGGTTCCGTTAACCGGGGCCGAACAATCTGGAGTGAAAGTGTTTGGAGACGATTTAGCGGCGCTCCGGGCGAAATCCACCACCGCCATCATGGACGCAGCCAAATTCCAGGACGACGTGTTCTTCGGTTCCGGAACTTATTGGGGACCTATTGTCGACGGATCGGCGATTCCGCAAGATCCGGCGACCGTATTTCGCGACGGCCGCCAGGCTCCCGTGGCCTTGATCGCCGGGACCAATGCCGACGAGGGTACGGTGTTCACCACCGCATTCGTCTATTCCAACGTTCTAGCGTACCGAGCGTTGCTAACCCAGCGCTATTCGTCGCTTTCCAGCACGGTTTTCGCGCTTTATCCCGCGTATTTCAACCCCCAAGTGCGCCCAGCGATGACGCGTCTGTTAACCGACTCGATGTTTCTGACGTCGGCGCGCCGCATGGTGCGGGCCCAAGCGTCAGTGAACGCCGCGACCTATCTGTACCACTTCACCCGCGTGAGTCCGTACGCGCGGTTGTACTCGCTGGGCAGCTACCATGGCGCGGAAATCCCCTATGTGTTCGGAACCGTGGACCTGGTGAATGCTTTGATCCCCGGAGCATACGACAACCAGGACCGCGATCTCGCGCGGAGCATGAGCGCCGCCTGGGTCCGTTTCGCGTCGACTGGCAACCCCAATGGCGCGGGATTTCCCGGGTGGTCCGCCTACATGACGGTTGCCGACCCGCACCTCGAATTCGGCGACACCATCCGCCCAGGTGCGGCGCTGCACGCCAAGGCTGTGGATACATTCACAGCGTTTTATGAGAAATTGACGCCGGCGCGATAGCCTGGAAAGATGAATCTCGCGCTGCCTCCGGCGCTCGACAATATCGTCCGCGAACTGCGTGCGGCTAGATTCCGCGCAGTCGTGGTTGGCGGCGCCGTGCGCGATGCGCTGCTGGAGCTGGTGCCCAAGGACTTCGACATCGAAGTGTACGGCATCGCTTACGACAAGCTGGCGGGGTTGCTCGCGCGTCACGGCCAAGTGGATCTGGTGGGGAAGAGTTTCGGTGTGGTGAAACTCTCCGCCGGACAGGGCCTCGCTTGGGACTTTAGTGTCCCGCGCCGCGACAGCAAGACCGGCCTGCACCATCGCGATTTCCACGCGACGTTCGACGAAAGCATCACGCCACAAGAAGCCGCCAGCCGGCGCGACTTCACGATCAACGCCATCGCCTGGGACCCCGTGGACGAGCGGCTCCTCGATTTTTTCGGAGGCGCCGAAGATCTCCGCCGCCGCGTGCTCCGCGCCACCAGCGAAGCCTTCGCTGAAGATCCTCTGCGCGTGCTGCGCGGCATGCAGTTCGCCTGCCGCTTCGATCTGACGGTCGATCCCGAGACCGCCGCCCTGTGCCGCTCCATCGCCGACCAGTACGACACCATCGCGCGGGAACGCGTCGCCGAGGAGTTCATGAAATGGGCGGTGAAAGGAAAGCGCCCGGGCCGCATTTTTGAATATCTGCACGCTACCGGATGGGTCCGGCACTTTCCGGAAATCGGCGCGCTGAAGGGCGTTCCACAAGATCCCGAGTGGCACCCGGAAGGCGATGTCGATATCCACACCGGCCTGGTGCTCGACGCCGCCGCCCGCATTGCCGAACGCGACTTGCTCGAGGGCGACGCGCGCGCCGTGTTGCTCTTCGCCGCGCTGGCGCACGACTTCGCGAAGGCGACCACTACCACGCTGCGCTCGCGCGGGGGGCGGATGCGATGGTCGGCGTACGGTCACGAAATCGACGGCGGCCCGATCACGCGCGCATTTCTCGAACGGATGGGGATCAAGAGCGCCATCGTCGACCAGGTGGAGCCGCTGGTCGAAAGCCACATGGTGACCACCAGTATTGGCCGCGAGCCCTCCGCGCGGGCCGTGCGCCGCCTGGCCATGCGGCTCGCGCCCGCTACGATTGCACAGCTGCTGCGCGTGATCGAGGCGGACTATTCGGGGCGTCCGCCCTTGCCGCAAGGCCTCCCCGAAGGTGCGGCACGTATCAAAGAGATTGCGGAGGCTCAGGCCGTGAAGGAAGGTCCGCAGGCGCCGCTCATTCTCGGCCGCCACGTGCTGCCGTACTTCGAAGGACGGCCCGGAGTCCACATCGGCGAAGTGACGCGCGCGGCCTACGAAGCGCAGGCGGACGGCGAGTTCTCGAATGAGGCGGAAGCGCTCGCATGGCTGGATCGCTACTTGAAGAAGGAGTCAGGAGTCAGAAGTCAGGAGTCAGAATAAGAGCCGCAGCCATTCGCGGATCCGCTCTTCGATGTTCCCGCCTTCCGGGAACAGATCGCCAATCACGGCGGCCGAGTCCGCGCCGGCCTCGATCACTTGCCGGGCATTGGTCCGCGTGATGCCGCCGATCGCGACCAGCGGCTTGCGCGTGAGCAGGCGCAATCGCTTCAATTCGGCTGGTCCCACCACGGGGTCCGGATTTTCCTTCGATGCAGTGCCGAACATCGGTCCAATGGCGAGGTAATCCACAGGTTCGCAGTCGGCCGCGCGCAACTGCGCTTCCGTGTGGGTCGAATATCCGATCGGCAGTTCGGGACCCGTCAAGCGTCGCGCAGCGGCCGGCGGCAAGTCTTCCTGACCCAGATGCAAGGCCGCGCCGAACAGCACGGCCAGATCGGCGCGGTCGTTCACCACCAGCGCGGCGCCGCTCCGCGCGCACAGTTCCGCGATCTCCTCCAGCCACGCATGGGCTTGGCGCGAATAAAACGTTTTGTGCCGGAATTGTAGGATCTGCGCGCCTGCGCCGAGGATCGTGCGTGCTGCATCCACCGGATCGACGCCGCGCCGCACCGCGGTTGCGGTGTCCAGAATCGGATAAAACGAAGGAATCCGCACCGTCTTACAGAGCCGCCGCCAGCACTTCCGCGGGCTCCGGCTTCCCCCGCCGTGCGTACCGGATCACGCCGTCCGAGCCGATTAAATACACGGTCCGCTTGGGCACGAAGCCCGCTGCATTGTACAGCCTGCCGGTCTTCTGCCCTTCGTCGACCAGCAAAGGAAAGGGTAGCCGGTACTTCTCTCGGAATTTCGCATGCCGCCCGCTCGCGGCCGGATTCACGCCGAAGACGACAGCGTTTTTAGCCTGCACCCCCGCCCACTGATCGCGAAATTCGCACAATTGCTTGGTGCAGACTGTGGTGTCGTCGGCTGGATAAAACATCAGGATCACATTGCGGCCGCGCAGCGCGGACAGCGTCACCAATCGGCCATCCTGATCCGCAAGGGAAAAATCGGGCGCCTTCGAGCCCACCTCCAGCGGTTTTGAGAACAGCCAATCGAGCATCCCGCTACCTCGTGATTTTCAAATGTTCTTTGAGGATGCAGCGGTCCATGACCACCGCGAGCCCCGCCTGCCGCGCTCGCGCCGCGGCCTCGTCGTGGGTCACGCCTTCCTGCATCCACACCGCCCGCGCACCCACCCGAATGGCCGCGTCCACAATGTCCGGCACGAATTCCGAACGCCTGAAAATATCCACGATATCGATTTTCTCGGGCACTTCCTCAAGCCGCGCGTAACACTTCTCGCCCAGGACTTCACTCTCCTTGGGGTTGACCGGAATGACACGATATCCCGCCCGCTGCATGTACTCCGCGACGCCGTGGCTGGGCCGCAGAAGGTTGCTCGACAATCCCACCACCGCGATCGTGTGGCTCGACCGCAACAATTCAGGAATGGTCATGTCCCTCAGCGCCCTCCATCTTCAACAGCTTTTTGAACCGTTCCACTTCGCGCGGCGTGAGGTGGCGATAGCGGCCAGGCGCCTGGTCTAACTCCAGAAATCCAATTTTCACCCGCCGCAATTTCTCCACCAGCATCCCGAAATGCTTGAACATCACGCGAATCTGATTCTGGCGGCCTTCGTGAATCAGAATTTCGTACCACGGGTTGTCTCCATGCTTGATGCGCTTGATCAGCGCAGGCGCGGTCTTGCGTCCGTGCAGCGGAATGCCTTCGCGAAACTGGCGCTCCTGCTCCTCGGTCAGTGTGCCCTTCACCTTGGCCACGTAGGTCTTGACCACATTGCTCGCCGGAGCGGTGACGCGATGCGCGAACTCGCCGTCATTGGTCAGCAGCAGCAGTCCTTCCGTGTCGTAGTCCAAACGGCCCACCGGATATACGCGCTCCTTCACGCCCCGCAGCGAGTCCATCACGGTCGGCCGCCCTTCCGGATCGGAGACTGTCGTAACGCAGCCCTTGGTTTTGTTGAGCGCGATGTACGTGTGGTGCTTGGGCGCGCGCAGCAGGCGGCCGTCAACCTTGATGTGGTCTTGCTCCAGGTCCGCCTTGGACCCCAGCTCGGTTACGGCTTTGCCGTTGACTGTGACTCGGCCTGCGACGATCAGCTCCTCGGCCTTGCGCCGGCTGGCGACGCCGGCTTGCGAAAGGATCTTCTGCAGACGCTCCATTTGTTGACCGCGCACAACGGCTTCGCCTGTGCGCTCTCCCTCATCCCGCGGATTCAGTTTCCGTGCTAACGGGCTCAGGTGCTGCGTCCGCGGGCGCGCCTTCGGGCGGGGCTTCCGGCTCCACGATTTCCATCCGTCCGAGCTCTTCAAATTCCTTCACCGTCGGCAATTCGCTCACGTCCTTCAGCCCAAACTGCACCAGGAATTCTTTTGTGGTCTTGTACAGAATTGGCTTGCCGACCACGTTCTTGCGCCCAGCCTCGTGGATTAGTTTGCGGTCCAGCAGCGTCTTCAATACGCCCGCGCCCTGCACCCCGCGAATCTCCATGATCTCCGGCGCGGTCACCGGCTGCTTGTAAGCGATCACAGCCAGCGTCTCCAGCGCCGCCAGCGACAATTTGAGCGGAGGCGTCAGCCGCTTTACGAACGCCCGCACGGCTTCGTGATGCTCGGCCTTGGTCGCCATCTTGTATCCGGCCGCGACCTCGCGAATGCTCAGGCCGTGTTCCGGTTTGGCGTATTCGGCGACCAGCTCGTCCAGGATGCGCTTGATCTTGTCGAGAGGGTGCCCCAGGGCCGCGGCGATTTGCTGCGCCGATAGCGGTTCGTCCGTGACGTAGACGATGGCTTCCAGGATGGCTTTCAACTGTGCGTCGTCACCGGCGGCGGGGCGTTCCTCCGCGAGTTGCGTCACGTCCATTTCTTGATCGCGCACAACGGACTCTGCTGCGCTCATTTCTTCACCGCGCACAACGGCTTCCGCCTGTGCGCTCAATTCTTCATCGCGCACAACGGCATCCGCCTGTGCGCTTTTCAAATCTTCCATAATTGTGTTGGCCTAACGGTAATCCTCGTTCATCGCCGGCACCGAGTCCGCGCCCTCGAACGCCGCCTGAAATCCCGGCAGGCGCTTGAGCCCGATCTCCCCGAACGCGTCGTGCTGCACCACCCCTACGGCTTGCAGCTTCACCAGTTCGAGCACGGCCAGAAACAGGCAGATCATCGCGCGCCGGCTATTCTGCTTCGCGAAAAGTTCCCGCGCCGAAACCGAACCGCGTTCCTGCTCGAAGATCCGCCGCACGAAGCGGATCATATCCGGCACGGTCACGTCCTCCCCGCTGACTTCGTATACTGGCCGGTTCTTGGCGCGATCGAGCACGGACTGGAACGTCTTCACCAGGTCGAACAGCGACACCGCCAGCCCCGGGTCAGCGTCTTCCGACCGGAACTGCGCGATTTGCGGATTCGACCACATGGCCTCTTCCACCACGCGCTTCTCGTGCAACATCTCGGCGGCGGCCTTGAACCGTTCGTGTTCCAGCAACCGGTCCACCAGTTCCTGGCGCGGGTCGTCTTCGGGAATCAGCTTGTCCAGCTCGGGATCGCGCGGCAGCAGCATCCGCGACTTGATCTGGATCAGCGTCGCGGCCATGTACACGAACTCGGCGCTCAGCTCCACGTTCATCTCCACCGCGTGCTGCATGTATTCCAGATACTGCTGCGTGATCCGGGCGATGGGGATGTCGTAGATGTTGATCTCCTGCTTGCGGATCAAGTCCAGCAACAGGTCCAGCGGTCCATCGTACTGTTCCAGGTGAAAATTGAGGGGCGACGACACGTTCTTACTAGTTTAACCGAGGAGTGGAGCGCGCACTCGTGCGTGCCACGTCCCCACTTTTGGGGACGCCTGGTTCTTCGCCCGGCCACAAGAGCCGGCATGGCACGCGGGAGAGCGTGCTCCACGTGCGAACTAAAACTGCGTCCGTCGGGTCCGGGCCGGAACCGGTCCCGCACCGCTGAAAAACAAAGTGACATCCACCGTGTGGGCGGTTTCGTCGACGCGCGTCTCCGCGCGGGTCTTACCCAAATTGTCGAACACGCCCTCGTCACGTATGCCGGCGAGAAACCCGTCCGGGTAGTCGGGCTGAAACGGTTTCCCGGGCGAGAGCTTCCAGGTCTTGCGGATTTCGGGCTCGCTCAAGATGTCGAGCCCGTTAATCTCCAGTTTTCTGAACAGAAATTGCGGACCTAAATCCACCACCGCCGTGACGTTGACGGTGTGCTTGGCGTCGTCGACGGACCGTTCGGTGTGCGCCGCCACGTGCAGGAACCCGCGCGAATAGTAACGCTGCTTCACTCGCTCCAACCCCGCGTTAACGTCGTCGAAATTCGCCACGTCGCCGGTGCGCCAGTCCGCGGCCCGCTCCATCTGCGAAGCCTCGGACGCCGGGACTCCGGCCAGATGGATTTCGGCCAGTGTGTACGGCGGACCTTCGTCCACGGCGATGGTCACGGCGACGCCGTCCACGTTCTTGGCTTTCTCCACGGTGATCTGCGGGAACGCAACCCGAATGCGGCCCTGCGCATCGTACAGCGGCCGGATTCCCAGATCCAGCATCTTGCGCATGGTGGCCTCGCTGAACGGCGCGCCGATGGCGGCCTCGTAAATCCTGCGCTGCAGCACGCTGGTGGGCAGCGCCCGGTTGCCTTTAAAGCGCACCTCGGCGATGTTCGATCGCGCCGCCGCCTTATGAAAAACGATCACCGTCTGCCCCGGAGCGTCCGCGGTTAGCTGCGCGACGACCTTCGTTCCGCCGGCCGCTTGTTCCACGGTCCCGGTGAAGCGGTCCAGAACAGCTGCGGTCGAGGGGATGCGGTCGTCGAACAAAGGCTCCTGGGCGCGCAGAGCGGCGCGCAGCGCGGTTTCATCCACAGTCAGATCTTCGAAACGGTACGGAAACACGGGCTCGATCTCAATTACCTGAAGCACACCGTCGTAGCCTGTTCCAGCGGCGCTGGGTTGGTATTCGTAGCCGACATTTTCAAAAGCCCCCGTGGCAACCAGCCGGTCGCGCGCGGCATCAAACGCGGCCTTGTCGACGATGGAACCCGTCTTCAGTCCCGAGGCCGCGATGATCCGGTCGGCGGGTAGGTGGCGGTTCCCCTCCACGCGCAACGATTCGAGCGGGTACACCGTGGGTGCCGCCGGCGCGGGAGCCGCTTTGGGGTTTGGGCGCGACGCGGCCGGAGTGCGGCCTTTCTGCTGCTGCGCCGCGGCTAGCCCGGCGCACAGAAGCACGGCCCATAAACAACCCTTGGTCACTACTAACATCCTGTCATATCCGCCGAGCACCTATCCGGGAGCGACCGCTAAACGAGCACCGTCAAAGCCGTCAAAAATGATATCCTCGATGCTGATCTCGATGCTGATTATGTCCCGCCTAATTGCATCCGCGTGCTTGCTAGTAACTGGACTGGCCTCCGGACAGGCCGTCCAACCGTCGCCCAACGCCGTCCAACTCACCAAATACATCCTGGGCGTCTCCGATCTGGACCGCAGCTATGCCTTCTATCATGCCCTCGGCCTGGAGTTCCAGAGTCCCACGGCCAAGCTGGGCCAACCCAATACGCTCGCCGAAATGCTGTTGAAGCTGGTGGACGTGCCGCCGGGCACCAAGTTCCGCAACATGATGCTCAAGATCCCCAACGCTCCCTTCGCGCTGGAGGTCACCGAGTTTTCTAACACCGAGCTGCATCCGGCCAAGCCGCGCATTCAGGACCCCGGCGCGTCGCTGCTCGTGCTGGCCGTGGACAACGTCGACGCCGCTCTGGCCATCGCGAAAAAAGCGGGCGCGGAGGTCGTTACCACTGGTGGCGCACCCATTGCGGGCGTCGGCCGCACCATTCGCGTGATCATCGTGAAAGATCCCGACGGCTACTACGTGGAACTTGCGCAACCCGACGGCATTTCGTCCGGCAGAGGCAAGGTAAACGGCGCCACGTTTAGCTCTGTCGTCCAGGATTCCCAAAAGGCGGCGGCCTTTTATCGAGACCAATTCGGCTTCGCCATGACCACCACCGATTGGACGTCCGATTACAACGCCGACCTGGGAACAAGCAATGCGCAAATCCGCACGGCCTACGTGACCATCCCCGGCACGAACCTGTCTTGGGGTTTCTTCGAATTCAAAGGCGTCGACCGCAAGCCCAGCACGCCCCGCATCCCCGACCCCGGCGCGCCCGCGCTGGGACTTCAGGTGCGCGATCTGGACGCGGCTGTTACCGCGGTCAAAGCCGCGGGCGGAGCCTCCATTACGCAAGGCGGCAGCGTCGGCCTGGGCAACGGCAAGGTCGGCTTCGTGCGCGACCCCAGCGGCATCCTTGGTGGAACTGGCTCAGCCCCGCTGACGCCCCTACCGCTACGCTCGATGCTGGTACAGCCCGATCACGTTCCCGGCCGGATCGCGGAACCGCGCAGTGATTTCGGACGAGTCCGCGCCGATCGGCTGCACGATTTCACCCCCATTTAGCAACGATCGCGTTCAGCGTTGCCGCCACGCTGTCGACCCTAGTGTGCACCATTAGTCCGGGCGTTGATGCCGCCGGCCGCCCGAGTACCCACACGCCGCTCACTTCGCCGACCCCGTCGTCAAAGGCCGTGCTGCCATCTCCGCGCTTTCTGATCTGCCAGCCGAACACTTGACCGTAGAAGCCGGCCGAACGTACGATATCCGTAACCGGAAATTTCGAGGTAGCAAATCTTCCCGTTTCCAAACGTGGGAGGCATTCGACAATCTCCCCGCGTGGAATCTACTTCAGCTTGTCCGCGACCTTGGATATGCCCGCGTTGGCGCAAGCCGCGTCCTTATCGCCGCCCGGCGCTCCGCTCACCGCGACCGCGCCGATGGTGACCTCGCCGAACTTAATCGGCACCCCACCCTGCGCGTTGATGGTCCCCGCGATGGTCGCCGGAGGAGCCGCTTGTCCCGCCGGCGGAGGCTGAGCCGGGCCCGACGGCCGGTTGTAGAGCATGGTCGCGGTAGCCTTCATCTTGGCGACTTCCGTGGTCGACGCCGTAGCGCCGTCGTCGCGCAGCATGGCCTTGGGCGCGTTCAGGGCGTCGACTACCAGCACGGTGACCTTATATCCGTCGGCGCGGCACTTGGTCATGGCTTCCTGGGCGATGGTGTGCGCCACGTCCATGGTCAGCACCCGCGACTGGGGAAGCTGCGCGTAGGTCGAGCTAGAAAACGCGCCCGCGGCGCAGGCGAGAACGGCAAATCTGGTGATGTTCATATTCGGTGTAGTTCCTCCGTGACATTGTATCGCCAATGGCTGTTGTGGAGTGTGGCGTCCCGCCGAGCCCCACTACAGTTCACTTCGCCATAGATCGTCCCAAGGAGTCGATCGGGCGCAGCGTTCCAGAACCAAGAAGGGCGATACTCTGGTGGTTACACTGAAAACCTGAGCTGACCGAGAGGTTTTCGCGGCCCGACTTCAACACGCTCAAGTACGAAGTGACGGTCAACGACCCCGGCGCCTATTCCCGTCCCTGGACCAGCGCCTCGACTTTGCAGTGGGTGGCCAATCAAGACATCGAGCTATTTTTTTGCGATGATAGCAATAAGCCCCGGATCACCTGGCTGGCAGATGGCACCGGGAGGTGACAACGTTCGAACGTATTTCAAGGAGTCTTTTGCATGAAGCTCAAACTGGTTGCTTGGATGATTGCCGGCGTGGCGTTGATCACCGTGCCGGCGGTGGCACACCACTCCTTTGCTGCAGAGTACGACAGCAAGAAGGTTGTGACCGTAAAGGGCATCGTAACTAAAGTGGACTGGATGAACCCGCACGTCTATTTCTACATGGACGCTACGGACGAGAAGGGCAACATCGTGAACTGGGCGCTGGAAATGGGCCCTCCCGGCCTGCTGGCGCGCAGCGGCTGGACGCGCAACACCATGAAGGTCGGCGATGAAGTCACGGTCGAAGGGACGCTGGCGAAGGATGGCGCCAACCAGGCCAACGCCCGCTCGGTGACCATGACCAACACCGGCAAGAAGCTCGGCGCGGGGTCGAGCGAACTTGCCAATCAATCGGGCAAAGAATAGCTGGCGGGCGTTCCCGGACCGAACATTTTGTTGGCGCGTTGCCGGGTAACCGGCAGGCAAACGGGGTTGTGTGCAAAATCGTACCGTAGTGGCCGCTGCGGTGGCCACCTCAGCGGCTTGAGTGACGATTGCTGTGTGGCCGATCTGGCGCCGGCGCAACAGGCCCATTCAAGGCAAAGCCGCCGATCAAAGCGTCGTCCCAACGCCGTGTACCAACCCGGATTGTTCCTGGGCATGGGCGGACTACGGGGCCATATCCGTGTATCGCTATTTTGGCAGCGAACACAAGGAGAATTCACTCTGTAACAAATTCTTGCCCCAGGTTCGAATTGAAGTTAACATTTGCCGCTCGGCGCGCGTCATATAAAAACGTGACCTGCAAGACCTGTTTCGAAACCGCGAATAAGATTCTTGCAACTCGCGACGGGCAGCCGGGTTAGTGAGTTAAGCAGTTCCTTGTACATCCATAAAAACAGAGTCATTGGAGATATAAATGCGGATCTGCGTTCTGGGGGGAGATGGTTACTGCGGCTGGGCGACCGCGCTCTATTTGTCGCGGCGGGGGCACACGGTTTCCATTGTCGATAATTTTGCGCGGCGACAGTGGGACCACGAATTGGGCGTGCAAACGCTCACGCCCATCCAGCCGTTATTCGAGCGCGTCCGGGCCTGGCGGGATTTGACCGGCCACGAAATCGAAGTTTTCGCCGGCGACGTCACCGACCACGAGTTTCTCGCCTCCACCATCGAAACCCTGCGGCCCGACGCCGTGGTGCACTTCGCGGAACAGCGCGCGGCGCCGTACTCCATGATCGATCGCCAGCATGCCGTGTTCACCCAGGTCAACAACGTGGTGGGCACCTTGAATCTGCTGTTCGCGATCCGCGAGATTGTTCCGGATTGCCACCTGGTCAAGCTGGGTACCATGGGCGAGTACGGCACGCCCAACATCGACATCGAAGAAGGCTACATTCGCATCGAGCACAACGGCCGCAGCGATGTGCTTCCGTTCCCCAAGCAGCCCGGCTCCTTCTACCACCTGTCGAAAGTACACGACAGCCACAACATCATGTTCGCCTGCAAAATCTGGGGCCTGCGCGCCACCGATCTCAATCAGGGGGTGGTGTACGGCACCGTAACCGACGAAGTTTCGCTGGACGAAGTCCTGATCAACCGCTTCGATTACGACGACGTATTCGGGACCGTGCTCAACCGCTTCTGCATCCAGGCCGCTATCGGCCATCCGCTCACCGTATACGGACTCGGCGGCCAGACGCGCGGATTCCTGGACATCCGGGACACCGTGCGCTGCATCGAGCTGGCGTGCCTGAATCCCGCCGCGCCCGGCGAGTGCCGCGTGTTCAACCAGTTCACCGAGCAATTCTCGGTGCTGGAGCTGGCCACCATGGTGCAGGCCGAGGCCGCAAAATTCGGCCTTCGCGCTCAAATCGAGCATTTGCCCACTCCGCGCGTCGAAGCCCAAGAGCACTATTACAACGCGCGCCATTCTAAATTGATCGATCTGGGGTTGCGGCCCCACTGCCTGTCGGACTCCCTGCTCGATTCGCTCATGAACATCGCGGTAAAATACCGGGAGCGCGTGGATGTAGGAGCTTTCTTGCCACAGGTGAACTGGAAAAACGCGCGCAATGAACGCCGCCCGTCCTCGGCTGCGGCCGCCTTGGCTATGTCCAAGGGTGTGGTGTGAGCCGCGAGCGAAACCAAACTTCCAAAAACGCTTCCCAATCCGGCTTAACTCAGCGCGGCTTCCTTCCTTACGCGTTAGTCGTGGTGCTGTTCGCAGCCGCGGTCTATGCGGGCTGCATCATCTCGCCGCCGTCGTTGATGGACGACGTGGACGCCGTGCAGGCCCAGATTGCGCGCAACATGCTCAGTTCGGGCGACTGGGTCACCGCGCGGCTGGATGGCGTGGCTTATCTGGAGAAAGCCCCGCTCATTTACTGGTTGATCGCCATTTGCTTCAAGCTGTTTGGCGTCTACGACTGGGTAGCGCGCATTCCGGTCGTGCTGGCGTGCCTGGGTCTGGCGTGGCTCACGGCGGCCTTCGGCAATTGGGCCTTTGGCAAGCGTGCCGGGTTCTACGCTGGCCTGTGTATTTCCACTTGCGTCGGACTCTTTCTGTTCACGCGGATTCTGATCCCGGATGTGATGCTGACGCTGGATATCGTGCTGGCCATGTGGGCGTTCCTGCGCGCCATCGATCCCGAAGAACCGCGTCCGCAGCTGTGGGCATTGGTGCTGGCCGCTTGCCTGGGCACCGGCCTGCTGCTCAAGAGCCTGATCGGCGTGGTGTTTCCGGTGGCGGCGGGCTTGCTTTACCTGGGCTTGACGCGGCAATTGTTCGACCGCAACGTCTGGAAGCGGATTCATCCCTTAAGCGGGTTTCTGATCGTCCTGGCGATCGCGGCACCGTGGCACGTGCTGGCAATAGTCCGAAACCCGCCGTACTTCGATTTCACCATGCGCAGCGTGGCGGGCCAGTATCACGGCTTCTTCTGGTTCTTCTTTATCAACGAGCAACTGCTGCGCTTCTTGAACTTGCGCTATCCGCGCGATTACAACACCGTTCCGCGGGTGTACTTCTGGCTATTTCATTTGCTGTGGCTGTTTCCCTGGAGCGTGTATTTTCCGGCGATCTCGGAGCTTTCTTTCAAGACTACCCCGGATGCGCTACGCGACCGCGCCGGAAGGACGCGCCTGCTGGCTCTGTGCTGGATCGGCTTCATCCTGGTGTTCTTCACGTTTTCGACCACGCAGGAGTATTATTCGATGCCCTGCTATCCGGCCCTGGCGTTACTGCTGGGCGCGGTCCTGGCGGACGAGTCGCCCGAGATGCAAGTATGGATCCGGCCCTGCACCCGCCTGTTGGGCGTGGTTCTAGCGGTCGCGGCCCTGATCACGGCCGCGCTATGGTGGCTGGCGCGGGATTACGCGACGCCGGGAGACATCTCCGGCGCCCTCAGCCGCAATCCCATGGACTACACGCTGTCGCTGGGGCACATGGAGGATCTGACGCTGCCATCGTTCGCTTACCTGCTGGCGCCTTTGGTTCTAGCCTCGCTGGCCTGCCTGATCGGCGCGCTGGGAACGCTGTTCAGCAGTGGACGCCGTGCGTTCCTCTCCGCGGCGGTGATGGCGGTTCTGTTCTTTCAAGCCGCGCGCATGGCGATGGTGGCCTTCGATCCGTACATGTCCTCGCGGCCTCTGGCCGAAGCGTTGAATCAAGCGCCTCCGGGTAAGCTGATCGTCGATCACCATTACTACGACTACTCTTCGGTCTTCTTCTATACCAATCGAACGGCACTCCTACTCAACGGACGTTTCAACAACCTGGTGTACGGCTCCTACGCTCCGGGCGCGCCGGACGTGTTTATCGACGACGCCCAGTGGAAGGATCTGTGGTTCCGCCCGGAGCGCTACTACCTGGTTGTGAACGTGGCCGCGCGCGAGCGGCTGGCAAAGCTCGCCGGAGCCGAGCGCCTGTTAGATGTCGCTCAAAGCGGCGGCAAATTTCTCTTGACGAACCTTCCTTTAACGGGCGCAAGGTAACGGCCCCCCCCAAGCTACCGTCTTATCATGGAGAAAGGTGACTACGGCGTCTTATCTGGTTCTGGTGGCGGCGGTTTCGCCCTTTGTTTATTACGTGATCGTGCTGTTCAGCGCGGCGCGCTACCGGGCCCAGCAGGCGCCCGGCCGCACGCCTTCGCGGGCCTCCGCATTCCAGCCGCCGGTTAGCATTCTCAAGCCCATCCGGGGCCTCGACCCGGATTCTTACGAAAACTTGGCCAGCTTCTGCCGGCTGGATTACCCGGATTACGAGATTGTCTGTTGCATCGACGCGGAGGATACCTCCATCCACCACGTCCTGGACCGCTTGGCTCGCGATTTTCCCGGCCACGCCATTCGAGTGCTGGAAGGGTCGGGCCGCGTCGCCACCAACGACAAAGTCGCCAAATTGGCGCGTATGGTGAGCGAGGCGCGCCACGAAGTGGTGGTAATCAGCGACAGCGACGTGCGTGTGCGCCCCGACTATCTGCGCGCTGTCACCGCGCCTTTGCTCGATCCGGCCGTCGGCGCGGTGACTTGTTTTTACGTGCCTCTCGAAGTCAAGTCCTTCGCCGACCGCCTCCAGTCGGCGGGTATGATAGCGGACTTTTACGCCGGCATTCTCACCGCCTGGCAACTGGATGGCGTCAAATTCGCGCTGGGACCGACCATCGCCACCACCCGCACGCGGCTGGCCGAGTTCGGCGGATACGCGGCGCTCGAGAATCAGCCCGCCGACGATTTACTGGTGGGCCGCTTGATCGCCGAACGGGGTCACGAAGTGGTGCTCTCGTCCTACGTGATTCAAACCGTCTCCGATTACGGATCGCTGCGCGATTTGATTCACAAACGCCTGCGCTGGATCGTGGTGATGCGGCATATGCGGCCCTGGGGACACTTCGGCCTGGCGTTCACGCAAGGGTTGCCGTGGACCTTGGTGGCGATGGCCGCCAGCCCCTCCTGGGCCGTGGCCCGGGTGTTCCTGGGGATCTACGTGACGCTGAGGGCGGTCATCATGTGGAGCATTGGTTCCGGGATCCTGAAGCAGCCGCTTCGCTGGAGAGAATTGGCGCTCATCCCCGTGTGGGACGCTATGGCGTTTTTCATTTGGCTCGCGAGCTTCACGCGCCGGAGCATTCGTTGGCGGGGCGCCGATTACTACATCCAGGACGGCCGCCTGGTGTTGGTAGACCGTCCCGACGTTTCTGTGTAGAGACGTGGAGCGGGCTTTAGCCTGCAACGGGGACTTTAGTCTCCGTTCGGACGTGTCGCTGGGTCTCCTCGGAGGCTGAAGCCTCCGTTGCAGGCTAAAGCCCGCTCCACGTCAGGCTGAAGCGCGCTCCACGGTTGGTTAGTCAGCCTTACCCGCGCCGGCTAGTAGGCCCTCCGCGGTCCGCAACAATTGCTCGGCGGTTTGTTTCGGCGGGTCGTCCGGAGTGATCTCGGACGCCAGGTATTGTTGCAGCAGCTTCCGGGCGCGATCCAATTTGCGGCGGTTCTCGATGTCGGTCTTGGCTTCGGCGAACGCCACGTTAGGATCGTGCGGCGCCAGGCGCTCGGCGGCCGTAAAATGCGCGTCGCTTTCCTCCAGGCGTCCGCGCTTGGCCAGAAAGCGCGCCAAATCCAGCACCCGGCCGGCTTCGCGCGGCGCGAATTCCACCGCGCGGCGCAGGTGCGCTTCGGCGGCATCGAACTGTTTGCGGTGCTCCGCCAGCTGGGCCTGCTCGAATTCGGATTCCGCGGGCCGCTCGCTGGCGATGCGCCGGGCGATCGCTTCGGCCTTGTCCATGCCGCCGCCCAGCAGGCTGGGCGCGTTCAGGTAGTAATCGAACAGGTCGTTCAAGGCCTCGCGATTGTTCGGATCGAGCGCCACGGCCTTTTCAAAGCACTGCCGCGCCTTTACGGCGTTGCCCGGAGCCGTGAACCATCCGCCCGTCTCGGCGCGCCGCCCATAGGCGCGGGCCAGCCACAACTGATGGTTCGAGTTGTTAAGCTCCAAGGCGGCCGCTTTCTCGAATGCGTCCACAGCCTTCTTGTACTCGCCCAGCATGAAGTGGTCTTTTCCCATCAAGCTGTAAAACGCCGCATTCGGATCATGTTCCGAGGCCAGCAGACGCAGTGAGGCGTGGTAGTCGGTGTGCCGGTAGAGTTGCTCGGCCTGCTCGAACACATCGCCCGCGCCGAAAGACAAGGACGCCCCCAGCGCCAGCCCGGCCATGAGTTTGTTCACCCCTCGCATCTTATTTCTTTGATGCACCAAGGGCGCCCCAGGTATGCAGAAAAACGTAAACACTTTGCGATACAATAAACAAGACTGCCCTCGGGCCAGCGCCCGCATGTCTGTGCGCGGCTCCCCTGTACTGGGTGCGATCCTGTAACCGAAAGATAACGCAGAGTTTTTAGGGATGTTCGACAACCTTAGCGATAAGCTCCAGAGGGTCTTCAAAAACCTGCGGGGCGAAGGCAAGCTCACGGCCGAAAACATGGAAGCCGCGCTGCGCGAGATCCGCGTGGCGCTGCTCGAGGCCGACGTGCACTTCAAGGTGGTCAAGCAGTTCATCGAAGCGGTCAAGGAAAAAGCCATGGGCCAGGAAGTGCTCACGGCCCTTTCGCCCACCCAGCACGTGATCAAAATCGTCCGCGACGAAATGGTCAAGATGCTGGGCCAGCATCAAGCCAAACTGCGCACCGCCAACGAGCCGCCCAGCGTGTTTCTGATCGTCGGCCTGCAGGGATCGGGCAAGACCACGTCCACCGCGAAACTCGCGCGATGGCTGTCCAAGAACGGCCACTCGCCCGAAATGGTGTCGGTGGACGTCTACCGTCCGGCCGCGCGCAAACAGCTCAGCGTGCTGGCGCGCGATTTGAAATTGCCGATCTATGAGGGTGTTCCCGAAGAAACCAAGCCTGCGGAACTGGCCCGGTCAGCCCGCCGAGACGCGGTGCAGACGGGCCGCGATATTCTGCTGGTCGACACGGCCGGCCGCCTGCACATCGACGAAGAGCTGATGACCGAGCTGTCCGAATTAAAGACGCTGCTCAGCCCCACCGAGATCCTGTTCGTGGCCGACGCCATGACTGGACAAGATGCTGTGAAATCGGCCGACGAATTCCACAAGCGCCTGGGCATTACCGGGGCGATCCTCACCAAAATGGACGGCGATGCGCGCGGCGGCGCGGCGCTGTCGATCCGATCGATCACCGGACAGCCGCTCAAGTTTGTGGGCGTGGGCGAAAAGCCCGATGCCCTCGAACTGTTCCATCCCGACCGGGTGGCGCAGCGCATCCTGGGCATGGGCGACGTGCTCAGCCTGATCGAAAAGGTGGAGGAATCCATCGATCAGAAGTCGGCTGAAGAGATGCAGCGCAAGCTCATCGAGGACGACTTCACGCTCGCCGATTTCCGCGATCAAATCAAGCAAATTCGCAAGCTGGGGCCGCTCGAATCGATCCTGGGGATGATGCCGCAGGTGGGCATGCTCAAGGATCTAAAAAACGTTAAAGTGGATGAGAAGGAAATCATCCGGTTGGTGGCCATCGTCGATTCGATGACGCCCAAAGAGCGCTCCAATCACATGATCATCAACGGGAGCCGGCGCCGCCGCATCGCCCGGGGCGCGGGCGCCAGCGTCCAGGAAGTTAACAATCTGCTGAAGCAGTACGCGCAGATGCGCAAAATGATGAAGAGTTTTACGGGCGGTGGATTCCTGGGCAAACGGCTTGGGAAACTCAAGCTGCCCATGGGTTTTGGATAATAACGCGGCGCCGGTTCAGAGCCGCGCGCGTAAGCAAGCGGTACGGGATACTGCAAAACAGGAGTTAGTAAAGATGCTGATGATTCGATTAGCGCGATTTGGCGGAAAAAAGAAGCCGTCCTATCGCGTAGTTGTGATCGACAAGGAGCGCGCCCGCGACAGCCGGGCCGTGGAAGTGGTGGGCACGTATCATCCGGTGGCCAAGCCGGCGTCTGTGATTTTGAAGCACGAACGCATCGCCCATTGGATGAAGAACGGAGCCCAGCCCTCCGATACGGTGGCGCGTTTGCTACGGACCAATCCGGCGCCCACGGCACCCGTTGCACCCGCGGCTTAAAAGACGCGACCTTTCCGCGCGCTTGGCGTCCTCGTGATGCTAGAATCGATTCCAAGCGAGGAGGGTGAAAAACGGGTGAAGGATCTAGTTACGGAAATCGCCAAGGCCTTGGTCGATATTCCGGATGAAGTAACGGTGCGCGAAGTGGAAGGTGAGCAGGTCACCGTACTGGAGTTGCGCGTGGCCCCCAGCGATCTCGGCAAAGTGATCGGGAAGCAGGGCCGGACGGCGCGTTCTATCCGGACGCTGCTCGGCGCGGCGGGGATGAAGCTCAACCGGCGCTTTACGCTGGAGATTTTGGAGTAGCGGCACGGCGCAGGAAGACGAAGCCGGCGGGGTTGCGGTGGCCTGGGTTGCAGTGGCGAAGCTGGGCCGCACGCGCGGGCGTTCGGGAGAGCTGACGGGCGAAATATACAGCTCCCATCCCGGGCGCGACCGGGAATTGATGGAGTCGCGGCGCGTGGCGCTCGCCAAGCCCGGCCGGCGGCAAGAGATGGACTTGGAGCGAATCTGGCGCCATGACGGCCGGCCAGTGTTTCAGTTCGCGGGCATCGATTCGATCTCCGCGGCGGAAGAGTGGGAAGGCGCCGATGTGCTGGTCCCGGTGGATCAGGGCGTGCGCCGGGATGCCGGTGAGTACACTCACGCCGATCTGATTGGGTGCCGTTTAGAGGCCGGGTCCGTAGTGGTCGGCATCGTGCGTGGCCTGGAGGATTTTGGAAGCGCTCCGCTGTTAAAAGTGGAGACCGCGGACGGGCGTGAGATTTTGATCCCGTTCGCCCGCTCGATCTGTAAGGAGATCGACGTGGCCGGCAAGGTTATTCGCGCGGATGTGCCCGAAGGTTTGTTGGAGTTGTAAGCGCACTGGCGTGGGACCGTGGTGCGCGGGTAAAAAGTGACCTTTCACATCGTCACGATTTTCCCGGAGTTCTTCCGGGGGCCGTTTGAGCACGGCGTGATCGAGCGGGCCCGGCGTTGTGGAAAGATTGAGATCCGGCTGCACGATTTGCGCGCCTGGACGCAGGACCGGCATCGGACCGTCGACGACCGGCCCTTCGGGGGCGCCGAAGGCATGGTGCTGAAGGCTGGCCCGTTATTTGAAGCGGTAGAAGCAATATGGCCGCGGCGCAGTCGGCCCGGTGAAGCTGGCCGCAAAGTGGTTCTGCTTTCGGCCGCGGGTGGCAAGTACGATCAGGCCAAAGCCCGGGAGTTTTCAGCGCTGGAGGAGTTGCTGCTGATTTGCGGTCGCTACGAAGGCGTGGATGAGCGGGTAGCCGAGCATCTGGCCGACGAAGAGATTTCGATCGGCGATTACGTGCTGAGCGGCGGAGAACTGGCCGCGGCGGTGGTCGTCGACAGTGTGGCACGCCTGCTCGAAGGCGTGCTGGGCAACAAGGATTCGGCGGTCTACGAATCGTTCTCCGAGGACGGTTTGTTGGACTGCCCGCAATACACCCGGCCGGCGGAGTTCCGCGGCTGGAGCGTGCCGGAGGTGCTGCTCGGGGGCAACCACGAGGAGATCCGGCGCTGGCGGCGGGAAGCGGCCCGCGAAAAAACGGCGCGTTTACGGCCGGATTTGCTGTTGAACCGGCCCGCCGAGTAGCGCAGATTTCGGTAGGAAGAGAGATCGTTTTTTATGAACAATGCAGTGATGACCAAGGTTGTGAACGCGCATCAGCGGACCGGCAACCACCCCGAGTTTCGTCCCGGCGATACCATCCGGGTCCACGTGAAGATCAAGGAAGGCGACAAAGAGCGCCTCCAGGCATTTGAAGGCACATTGATCGCCGAAAACAATACCGGCATGGGCGCGACCATCACCGTGCGCAAGGTCAGCTTCGGCCAGGGCGTCGAACGCATCTTCCCCGTGCACGCGCCGGTGGTGGATCATATCGAAGTGGTGCGAACCGGCCGCGTCCGCCGCGCCAAGCTGTATTATCTGCGCGGGCTGAAGGGCAAGGCCGCTCGTCTGCGCGAGCGCGACACCAAAACCGAAAAAACCGCCTAGTGTGCCGGGTCATGCAAAATACGCGCTGCGTCCCTGGCATGGGGAGACAGCTTTCAGCGGCTGCTGAAAAGCGCATCTTCAGCCACGGATGAACACGGATGCACACGCATAAAACATCCTGTCTTAAATCCGCGTCGCTCCGCGTTCTTCGGCGGCCAAAGGTTTGGAAGAACTTTTCAGCAGCCTCTTCCCCGCGCCGCAATCAGAATGTGGAGCGCACGCCCTGGTCCACGCCGGACCCGCTGGTGCGGCTCGCCACGCGATCCTGATGCCCACCAGCCGGCATGAGCGAGCCCTCCGGTGCTCCGGGTACCGCGCCATCGCGGGGCTGGACGAGGCCGGCCGGGGTGCGCTGTTTGGTCCGGTGTTCGCCGCCGCGGTGATCCTCGATCCGTCCAAACCCATCCGTGGCTTGGACGACAGCAAGCTCCTGGCGCCGGAGCGCCGCGATGTGCTGGCCGTCCGCATCCGCGAACGCGCGGCCGCCTGGGCCGTGGCCGCCGCCGACGCCTTCGAAATCGACCGCTGGAATATCCTGGAAGCCGCGCGCCTGGCCATGCGCCGCGCCGTGGAGCGTCTCAACGCCCCTGCCGATTACCTGCTGGTGGACGCACTGCGCGTGGAAGTGGATCTGCCCCAAGCGGCTCTGATCCGCGGCGACCAGCGTTGTTTTTCGATCGCCGCCGCTTCGATCCTGGCAAAGACGGCTCGCGATGCGGCGCTCAACGCCTGGGACCAGGTGTTCCCCGAGTACGGCCTGGCGCACAACAAGGGCTATTCGACGCCGGATCACATCGCGGCGCTCGAACGCTCCGGCCCCACCACGCTCCATCGGTTCAGCTTCGAGCCGGTGCGCCGGGCCGCAGGATCTTCTGCCGCCTACCACGCCTGGGCCGGTTACCCTATTCCGCAACAAGGTGAACTGTTCGCATGTCTCTGAGTCCGGAGCCACTGCCGCAACCGGAGTTTCCCCCGGAGACTCCTCCGGGCATCCCGCCGCAGGAATCCCAGCGGCGCAACCGGCGGCGTGTGATCGTGGGCTTGTTTTTTGCGCTTTTCGCCTTCGAAATCGGCCTGTTCCTGGTGGTCTTTCCGTGGATGGACAACTGGGACTTGAACTACTTTGAAGGCGTCTTTCCGGCGCTGCGGGATACCTGGAACGAACCCTCCTTTCGCGGCGCGGTGACCGGCCTGGGCCTGATCAACATCTACATCGCGTTCCTGCAGATCTTCTATCTGATCCGCCGCTCGCGCCGCTCTTAAGGCGGGCCGGTCTCAGGCTTCATGGCGCTATCATACCTCCAGGCGGACTTGCATTGCCTCATGAAGCTGAAGCTGAAACACCTCCGCCATCCGCTTCGAACGGCGAAGGTCGCGAAGGCTCGGGTTGCGGAGCGTGTGAACATGGCGAGGCTTGCGGCCCAAGGCGACCGCCGCTTTGCGGGCGATCCCCGCTATGACCTGCAGAGCGTTGCCGCTGGATTCGCTGACCGCCTCGAGGAAAGAATTGACGAAAACGACGATGCGGCGCTGCTCGAGCGGATCTGCGCGGCTTATATCAAGGCGGTGAAGCACCAGCAGCTGGCGCCTGAGGTCTACCGGGCCTCGGATTGGTGGGAGCAGGTGCGGCAGGGGAACCTCGCGCCGGTGATGCACGCGCTCCTAGTCTCCTGTCCCAATGGTTCGTGCGATAAGTCGAGCGGGGTGCGCGGTGAGGGTACGCTGGGCGTAGCGGCCAATGCTGGCGAGAATCTGGTCTGCCGTTTTGGTCCAGACGAAGGGAGTGGGA
>Ga0209517_10001686_pt1 | contig 32706 bp, 45 predicted proteins | sample PeaSoiMetSII2010_FD_187695 | JGI IMG/M metagenome (GOLD analysis project Ga0209517, IMG submission 187695) | Peat soil microbial communities from Weissenstadt, Germany - SII-2010 (SPAdes) (version 2) | ecosystem: Environmental > Terrestrial > Soil > Wetlands > Peat | place: Germany... | reverse complement strand
CGCCGCTCAGCCACGTGCAATCGCCGCTTAGCCCCGTGCAATTGCCGTTCAGCCTCGAGCAATCTCCGAACAGTCCCGAGCAATCGCCGCTTAGCCCCGTGCAATTGCCGTTCAGCCTCGAGCAATCTCCGAACAGTCCCGAGCAATCGCCGCTTAGCCCCGCGCAATTGCCGTTCAGCCTCGAGCAATCTCCGAACAGTCCCGAGCAATTGCCGAACAGCCTTGTACAATCGCCTTTCAGTCCCGAGCAATCGCCGCTCAGTTTCGAGTAATTGCCTGTTAGTTTAGACTTATCGCCAGATAATTCTGATTCAATTCTCTTTAGAGGTTTCATATCACCATCCCTTATCTTTGAGTTCTTGGTATCGATCGTCAAGTTTCTTTTGCTTTGCAAGCAACGACGCGCCTCTGGAATCCATAAGGCGTCCACACGGGCACTTGACCCAACGTATACCTTGTTTCTTGACTCCGCGCCCATAACATATTCCACACGGTTTATATAGGGAGCGTTGTTTCATAGGAATATTCCTAGGAATATTTAGTATGAATGACACGATTTCTTGAGATTCATTGCCTCTTGAATTCGCTTACGATTTCTATCAAGAATCATCTTTTCGTCACTATTGACCCATTCCAGTTCAATGCGACGTTGTTCTTCTTCAGACATGACACGAACTGACTTAACTTTTATCATGGTATTCCTAATGGTAAAAGACAACAGTGAGAACCCCGGGGTCGAACCGGGAAGCTTACTCCATAGCTTGTACCAGTACGTTCACAAAACGGTGGATGTAGGGCTCATCGCCTCCTATCGTTTAGTTCGCGCCGGCAAGAATCCCGTACGCGATCCACCTAACTGAATGGTAAGTTAGGAAGTTGCAGCGTTTTCCGTTGGCTTGTTCGCTGCCTTGGAACGTTGCGCTTCGATAGCTTCCACTGCTTTTTCGAAGGCACTATCCGCCAAGTCACATAGCGCAATTATCTTAGCTTGGTCCGCACTGCCGCTATCAATAGGGTATCCCATTTTTTTCGGACCGATGACTTTTGCCCATTGCATTGACCCAACCTCAATAACACCGGCAGATATGAGTGTGGCGATTAGTGATATTGTACTACTGATGCGCTTCTCGACTTTGTCTACCTCTGTGGTAGTTCCGTTTGCCGCATTTTCTACTGGTGTTAGCATACGGATATAACGGCCAACGATTTCGCCTTCTTTTTCAGTCTTTGAGATAGTAGACAGGTCGACCAGTTCGGCGGTTGTCAGTTGTTTCATAGCCACGGCGTCTGGCATTCCTGGCACTTTCGTCCCTTCCCGCCAGTGGTCCAGTATGACCTTGGGAAGCGTTGAGATGGCTAGTAGCTTGGCTACGTACCCTTGACTAATTCCAAGGCGCTTGCCAATATCTACTTGATTTATCTGAGATTTAGCCATCTCTTTGACCACAAGCATCACGTCCGGTGTCTTGAGGTTGTTTCGGTTCGTGTTCTCGCGTGCGTTCAGGATACGCGCTTCGAGACTATTTGCTACGTTTCGCACGACAGCCATGATGGTACCGTCTGCCGTATTTGCGACGGTCGTCTTGTGGTCTTTTGCAGCTATCTCAAGATGCACATGGGTATTTAGAGCAGCTACCGCAGCAAAACGCCGAAATCCACAGATGAGTTCGTGCGTGAAGTTTGGAGCGATCTTCTTTCCACCGAAGCTTGTTTGATTATCGGATACGCTACGGACAACAACCGGTGTATCCTGCCCGTCATTACGTAGGCTTTCAATGAGCGCAATAAGTCCAGCGCCTTCAGCCGTACGCTTGCCCGTAGTATCCTGTACGCCGTCACTGATATCACTCATCGTATCGCTAGTGCTTCGAGCATTCCACGCGCCATCGACGAAAATGTTGGCCAGTGGAATGTGACGAATTACCTCGTTTGGCAGAATCTCGCCAGTCACCTTCGTTATACCCTTATCGCCAGATTTGTCGTTACTCATTTTCTTCGAACTCCCATCGCGATGTGCGGCATCACTGCCGTGTTTCTGTTTCATCTTTATCTCACATTCCTATCAAGTTGTCAAGTCACTCTGTTCACTATGTTGAGGGTATAGTGAATATCTTCGGTATCCTTGATTACTCCAATCCTTCGAGAATATTCTCAAGAATAATACAGACCTGAATGATTCGACGAGCATTTAGGTCTGTTTTGACTGCCGGACTTAGACCTGTTTTGAGCTCACCAATGAGTTTATGCGCCTTCTGACGCTTGACAAGCGCAAGATCCCTATTTACTGGCTTGATGTTCGGTTTACCTATTCCGGCTAGCGTCCGTGTTTCAGGTTCGTCGTGGATGCTATCTTCGGATTCCTGGGCTAGGTCATAGTTCATTTTCTTATTCCGAATTGGTCTTGATAAGTTGACACATAACGCTTTAATTGTCCTGTAAGGGTATACAATTGAAGTATAATACCCCTCCTTCCGCACTGCACGTGAGAGTGGATGACGATAGACAGAACAATCCGGGCGCCATCGAACCGTCGAGCATGCATTCACACGTGGCAGCATCACCATGGCAATTCGTTGCTCCGAAGAATATACACCCAAGCTTTGATGATGCTGGAGGAACATACGTTCCAGGTAAGCACGGGATTGGAGCGTCTGATTCTTGACTATCAACTGACGAATCTACGACACTGTCAACTGCTGAATCTACGGCACTGTCAACTGCTGAATCTACGGCACTGTCAACTGTCGAGTCTACGCCACTGTCAACTGTTGAATTTACGGGACTATCAATTGCTGAGTCTACGGCACTTACAACTGCCGAGTCTACGGGACTGACAACTGCCGAGTCTACGTCACTGACAACTGCCGAGTCTACGGGTCTGTCAACTGCCGAGTCTACGGGACTAATAAGTGTACTTGACTGATGACTTATAGACCCATCATCAAAACATCCAAATAGAGGTAGATATACGATTAGAATGACGTGTTTCATAGCTTTCTCACTTCTGCTGTAAGTTGCTTGTGAGCCTTATGCAGCATGCTCAGAGCAACGATGATAGCAACAACGATTCCGAACAGTAGTCCGAGTATGGCAATAACCCATATGAAGTACCCTTTTAGGCCAGCTAGGTCTTTCTCTGCCGTGGTCGATGTGCTTTGAAGCAATCCCTGAATTTTTGGTGTTAGACCATCGACGACCTGCCCAATAACTGCTTGTAGGTGAGGGGAGGTGCTATCAATGAGAGTGTTTACTTTTCCCTGAGTTTTCTCCCCTAAAGCTTCGTCTACGGTACTTCGCACAAGGTCACTCACCTCGGCGTTAGTTGTTGCGCCGAGTAGTGTTTCGCGCAACATATCAATCTCGGCTGTCAGCTTGCCGTCGTTCAAGACCGCGTCACGTGTGGTAGTCAATTGAGCGCGCAAGTCAGACGCGAGAGCGTCTACGATACCTTGGATTTTCTGCTCGGTAGCAGGAGTAAGCGTCTCATCTACGGCGGTATTGATAAGTGCTCGTTCTTCGGTTTCGAGCTTCGACTGGGACGTGGGTGATGTGAGACCGTTGACGGCACCAGTAGTAATGGCGTCGACTTTACCAGTTATCCAAGGCGTACAGCTCGTGAGAGCTAGGCATAGGATTACACTACGCATCGCGCGAGTGCCTCAATCGTCGCGTAGCATTCCGAAGAAGCATAATAGCGCTGTTAAGCTCCGGATTACTCGGATGGGAGTCAAGATGAGCCTTCAGCCGCGCCGTAGACATCATCAGACTAGCAATTCTCTCAGTATGTTCCCGCTGTTTTTCTTCTGCATGTGTCATATCAAAACCTATCCTGTTGTAGATAACGGTGGATAACTTCCCGCGTAAGCGAGCGATGCGAAGCATCGCACTACCCTCCACGGAGTGGAGGCATGGTAGCGGTTTTCTCTTCTGGGGGGCTGGAGATATTGTAGATTGGTGTGACGGCAAACATGACTCCGGCGGATCGCAGCTCATCGAACGTTCCGACGTAGTAGGTTTTACGCGGGAGACGAACGGACACACCGAATGATGCGTGATGATTGAACGCCAGCTGTTCTGCTAACTCTCGGTCTATAGTGACCCACATGATACCCTTCCCCGGAGTTCGAAATTATTGGGTGAGTTCGTCTGACGCATAGAGAAAGGCAAATTCGTTCATGGCTTTGCGGCAGAACATTTGCGAATACTCATGAAACGTCCAGCCATGGGCTCGGCAAACGTCATCGACAGCGAGCACGAAGTCTTCGCACTGATGGATAGTGTCGAGTTTACCGTGCGGGATGAGTGCGATAGCGTTCAGCAGTTCGTTGTACGTAGCTCGGTTGACTGAAACCGTATCGATTGAGGTATTCATTTCTTATCTACTCCGTTTCTTTGCGTGGAGGCTAGTTGTTTGAGACTTGACTCTCGGTCATGAGCATCTCGCTCTCGCCAGAGCTCGAGCCCGCGCCCCAGCCCAGGGGCCCCCGAAGCAGATGGCGAGCTAAGCAGTTTTAGTCGCGCCCGCGCCGACGATCGAGCCCGCGCCGACCTCTGCGTCCTCGCCGACGGTCGCACCCGCGCCGACCTTCGCGTCCGCGGCGACAATCGCGCCCGCGCCGACGATCTCGTACGCGTCGACGAACGCGCCCGCGCCGACGGTCGCACCCGCGCCGACCTTCGCGTCCGCGGCGACAATCGCGCCCGCGCCGACGATCTCGTACGCGTCGACGAACGCGCCCGCGCCGACGATCGAGCCCGCGCCGACCTCTGCGTCCTCGCTGACGGTCGCGTCCTCGCTGACGGTCGCGCTATCATCGACCCACCCTCCGCCGAGCGGATGCTGATGCGCAGAGACGAGGCCAGAGCCGAAGTCGTGTGTAGTCGTAGTCATAATGGTCTCCTTGTCAGGCTCACTGCCCGCCACGAGGGCCCCCAGGGGCCCCCGAAGCAGATGGCGAGTCAGACTATTGTTCGTTCTCCTTCTACTTGACTGAAATTATTTTGCCGTTTTTGAGTACGGCTCTAGCATACCAGGTGTGAGCTTTAGGATAGTGAGGCCCCTCCAGCGTTATTTCACCCTCGGTAGGTTCAGTGCCACCAAAAGGACCTGGTTGAAACACACGTACAGTCGTTCCATTTTTCACGGCGTTTTTGAGGTCTTTTTTCGTCTGAAAGTCAATCGTGGTGTACATGTTCGTTTTCTCCGGTTTTCTCAGCTGCCAAGATCAGTCTAGCGCCTTCTTGCGGTCTAGCAAGCTTTTCGTCTCAAATTTGTCCTACATGTTCGTTCTCCTTGATTTATTCCTGAGAATATTCCGTAACCATCTGCGGAACTGAACGGACTTGACGTGTCCCGCAGTTATAGGTGAGAGAGCCTTGACGGATGCGAAATTCCAACTCTGCTGGACCCATGCCCTCGTGTGCTAGGCGCCACGCCCATAGGGTGGGTGTCTCGAAGCGGTTAGTCTCGAGCAGCTCCGTCATTTCACTGATCATCTCGTGGGAAGGTGTGTGGGGCATTGTCATTTTCTCCGGTTCTCTCAGCTTCCAAGATCAGTCTAGCGCCTTCTTGCGGTCTAGCAAGCTTTCCGCGTTAAATTTGTCCTACATGTCTCGTTTTCCTGAAAATATTCCTAGGAATAGTGGTTCTCAGTTAGTCAAGTTTTCCGCCGCTTTTTGGTCGTCTTCTGACCTACACGGCACCAAAAGGCTCGTACCAAGCGGTCTAGCTTCCAGATGTTGCGGCGGCAAGCTTCCCGTGCTAGCGGCGGCAACACAACCGAGTGCGACTGCAGTTTCACGGTACTCGCACCAAACGATAGCAACGACTATGTCTTGAAGAGTCGTAACAATCCAATATTGCATTAGCTAACTCCTTCTTTAGCCTCCACCAAGTGGAAGCGCAGTATCCGCTCTAGCCTACACGCAGTGGAAGCGCGAGTAAATCTCAAGGATGCGGAGCATCCGTTCTAGCCTCCACGCAGTGGATGCAGTGGAAGCCAGTGGATGGTGTTGTTTTCGTCGAGTTTTGTGTGTGGGTTCATTATGAAGTTGAGTGTAACTTGATGGGACACGAACTCGCCAATGATTGAGTCAGTTCGGATAGCTTCGCGCATTTTTCGTGGCGAAGCTTTCGTATCGTATGTATAAGTTGACTGGTCCAGGAGGCTACGACAAGCTTCGTGAAGGGCAGCTTTGGAGTCAGGGAACTTGGATACGCCATGTTTAGCCTGTTTAAAGTCTCCGTCGCCCAGGTCATGAGAATAAACCTTTGGACGAACAAGGATACTTTCTTTAGTAGGGGCATCGACTTCGCAGAAGAACTGACCGAGTTTAGGAATAGATTCGATAGGAGCGCCGTATCCAGCTTTAGCTAGTAGCTCATCGAATTCTCGCCATCCAGGCAATTCCAATTCTCTAGCGGTTTTATCTTTTTTCAATATGAATCCAGGTGGTACAGGTACATGCAATGAATCTGTATCTCCCTGGAGTGCTCCAACACATTTTGCGCCAGCTCCTAGGATTCCAGCGATAAGACCTGTAATATTAGAAGCGATGAGGGGCATAAAATACTGACCACATCTAAATTGCGTTTGAGAGCGCATGAAGTTGGCTAATAGTTCAACTCGATTGGACCTTTTCCCATGTTCATCGACTTCTAGAGGAACATCGGCAGTAACGAGGGAAGCTATGTAATCTAGGATAGCATGTGGAGCTAATTCTAGTGGATTAAGCTCCTTTTTAGTATCTAATAGACGCTGAAAAGTTTCTTTAGACCTGACAACTTGATTCGGAGTATCTCCAAAGTATTCTGAGTCCTCATCATCACTATTGTTAAATTCTAATCGACCACAACTAGCGTATATTCGAGCAATAGTTTTTGCGACCTTCTCTGACTGTTGAAACACCGGAATATGCGCTGATTCCAACACGGAGTAATCACGAGCATTGACCTCCACAAGTTTACCATACGTAGAATTTCCCAATAACTTTGCCATATCCTGTAGAGCTTTTTCTTTGGTAGGGTCGTTCTTTATACCAAAGAATTTGGCCATACCTGCTCGAAGGAACGACTTTTCAGGGTCACCACGCATGATAACGCCTTCGCGGATTCTATCGACACGAAGGGTTCCTGACAATACTCCCAAGACTATTTCAGGAATTGTAGCCGCATGATTCTTGAATTCTCCGACTAGGTACCGGAGACGGCCATATCTCTTGGATCCATCCTTAGCTTCGGTCACGTCATGAACACGCAAGGCCGGATAGATATCATCGATTCCGCAACCGTCGAATCGAAGAGCGCCGAACTGACCACGGAATCGGTTGATATCAAAGTGGTCACAAGCATTGACTGACTCATAAATCATCCCCACTGGGTCTGGCATACACGCCATGGCATAGGAGTATGCACTTTTGATATCGAACGACGCCATACCTTCATGGCAACCGGGTTCTATGCAGAATACTCGACCACCGTAGTACGAATCGCAGCCAAGTTGGTCAGCCCATTGCGGAGCGCGCATCCACGAACCTGGGCCTCCGTTTTCTTTTCGTAGTTCAGGATGCATATCAAAAGCACCCTGAAATACAATTCTAGCAGCAGCGCCTGGCGCACTTGGAGGAATGACACCAGTTCGTTTTACGACTCGATCGTCAATATCACGAAGGAGGGCGACGGTTGCGTGATAGAGTTCAAGAGTCGACCGAACGTCTCCTAATCCATATTCCAAGAAAATATCCCATTCAGCGTCCGTAAACTCTGAACGTGGTCTAGTATACCAATCGGAGGGAATTTCTTGTTTTAGGATAACACCAGCAGCTTTAGCAGCTTTGGAAAGGCTTGTTTTCCAATATCCGGTAAGGTCTAGTCCTATGACACGGGCAATTTTTTTTGATTCGAAATCACGTATAAGCCATTCGAACTGACTAGCATTTCCAAGATGTTGCCGAACGACCTCAATACTAATTCGTTCGGAAACCTTCATCATAAACGAGTCAGCTCCGACTATCATCGATCGAATTAAGTCTTTACGATCTGCTGCTAATCGCCCCAAATCGTAGGACATATTAAAGAAAACAGCCAAACAGACTGGAAGTGTTTTCCTTCGACCGTCTCGTGTACGTGAAGAGTTATCACGTCGTTTTTTGATTCGTTGCTTCGTAACACTCGGTTTCTCAGCATCTACACCATATCGCTTGATTATTCCCAAGCATAACCACTCCAACATACCCGACCCATTTAGAGGTTCTAATCGCTCGTCAGCATATCGCCATCGAATTGTAACTAGTTCAGTGCGAAGTCCAGTTGGTCGGTCTGACTCATTTCGTTGTGTTGGGAGTGATTCGGTGTCTATGGCAAAGACACGGTCCGGGTCAATTGACTCGTATAGTTCTGTTTCACGGAATACGAAATGGGCTTTCTTATTCTCATGAGTTCCGCCAGTGAGTTTGGCTGGGACACGCAAACCGCGTTTGATAATACGAAATGTCAATGCTGCGCTCATGACCTAAAACCTCTTATGGGTTCGGGCCATACATCAATAATGATGTAATTCGCTCTACCTTTTATGTATTCCTGACCAATATCTTCAAAATCTTGATATATGTTTTCGTCTGTATACCAAAGAGTCCATCGAAATGTAGCAGTTAACGATAAGGTATGTACGATAGCAAATAACCGAAGAATCTGACCTCCCCCAGTTTTGCCAAATACTCGACCAAATACATCTCTAGTAACGTCGGATACCGGCTCCCCTCCGTGAATTATTTCACCGAATACTCGACCTAACTCGTCTTTACCAATCTTTCCTACAAGCTCACCGCCATAAGTCACTTGACTGGCAATATCCAAGATAGGTGATTTATATACGTCACGAATAGATAAAATATCACCATGTTCTTGACGAGTTTGAACTTGCCTACGACGTGTTTCCCACCCACGTCTAGCTCGTTCTCGTCTAGCTTCTCGTTTTGCTTCAGCTAATTCGCGATTACGACGTCGAGTTTCTACGCCACGTTGTGCACGCTCACTACGGAGCTTTGTTTCACGATTACGGCGTCGAGTTTCTACGCCACGTTGTGCACGCTCACTACGTAACTCCGCTTCGCGCTTTTCTTTCTTAGATAAGCGTTGTCGAGTTTTTTTACTCGATACGGAATGACTTTGGCGTTCGCGTTTCCAAAGTTCATTGGAAGCATGTTTACCTGTCTTTTTGTCTAAAACATAGACGCGACCGATTGCGTCTTTTTTTCGAACATATCGATTGACAGGCTTAGAAGGGTGTGTTATCTTACCCATAGTTACTGTTGCTCGTGAATCGTTGGCTTGGTCCCTGGCAGGTCTAATCAACGGTCGAACGTGAAGCTTCTTCTCCGGTTGCTAAACGTTAGAATGCCCGTGAAACTAGTCATTTCACGGGCATTCGCTTATTTCTTCTTTCTTTGCTCTACAAAGAGATCAGAATGGAATCTGGTCGTCGTTAGTACCTTGTGTAAGTTGTAGAGCTTCGGGAGCTGTACCTAGCATGGCAGAGAATCCGAATTTGTTGCGTGCAATACCGCTATCAGGCTTGGCCTTAATGTTATAAGTCCACATCGTTTGGCCAGCTCCTATATCGATCTTTTTGATCGGAGAAATACGTACTTCGTGAACGATAGGACCAACAGCCGCTCGTGTCAGAGCCGATTCGAGAATAGAAGTTGCTGAGATGAGCACTTCACTACCTGGCGGCACTATAATGACATTGCCATCGCGGTCTTCTGACTGAACAGGAGCAGTTGTTCGAATTACGAACGCGTACCATACCCGATTTCGAATGGGAGGCATAGGAATCTTATTGATGAGATATCCTTGGAGTGGTGTTTCTTTGCAAGTATCGGCCTTGTACATCGTTCGATCTGTTACTACATCGACGAATCCGTCATTTTGTGGTTGTGTTTGCGCGGGTTCCGTCGAGCCTTTATCGGCTTTAGTATCTTTAGTCATATCAATTAGTCTCCTTTTTTGGTCATAACGGCCAGTTGAAAGGTCATCATATCAAGGTTTGCAACACTTGTCAAGTGCCAAATAGTGTGATACTATTGAATCACGATGACACGAAGCAATCCGATATGGAGTAGCTATGAGTTTTGACCTTCGCGGTATTGAAGTACAATATCGAACACGTGCTCAGCGTAAAGTAGGATTCGAAGGGGAAACTCTGACTTTCGGATTTCATATTGGACCACACGCTGTATCGTGTATTTGTAATTTACCTACAGATGACGGAGAATGGGACAGCCCTCCGTTAGCTCGAATCAAAACTTCACTCGAACCGGATTACGATTGGAAGGCATTTGGTGAACAGCGAATACAGATTCGTAATACGGCAGAGGGAATGGCTCTTATTTTTGGGTTTCGTTTCTCGCCACTTGCTATATTCTGCATTGCGAATCTGCCTGAAAAAGAGGGAGAGTTTCGTGATTTGCCGCTTGTTTATGTCAAGATGAGTATCGAACCTGATAATGATTGGCGAGTGTTTAGAGAACATCTCGTGTCCGGGGATGGTAATGTGATGCTTCGCATCGCTAAAGACTAATATTCTTAGGAATAAATACTAAGAAGCCTAGTTCCAATGAATAGTAATTCGTTCAGTCTCACTAAATGTAACTACTGCGGTTATTCTTTACCGCCAGGCATGCATCAATGTCGAAATCCAAAGTGTCGACAATATAATTTTGGAGCTACAGCTCAATCCATTGATGAGTCTACAGTTTTAATGAGTGACGCAAAGCTTGCCAATGTCGAGCGTGTAGTCACTGGACTTGTTGACAAGGTATTTGGTGGTGGTATTGGCAAAACAACCGTCAACCTCATGGGTGGAGAACCTGGAGCGGGCAAGACGACTCTTTGTTTGCAGCTTGCCGATATCTTTTGTGAGAAATTTCCAGGCAAAGAAGCCCTCTATATTGCAAACGAACAGCATGCGTCCGAGCTAAAATATACTGGTGAGCGTCTTGATTTGAAACATCGAGATCGAATCCGTATAGTCAAAGCGATGGGCGGTGTCTCGTGTGATATCGGCGAGCTGCTATTACATTATAGTCCATGTGTTTCGTTCCTAGATTCCGTCACGAAGTGGTCTGGTGAAGATATGCGGGTAGCTGTCGTTATCTGCCAACGGCTAAAAGATTACTCGGTTCGGTTGGATGCTCCAACTATTGTAGTCAATCAAGTGACCAAAGGAGGAGACCACGCAGGACTCAATCAATTGCAACATGCAGTTGATATGACATGTATGTTTGATATCATATTGGAAGAAGGAGAAGACTTGCGACCCGATTCTCCCAGACGACTCATGACAATGAAAAATCGTTGGGGTCCAGCACCAGAAGAGCAATTTTATATTATGACTCCAAGTGGTCTTGTTGAAACTACGTTAGAATCTAAAGAATTAGAATTGGATAATTCTGAAAATATTCTTGAGAATACTACTTGACAATACCTAATAACTAGGATATACTCAAGTATATGCTAGCAGTTCGGCCCTACGTTAATACCTATTGGGACACAATCTCTTCGCGCGCGCAAGCGCCCGTGGAACCTGTCAAACCTAGTGGTCTATGGGATTGGTACAAGTCCCTACAAGAGCCAAAAGCACCAAGTCCATTGGAGTCTGCAGTGACTGGATTGCGTCATAATGCTGAAGGGGCAGCGGTTGGAGCGATTCTAGGATTTGTAGATGGTGAATTTGGTGGGTTAGACCTAGGTGGTCTATATCCAATCGACGGAATTGCCGCAGTATTGTTGTATCTGGCAAGTATTCGAGACGCTGGTAAGGCAGATGGTTTTGCTGGGGACCTTCGTGCTATTGCGCAATCATGCACTACAACGTTTTCCTATCGGAAAACGAAAGAATGGCGCGAAAACCGTAAGGAGATTGCTAAGTCTTCAACGACTGATATTCCCAGGAATAAGCCAAAGAATATCGACAGAATAATTCAAGCTGGCAAAGTTGCCGGTTTATAAAGAAGGAAAAAGAAATGGCATCGTTGACTCACTATTTCACTCGCGCAAAGAACGAACTTACTTCTATCAATAACCGAGAGATTGAAGAAGTTGGCGAAGACATGGCAATTGCTGGAGCTACTGGTGCTGCACTAGCTCTTATGTCTACCGCCATCCCTGGCGGAAGCATGGACTATAAGGTTGCCGGAATCAAAATTCCTATCGATGCCGCATTGGCTGTTGGCGTTGGTATTGTCGGCAAAGCGACCAAGAACAAGCAACTTTCAACAGCAAGCGTTGCCGCTGGCGGCGCTGCTGCTGCCAGACTTTTCGCCGGATTCTTCAAGTCAGGACTCGGTAGTGCTAAGGCACACGGTATGGGACTGGACTTCGACCAAAGTGACATACCGTTCGGAATGGGAGCAGGTTGGGGTAACGATACACAAGACGAGCTAGTCAACGCGGCAAGATACCTTTGATACGAGTCTTAGAGTATATAAGTGCGCGAACGCTAGATAAGCTAGCGGTGGCGCTTAGTAATTTCCAAGGATACGAAGTATCCGTTTTACCCGCCACGGAGTGGCCGGAGGGATTATGAGAAGTTGTCCTGGTGTTCATACCGGATTCGGTTGGAATTTTGGACCACGGCGACGAGAAGGTGAAAGGCTTCTCCATGAAGAAGAGCGACTAGGAATGATGCCGCTTCAACCTGATATGGGGCCTTCTGATTTAGGTCCTTCTGATGCTGCATTTGCACCGCAGAATCAGTATCCGTTTTACCCATACCAGTATCCAGGAATGGTACCATCTCCACAACCTGGAATTGCTCCGCCTCCTCCGCCTTCTCCGTCTCCTCCGTCTCCTTTCATTCCTCCACCGCCAGGAATTCGTAACGAAATCCTAGCATCGGAGACAGCGCGAGGATTTTTGCCTTCACCATTCCCAGGTCAAGCGCCGTTTCCAGGTCAGTTTCCTGGTCAAGGAACTTTTGACCCGTATCGACGCGAAGAAGGTTTTAGCCGTAGAGGTTGGTAACTATTCTTAGATAAGACCTGCGATAAAACCTCTCAAGGATGCCGAAGGCATTCGCTATACCTTCCCCGAAAGGGAGGGATTTGGAAATCGAGAGTTTGGTATTATTTTGTTGTTCCCCCCAGCAACAGAGATGGCGACCGAACTCTCGATTTCCAGGTACCTCCCTTGGTATTTGGAGAAAAGAGAAAAATCAAATGGTCAATGCGAATCAGCTTGCAGCACGCGACCCTGCAAAGGCGGCCCTTATGGGCGCCATTGCAGGCAATTCTTTTGGATTCGGCGACGACTATGGCTTTGGAGCCTATGGTCGCCGCGGAGCAATTAGCGCTTACGATCCGAGTGCCAATATCGGATTTGGTGGTCAGTGGGGGTGGGGCGCCGCGGCGCCTCCTCCTCCCGCTCCGCTTCCCATGCATCTTGCACCGCCTCCTCCTCCTCCGGCTCCACCACATCCGATGGATTTCGGTCATCCGCTCCATCACGTGTATCATCCCCATATGTATGGTCATGCGTATGGTCAGCAACATTGGGGTCATCATTGGCCGGCTCCGCATCACGGTGCTGGCACTCCGCAGTACGGCCCGCCTCCCGCGGGCGAGTCTGCTGAAGCGTGGCAGCATTCATACGACAATCCGGCTTCTACTGCGTCACGTACTTTCCTACTCGACCCAAATCGCGATTCCAAGGTCAAGGTCGAACGATATTCATTCTCGTTCAGTCCGCCCACTCCGCTGACGCTTGGCACTTCTAGCGACATGGGAGGCTCATTTACTCAGCAACCGTCTACGTCAATCAAGGGTCAGCGCGTCATCATGAACGCGCCAATTCCTGGATTCGTTACGGTGGATACTCTCCAGGTTGCCAACGTCAACGTATTTGTCGGTACTACCGAAGACGCGTTCACTTATTTCGCTGGCGCTCAGGGAGTTATGCTCGATCTCCCGCGTCTCGACCCGCAGAACCGTGCAACTGCCAACGGTTTCTATACCGGCGCCCTTCCGGCCGGTTACACCTCTGGAATGCAGTTTCAGTTCATTATCACTCTCCAAGGACCGTCCGTCCTAGCCGGTGGCTACGGTCAGTGACCAGGTGACCAGGGGTCACGGCCAGTGCATTGCTTCGCAATGTTCGCTAACGCGGGATTGTTTTGCAGCACCAGCTTCTTATCTAGACCTCGCGTGTTGACTCTCTTAGATATTCTTAGGAATACTCACTCTTGGAAAGCTAATGCAAATTACATTTGCCATACCTGGATTTCCTACGGACTCCGACTCCGTCGAAGGTCGATTGGTACGGCAGATTGTATTTTCTTGTGCTCAAAAAGTGGGTAAGGTTCATCGGGAGCCTGGGGCCTTGACGTTTGATATCGATGATGCGTTCGTACCGTCATCATCGGACCTAACAAATGCCAAAGCCCTTGAGGCACTTATGAATTGCCTTACTGACTTAGATAGCTTATGGCTACGAATGCATCCGAATACACCGAGACTCTATAGTTCCGGAGTTTTCTACAAACGGACAGATATTTGGGATACAATTCCAGCGCTTTATGCACGTGGATTCGGCGATTGCAAGTCGTTAGCGGCTTGTCGTGTTGCAGAACTTCGTGCTCGCGGAATTCAATGTCGTCCTGTATTTCGGTTTATCACTGAACCGAGCGAATCGCCGTATGATCAAACTGGATATACCATGTACCATATTTTGGTCATGTTTGGCGATGCTCGGATTGATGGGTTATGGGGCGATCCAAGTAAGGTTTTGGGGATGATTCCTCCACAAGAAAGTCCAGGATCATGAACAATGCATTTCTTCTAGCCAAAATTCTGGGCAAAAATTTTCTTGTTGGGTATGGATACGCTTGGATTGCTCTTCAGTTGCTTACTATGTACAAGTCACGTCAATCTACAAGGTGAGGGTTTTGAGATGACCATCAACAATGCAGTCTTGTTCAATGCTGCTCTAAATGGATATCTTTCTGGCGCTATGGTCGGTTCTAATTTGACAGACCCTACAGCCACTGATTATGCTGGTATCGTCAATCAAGCAAAGAATTGGGCAATTGAGCTCGATTCTTTGATTGCAACGGATACTACGGGAGCTCCTCAGCCTGCTGGCTCTATTGGTATTAGCGCCGCAGGTGGTGCATCGCTTCCGACCGCTACGTCTACGGCTGTTTACGAATCCCAATTGCAAAAGACTGGAATGATTCAAATGCTATCCATGGGCATTGCGTTCCAACGATATGCAACAGGTCAACTTGCAGCATCGTTTGCTATCCAAGCAGCAGCAGTCAAGGCAGCTTACTTCCAGGGTGTCGGAGCAGCTGCGACACCTTAATGCGGTAGCGCTAGAAAGCAAAGTAGTTCTCGATCTCAAGGATGCGGAGCATCCGCTTTACCCACCTCGGAGAGGTTATGATTCCTGCATTGTTAACTGGATTGGGCCTTGGATATGTTGTAGCAAAGTATCTTGGAAACAAGAGTCCTTCAGATTTGCTCAATCTGAAGAGTCCTGTCAAGCCAAAGACAGCGGCTGGATTCGGAATCTGTACACCAGCACGTGCTCGTTTGCATGGTCATTTGCTCACAAATGAGCATAATCCTGACAAACTTATGCGAGCAGCTGGACTTTACAATCAATTTGGATTGGAGCCGCAAGCTGCGTCTCTTGCTACGAAAGCAAACGACGTTATTGCTCAAGCCAACGTCGCTGCCGAATTGGTCGAACGTTCGCGGTCAGGAGACCAAAATGCGATTGGGATGATTGCAAGCATTCACGACCAAGCAACGAAAGGGAATCTTCGCGCTAGGATTTCAGCAGTTCTCATCGATGATTATATCACTGAACATCCAGTGTTAACTCCACCTCCGATGATTGGACCGATGCCTGGTCCAGTTGGCCCAATGCCTGGACCAATGCCTGGACCAATTGGTCCGATGCCTGGACCGATGACGGCGCCGCTAATGCCTCCTAACTAGTTATTCCTAAGAATACTAGAATAATTCCTTAGAATACGCAGTATCCGTTTTAACCTCCACGGAGTGGACATGGTTGACCAAGAGCGTTGGGAGAATAGAGGCAGTTCACGACTTACCAACATGGTCTTGGGTCAAAAGGATCATGCCACTAGTATCAATATACGTGACTTAATTCCAAACACTTACACTCTTCAGTTTGGATTGCTTCAGACTGGGGATCGAACAGCAATATCGGTCCCTTCTGCCGAAGCAATTGTCAACTGGAGTGTAAGGGGCCAGACACAGCGACGGATTATATCGATAGCTTCTGGTGTCGCTCTTTCTGGTGTTTGTGATGCTGTTAGTGTCAAGATCCGAGACACAAGTATCACATCAGAAGGCGCAGAACATATTACGTATGCGGTTGAAACAACGCTTACGAAAGGTGTTCGTCCTTCTACTGGACAACCTCCATCACTTACAACAACACTAAGTCAAATCGTTGCAGGCAGTGTTACTCCAGGTGTATCATTTTTAGTTCCGGTCAATGCTGGAGTAAATTCGTTCTATGTGTTGACTTGTGGTGATTCTGGTACCGTACTTACAACAACTGATATTATTGTTCAAGTACTTGGGTCGAATGGAATTCTACTCGCTGCATATTACCCACTTATAACAGGTGGATGGATACCTTTACCTGCAGGAGCTTATGCAGTAGTAGTAAGCAGTACGGCAAATGAAGGTGATGATGCCGACGTCAATGTGATATGGGGAATCGAAGGATAGCGGTTGAATTACATCCTTGAGAAAGAGAAATACATTGGCTACTGAATTGATAGACCATCAGATAGAATTTGCGTGTATCCCGTGGCGTACACGAATGACAGATCAGGGACTTCAAATTCAACCTGAACGCGGCACATGGACTCTTATGCCATCAGAACATCCTATGGCAAAAGACGCAAAAGGAATTCTTTCGTGTCCCAATTGTGCTCGAATGTATGTTCTATTGCCTGATATGGGAGAACCTAGCACTAATCCAAAGGATAGAACACTTTCATCGATACGCTGTAATTGTGGGCTTATAGCTAGAGCCATTCTTCGTGATTGGAACAAGAGAATCCTTTATTGCGCTGCGTTCGAAACTAGAGATTCCGATGGAAATCTTACTCCTAATAAGGAGTACATGCACGCGGAATCTGAGCAAGACGCTAAAACTCAATTTTGGGCATCTCATCCACCATCAAATCCACCATCAAATTTCTGGATAAACTTGATCGGTATTGCGCCGGTCGTTGGCTATTTTGCTCTTGACAAGCAAGAGAAGAAATTGACAGTGTGAAATGGATCCGTTGACAATAGGTGTTGGAATTGCTCTCTGGCTTGCATTTCGCAAGCAAGGTGAAAGTCAATTCGGTGTACTGACTCCTGAACGTGAGGAAGTTTACAAAAATGCTCTTGAGCATTTGAAGGACCCTATGCGTTTGATGGAGCTTGCCAAAGAGTTTCAAGTCACTGGACTAAAAGCTCAGGCTGCTATACTGCGTAAACGCGCAGAGTGGAGAGGTAGAACAGACCAACAACGCGAATCACACGAAGCTATTTTCAAGAAGGCGATGCAAAGTGAGAATATTCAGGCTATTCTTCATGTAGCGCAAGCTTTTGAAGATATGACGGCTACTGTTAAAGCTGCGCAATTGCGTGAACGTGTGACTAACTTGGTACGAGAGCGCCAAGAGCAAGCATCAAAAACGGTAAAGACTACGTCAAATGGAACATCTAAAGTCGTAGATATTCCTAAGAATATTACTGTTGACCCAAATACTAAGACTGCGGAGGAGTAATGGCTACTTTACTCCAGTACGAGGGTCGTTCGTTCCTTATTCATCCACTTCCTTCTATTGGAGTAAGTTTTGGGGTTGATATCTCATCTGTCCAAGCCAAGCTTAATGCACTAGGCGCAAATCCTCAGCTTATCGTCGACGGCAATTTTGGGCCTGCAAGTCGCGCAGCAGTCATGGCTTTTCAAAAGACTCATGGTCTAACACCAGATGGTGTTATAGGTTCTGCTACATTAGCAGCTTTAGGTCTTTCAGGTGGTGGACCAGTTGTTACCGCATCAGAACTGCCAGATAAACCAACACCAATGACTGGTGAAGATGTTACTAAAGCTATATCGTCTGGATATCAGCAGGTGACCAAAAAGATACCGACACCACAAGTGCTCAATCTCATTGTTTCTCAAGGTGCTTTTGAAACTGGAAATTTCGGCAAAGGAATTCATAACTTCAACTTTGCTAATAAGAAATTCTCTAGCGGAGACCCACACTTTCAATACTTCCGTTGTAATGAAGTAATTGATGGTGTTAATCAATTTTTTGACCCACCTGATGCTCATTGTAAGTTTGCTGCTTATGCGAATCCTGGACAAGCTGGTGAAGCATTCGTTCGATTGCTTCAGGGTCGACCCGTTTGGTGGAATGGTCTTCAAACTGGTAATCCAACAGCATTTGCTGCCGCTCTAAAGCAAGGTGGATATTTTACGGGGGATGAAACTTCATACGCTGCCGGACTAGAACGGTACGCCAAAGACTATTTAGCATTGGCAGAGAAGTATGCGATACCAATTGGTATTGCTGGATTATCCAGCACAATCCTAGCTTTAGGAGCTGGTGGAGCCTATCTACTCTATCGATACTTACGCGGTGTATAAAAGACGGAGCGAAAGATGATTCAAGAACTAATCATTGTAATGGGTGGTGCTTGGGTCCTTTCCAAGCTCTTTCAGCAGTCAGGTGGGAGCATTACACTTCCTCCATCGATTCACCCAAGCTCTACTCCGCAAGCAACGTTGCCAGTTATTGTTTCAAAGCCTGTTTCTGTTTCGACCGGCGCCTCTTTGGTAAGTGATATTCAGAAGATGCTGAATACGTTGGGATATACGCCCAAGCTTGCCATAGATGGTGCCATGGGTCCAAAGACTAGCGCAGGAATCAAGTCATTCCAAACATCCCAAGGAATGCCGACAGACGGTCTTGCGACTGCTGCTCTTAAAACGGTGCTAAGTAATACAGTAGGTCCAATCAACTGGAGTCACTAAAATGACTAATTGGGAGCAGCACTTTAGACAAATGCGACCAGACCAATACTCTTCACAATACGGAGTATCGCACTACCCATCGCGAAGCGACTTTGGGATGATTGGTAATGCTTATTCAGTTGCCGAGCTTATCGATCTTGTTGCAGCTAAAGATGTTGCGGTTTCCAATATCGAAAAGCTTTTGGGAGAAGTGCAGGGAAAGCCATTTGATACGAGTATTGTTTCGAGTCATCTATCTATCCTTAAGAATAGGTACCAGAGCGCACGAAATGCAGCTGAGACAGCTATTACTTTAGCTCGCCTCAATTTTCTTGTACCAAACACGATGATACCAGCAGATGCAGAATACAAAGGCATTCTTGCAGCTCTTAATCCGAAATGGGAAAGCCACACATGGTCCCAAGGAGATGGAAGTCTTGAAGACTTACAGAATACACTTACTACAATGGGAGCAACTGGTATAACAGCTTCCCCAACTCCACAACCGAAGGGTGGAACGGATTTTAATCTCAATCAATTGCAAAATGCCAGTATGCTGACCACTATGGCCGAAGGGGCGGCTCAAGGTGGAGGAAAACTCCTAGGAAGTGGAGTCAGTGGTGTTTTTGGTCAATTAGATATGGCGACACTTGCGAAGATTGGGGTTGTTGCGGCACTTGGTATGGTCTTTCTTCCTAAATTATTAGCGATGGGACCAGCTAGACTACTTATCCGATAATCAAAAGATATTCCCAAGAATAATAGGTGATAGAGTGGCGCGCAAGCGTATAACAATAGAACAGTGGATAACCGACGCTCTTTCGGACCCCGATAAAGGAAAAGCTTGTTCTGCGTTCTCTCTTGTTCATATTAAGGGAGTCGGTCAAGAAGAGGTCTATACTAAGCAAATTACGTCTCCTATTCAGCCAAAACAGCTTGCTGAATTTTTTATTGACCGAGCTACAGGTTTTGCTCAAGATTTGCCAGGTCTTCAAACATTCCGTATGTTAGCATTCTACGGTTCAAGCGAACCGCAAGCTGCGTTACCATTTACGGTTGCAGAAGGTGAATTGACAGGTGGTGGTGAGTCTCCGTTTGCTAAGCACGAGCCTACACAGGTTGGATTGCTTGGTCAGCTCATGAAACACAACGAACAAGTCATGAGTATGATGTTAGACTTGACAAAATCGTTGGCAGTTCAATCCATTTCTCATGAAGCTCAAATGCGCCAGGAAGTCAATGAAGCGCAGCTTATCGTTCGTGACGTCATCATGAATATGCGCAAAGAAGCGCATGAAATGAAGATGGCTGAACTAAAATTCCAGCAATCAACCGAAGATAGACGTTTGCTTGGCAAAGCTCTTCCGTCAATTATTAATCAATTGACAGGACGTGAAATTATTGCAGAGTCTCATGCAGATAGCGAGCTGCTTGATGCAATGGCCGCTAAGATTAAGCCTGGAATGATTCAACAACTTGAAGCGCTGAACGTCATTGGTAGCCAAGAAGCAGCGCTATTAACTGCTAGATTTGCTAAAGCAACCGAAGAGCGTAGAAAAGAACTTGAGGCACAAAAAAATGTGCCACCAGAGGACCAAGGAGAAGAAAATTGAACCCACTCATTTTAAAGGTTGTTGGAGTTGGAGGGGGATTGTATATCCTTTCGAAACTCTGGAATAAACCGAAATTCCAAAGTACGCAAACGATGTCCGCGGATGGTAAAGTTGTCAAGATTTCAGTACCCGTTCCGTCCACGGTCAACGCGGCACAAGCGATGGCAACGTCTACGACGCCTGCGGTTTTAATGACGCATCCGGCATCACCAAAGGCAATTCCAATTCACTTGCTAAAGCAAGGAATCGTTTATGCTCCTCCGAAGGCAATTCAAGCGGGTAGTGACGGCAATCCCCAAGCAACTGCCATTATCACAACTCCAACGGGAGCGAGCAGTGTTACTATTAGCAATATCAAAGACGTTCAGAGAGCACTGAATACGCTTGGATATACACCAAGACTCGCTGAAGACGGTGTCACTGGACCTAAGACTGCAACTAATATCAAAGTTTTTCAATCCAAGATGGGATTGGCTGTAGACGGAAATGCCGGTTCAGCCACTAAGTCGGCCATTAGCACGGCATTAACGCAACTTGCGGGAGCTAATAGTCCGGTAGGGGCTATGATAGTTGCAACGATGAATCCAGCGGCAACTCAGATAATTAATCCTGCTGTTGCAACAGTTCAAGCGCAACTAAATGCACTTCAAGGTTCTACGGCTAACTTGCCAATAACAGGACTCCGAACACCTGGCAGTCCAGCGAATCCAGTAGACCTTGATGGTCCACCAGGAACGCCAGCTATCAATCCCGCAAATGCTCTTACAATGAGCAATAGTGATATTCAAGGCAACTTGAATATTCTTGGAGCATCACCATCACTCACCGTGGATGGTAATCTCGGCCCCATGTCTGTAGCTGCCATCAAAGCTTTTCAGACAGCACATGGACTTACAGCCGACGGCATAGCAGGTCCGCAAACGAAAACTGCAATTTATATCGCAGTCCACACCAGTTAATCTCTACTACAGCCGTCACCTCGTAAATAGAAGGAGAAGTTACTATGCCTAAAGCTCGGAAGAAAGTCACGTCAAAGAAGTCAGTTGCAAAGAAGCCAGTAAAAAAGGTTTCAAAGAAAAAGACCGTAAAGGGAGGAAATTCAATTACCGCCCTCTCCAATAAGGTTGAAAAAATCGAATCACGTATCGACTCAGTAGGTATCCCCTAACACTGAATTTATGCTTTAAACACATAGGAGAATCGTAGACATGGCAAAGAAGCGAAAGAAGACCACAAGCAAGACTCGTGGTGGGTCCAAAGCAGAGCTTTCAAAATCGCGTGGTCACAAGCCAGTTGCTGTACTCGAATCGTTCCACGCCAAAATGGCGAAAAACTTCGATAAGCTCGGCGCTCTAATCGAACGCCGCAAAGCTTCTGGCGAGTAGTCTGTTTCGTAATGTTCTGATGCGCGGAATATTCTTGGGAATACTAATTGAAAGGAACTGAACATGGCTACAAAGCGACGTAAGAAGACTGCAAAGAAACATACGAGTAAGGTCGGAGCCGCTAGCAAGAAGGTATCAAAAGCAATTTCCCTTCTTCAGTCCGCGAAGAAAGAAATCTAGTCAATTCATAGGTAGTTCGAATTGGGAGAAAAATAATGTCTTCATACAGATATGATCTCCCGACGCCGAAAGCGTCGGACTACCTCACGCGGAGTGAGTTTGGGAATTTCTTTGATGATATTGGGATACACGTCAAACCGATACACATTGCTCCTATTAGGGTAGGTCCTATTCGTCTTTCGGATATTGCGCCTTTTAAAGCAATGGGGAAGCCTATTCACGTGGACGTGAACGTGGATGCAGTCGGAAAGTTTCTCTCGAATTGCGCTAAGACAGTAGGTCGCGAAATTGGCAAAGCTGAACATGTTCTCACTGATATTGAGGGAAACATTACAGATGCGATAAACAAGATACCATTTGTTGGTGGACCTATCTCTTCCTTATTTGATGCTGCCTATCACTTAACGATGGGTCCAGCGTTGATGCTTACTTCTGTAGCAAGCGGTCAGCGTATCGACAGAGCAGTTCTTAATACAGTATCTGATACAGTCAAATCCGTTAAGACAGTAGCAGAATACACCAACATGGTAATCGGTTTGGTTCCTGGAGTTGGAACAGGAATTGGAGCTGCACTAGGCGCTGGTCTTGCTCTTGCAGATGGTCAACCCATTGATAAAGCAATGATGGAAGCTGCTGCTAGTGCAATACCAGGCGGAGCATTAGGCAAAGCGGCACTTACTATAGCTGATGAAGGAGTACGTGCCGCAATCGACCATACGAATCTCGACTTGGGCACAATAATGGGAGATGCTGCGAACGCTCTTCCACTTCCAGGTCCAGCGAAGGATGCTTTAATGACTGGACTGAATATCGCTGGTCAAATAGCTCACGGAGCACCAGTAGATACAACGTTAAGTCAAGCTGCTATCAATGCTCTGCCTATTGATCCCAAAATCAAAAAATCATTAAGTGATGCCGATAGTATTGCTTTCGACTCGGCACATGGCAAACCACTAGATGCAGTTGTACTTAATCATATTCAAAGTATCGCAAGCGATTTACCGATACCAGATATCATTAAGCAACAACTAAATAACGCGGCCAAAACCGGAGCATCGATTATTCAAGGTGTAGACCCAACCCAAGCTATGTTATCCACTCTGAATGCCGCGGTTGGAAACAGTCTACTTAATATCGGAAGTCAAGGACTACCGGCTGATGTAATCAAAGCAATTCAAACAGGAATCGCGTTGGCAAATGGCGCTGTTCAACAGAACAAGCGTCTAAATCAATTGACAGGTGGTCTTTCAGGTAAACTGACTCAAGCTGGACTTGACTTGGCTAAATCCAATCCAATTGTTGCCGAAGCTAGAAAACTTGCAGGTCAAGGTACTCGTGGTTTTGATACAGCATCCGGTCTAGCAAGTCAAAAAGCAAGTCTTTACGATATTATTGCCGTCAGAGATACATTCAAGGGACCTGACCAAATTGGATATGATATGGCATTGTCACTGCGTAATGGTCTAGTTGCACATCCCCCTAAACCTACTCTTAGTCCAGCTGCACAAGCAGGTCATGCCATTACGAAAGGGTTACAGGGCCACGCAGTACCCAGTAAGCAAGTCATTATCAAACTTCTAGCCGTTCACCCGAGCGCTTCTGTTGGTGCGACGCAAGCAATTAAAGATGTGGCTGATGACCGTGAATCGTGGATACATTGGCTACTACGAGCGTTTCATTTAACTTAACAGTATTCTTCACAATACTAAAGTCGCATTACCAATCATGACCCCAGGAGCTCACCAATGACTTCATACGTCCCCATTAATGATCTCGTATTTTATGCGGCCCATGCTGGAGCTATTTCAGGAATGGGTGTTCCTGGATGGATTACCGATCCTACCAAGTCAGACTATTTGCCTCAAGTTACGTCTGCGGCAGCATTTGCCCAAGCGTTTGACCAAGTGTGGAATAGTACCACGGCAATCAGTGTCTACGAAGCAGAAGCCATTACTTCTGTTGTTGCAACACAATTTTCACTTCGCGGTCCAGGACCGTTGGCGAATCCAGTCTACACAACCCAAGCTAACTGGCTAAAATCGGCCACTGCATGTGTTGCGCTCATTCTTGAGTCTGATGCCTATTTCGCTGGTCAAGGACTAATTCCACCTCCATTCCCGACGTCCGGATTGCTTCAAACTGGATATGCACAAGCTCAGAATGTCACACTCGTTTACGGTGCTGTAATCGCTACTCCAGTTGTAAGTGTTCATGGAATTAATGTTCCTGCTAATGGTAGAGTCATTGCCACCTTCGATGGAGTGGCTGTTCCACCGTCGGCTGAAGGATCCGTAACGATGGGTTACAGCATAGGTAGAGGCACTTCATACGATACAGTTGTACGGACCACGAACCTTAATTCAGCAGACATAGCTACCGCTCCTTTCTCATATACCTATGAATATGACCTTCATCAAGGAGAAGGTAACAATCAAACTTTTTCAGGTTTGGCGTTTCTAGCTGCTGAAGGTGGAGCGACTGAAAATATGACTATCAGTTATGCATCGCTTCAAATTCAAGTTGTGTCGGTTTAACAATTGCAACATTATTCTTAGGAATACATGAATTTCATTTCATCGTCTGACCTCAATATTCAAGCAGCTGTTCTTGAACTTCAGAGGAAATGGATAAAAGATGTCATCGATATTATGTCATAGCGCCTGCTGTAAAAACACTGTCGAAACAGTGGGCGCTATGTATTGCTCAGAGTGCGCTAAACAAATTCGTATAACCGTTAATCGACGACCACCTCCTGTTCGCCCAGACTCAGGTTCTGTCAATATTCAAATGCAATATTGGATAGAATTCGGAGAATACTGGAAACAAGAAGCTGAAATGTGGGAACGCGAATCGGAACGGTGGCAGCGAGAAGCTACTCGACGCAGTAATCCATAAAATCGACTATTAACCATTCAACGGAGAAAGTTATGAGTCCGTTAGTTCGTTCCTATCTGTTTAGCCTAGCCCTTTCAAAAGTGTTAGGAGCAACATGGCCAGGAGCTATAGTTATGGGTCTTGGTGGAGCACTATGGGAAGCCGGAGCGTACGGTGTGCCGGACGGATGGCGTCGGTATGCTTTGGGTATATTTTCTAAAGCAGAAAAAAGGTTGTAAGAACGTGCCTATTCGAATCAGAAAACGACCATCAGTATCCAAAGGTATGGTACGAAGAAGAGAGCATAATATCAAAGTAATTCAAAAACGTACTCCAGGAACTTATAACTCTAAGGACATATACCCGCACCGGAGATGTTATGCATATTCATACGTTACAGAATGGGACTACACTTTCGATTGGTAGTCGAAAACGACCTACTAAAGAACAATTGGCAAAAGTGCCAATGCTAGACGACTTGAAGATTGGAATCAACTATTCCAAATGGCCGGCATTGAAAGAAGAGACAACTTATAGTCAAGCGACCAACGTTCAAGCGGTCCTTAACGACGCCCTTGGCAACAATACATTAGGTGATTGTACGGAAGCAGCTTCCTATCATTTACAAGCGCTCCGTGAATCAGCATCAGGTAAGCAAGTTTTCCATCCTAGCGTCAGTCAAGTAATTGCAACCTACTCACGAGATGGTGGATATATTCCAGGTCATCCTAGAACTGATAACGGTTGTGATGAACTGACGGTTCTACAAAATGCTAAGAATCTTGGTATCACCAACGGTAATTTACCAAAGCAAGTAGACAAGCTTGTCGGTTACATCGGTATTGACGCAAGAAATACACAACTTGTTCGACGATGTGTTCAAATGTTCGTGGGCGGAATTATCTGCCTTGAATTACCGGATACGTGGTATCAAAACTTTGAGCCAGGTGTGACGTGGACCCTCACCAACGGAGTTTACAGTCCTGACCAGCGAAATGGTCATTGCATTTCTGTTATAGATCAGAGCACAACTTCTCTGAAGCTTGACACATGGGGCATGACTGCGTTTATCGATTATGATGCTCTAGCCGAAGCCTGCATCGCTCAAAATGGCGGAGCATTTTATATCGAATCCGACTGGGAAGTCATGAATACAGCTTCTATTCGCTCTCCAGATGCGCTCGATTGGGCGCAGCTAAGGGAGATTTTCGATTCAATAGCAACGATAGAACTGTAGGAGATATATCGATGAATAGTTGGGTACATAGTTCAAAGAACTTGGTCTTTGCGTCGTTCTTTTTTGGTGTTATTCAAAACGGATGCATCAAAGTTACAACGATTGCGCAAACCGAACTTGCGGCTACAGAAGACATCCAGTGCGGTAAGGATATTCAAACTGATATAGACGCATCTGAGTCTATCGAGACCATTCTTTTCGACAAGACAGTTATCGCAGACTGTACACAAGCCGCTGCGGATAGTGGAAAGGCAATCGAAGATATCATAACAGATCTTGCAGTCAAAACTCCAAACACGGTTGCTGGTAAACAAGCTATCATAAAGACAGGTAAAAAACTGCCTAATTCTAGTCAGTAATATTCCTAAGAATACTAACCGGATACGCCCAAGATAATAGCGATGCGATAGCATCACATTACCAGCAACGGAGCGATATGTTTTATACGAATCCCGATCTAAAGTCTGTTCACCTCATCATCTATTATCGTAACTTCATGGCTCTAAACTATTGTCATGTAGGATTAGGAGTTAACGCACTTCATACGGCCAAGGTTCTTCGACGTCAAGGGGTGAGAGTAGACGTACAAGGAGTGCGTGAACCCATCGATATAGAAAAACACCTAGATAAACTCTTCACACTTCCAACTCACGTAGTCATTGAAGCGCCATGGGTATCAATACGCAATCTCTGTTACTTTATTGGTAAATATCCTACAATCCATTTCGTAGTCCGTGCCCATTCCCAAATTGGGTTCTTGCAAGTAGAAGCCGGTGCAATTGATCTGATACGTCAGATGATTCTTTTACAGGAATCAACACTGAACTTCACAAACGCATCCAATTCCACTCGACTCATCGACTTCCTTAATAAGACCTATACAGGTAATTCTCTCTATCTACCTAATCTATACGATTTGGAGCGCGTTCACCGTAAACGAGATACGGACCATCAGTACCGACGTCTCCTTATCGGAAGCTTTGGGGCTCTTCGACTTCTAAAGAATCATACTACGGCCGCTGCGGCGGCTATGATGATTGCCGAGCGACGACGGTGTGACTTGGAGTTCTACGTCTCGGTCAATCGCAAAGAGAATGCAGGTTCTGAAGGAATCTTGCAGGCTATGCGAAACATGTTTGCCAATGTTGCATGGGCTAAGCTTATTGAAAGCCCATGGGAACCGTGGGCAAGCTTCCGCCGTACAGTCGCTGCGATGGACTTGTGCATGCAAACGTCATTCACTGAGACGTTCAATCTCGCAACAGCTGATGCAACTGCCGAAGGAGTGCCAGTAGTCGTTTCTTCAGCGATTGAATGGGCACCAAGTCATTGGATGGCATCCGTCGACGACGCAACTGATTGTGCTAGAGTAGGAATGGCTCTTCTCTCTGACCCGCAATCAGCAGAGGAAGGACTTGATGCTCTACGAGACTACGTCACTAAAGGCACGTCAATTTGGCTCAATTACTTGTCAAGCAACCCGACATGATAGTCGACAGAGAAAAGATACGATATGAACTTCATAATGAACAAAGAATGCTCTTCATCCTTACACTAATAGCTATTGTAGGTCTTCTATATTCTCAGGAATAAAAGTCGACACATTCACACAATGGAGTTACTATGAATCTGGCTACGGTTCTCATGATGATGAGTGTATTGACGAAGGCCGCTGGAATCTCAAAATCACCAGAGTCGATTCACGATGCTAGGGCCATTGCCGAGCTCATAGCAGAACGTGCCGCGGATGTACACGAAGCTGCAATGTTAGTTGAACTCGCTTGGGAAGAAAGTGCGTTTACAGCAAACGCTGTATCCAAGGATGGTCACGACCTTTGCGCATATCAGTTGAGGGATGCACCACGGAGCGTATTGACTGATCTGGGATGGTGCACGGATTTGGCAATTGAAAGATTGCGGGTAAGTGTACAGAATTGTCCAAACGCACCGCTAGCGATATTCAGTCGTGGTTCGTGCAATTCATCAAGAGGTAGATGGTTTAGTGAGTGGAGAATGCGAAAGGTTCGAAGGATAGAGGTAGTAATAGCGAAAGAAATAGCGCCGTGACAATTCATAAGTATACGATAGCAATTTAGTAAGGAGACACCCGCAGTATGGTTGACGAAAATCACAAATCCCATCGTGATAGAATGCCTTCAGCACATGATATCGCTGAAGAACTACTTAAAGAAGTCATCAGTAGTGGAAGTACGGGGGATTTTCGTCATGCTGACCCTGAGGCAGATACACCGATTGATATACCAGCATACCATAACAGTACACCTCTCGAACTCCGATGGATCGAGAGGCGTATTGGCAAAAGCGTAATCTGGGGTGTTAAAGCTATCGTAGTATCAGCCCTTATCTTTATCGGTAGCGCAATGGGTAGCGTGTTGTGGACGTGGATAAATAGAAAATAGCCACATCTCAAGGTTATGTAACAGCCACACTACCCATACCAGAAATGTTACCAGGATATTACGCAGTAACCGCTTCCGCCAGCTCCTCCGGCTGCACCAGGTTGAGCTACAGACGCGGCTGCATATCCTGGTCCGCCACCACCTCCACCTCCTCCTGTGTTAGCGGCTGCTGAAGCTCCGACTGTTGGTGCTACACCAGGAGTTCCGCTTGTTCCGGAATTGCCTCCAGCTCCACCGTTGCCATATCCACCACCACCCCCGCCACCACCACCGCTACCAGTACCAGAAGCTCCACCAGCGCCACCAACACCGCCACTTATTGCGTCGCTACCTGGAAATCCAGCATAACCGCTACCCGAACTTCCGCCCCACCCAGGTCCTCCAAAAGTACCGTATAGGCTTCCTGTAGCATCATTTCCAATAGAACCGTTATTGACGGAAGCTCCGGAATATCCAAACACTTGATAATTTGTATGACCATTACCAGAAGCATTTTGAACTGGCGTTCCTCCGAACGCTTGACCACTTACGCCAATAGTCTGGGACCCACCTGAAGCGCCGTGAAATCGAATAAGTTCCCCGTGTGCTGTACTTGTGACAACAGTATCGCCACCAATAAGACCATTGTTACCAGGATTACCAGCGGTACCAGCAGCTCCTCCTAGTCCTCCAACTCCAATTGTAACTGTTATTGTATCACCCGGGGTTAAAACGAAGGAGCGTGAACTCTGTTGAGCTCCTCCGCCTCCTCCACCACCCGGGTCATCAGCATTGTCAAACCCCCATCCGCCAGCTCCGCCACCTCCGCCTCCACATCCTTCGATAACAGCCCCGGTAACACTAGCTGGAACAACAAATGAGCCATTTGCTGTAAACGTTTCCTTGGGACCAAACGGAATTGCATTCCCAGGAGTAGGTGGTGTAATTCCTTGACCAGTTACATACGCTCCAGATGCTTGCACCAGTGCAGCACATGCAGTGGCAGGTTTAGACCACGAAGCAGGAAGAGCAAAAACTGGCGTGGAAAATGGTGATGGTGGTCGATTAGCGAATTCTTGTTGTGAAACAGTTTGAATTGTCTGGATCTGGAGATTATTCAATGCTGTTGCACTGTTCCATGCTATGTCAAATGCTTGAGCAAATGCTCCTGCAATAGCTACAACTGATGCATAATCTGCGGATGTTGGATCGGTAATCCATCCAGAAACAGCCATCCCAGACACGGCACCAGAAAACGCGGAAACATAGGCTTGTGTATTGGTCGGTGAATATGTCATTGGTTCCTCTAATGGTTATTCCTAGGAATAGAAAGGTCTTAGTTAGACCTTGACTAGTTTAGTGAATTGTAGTACAATAATCATGTGTTGTCAATAGCGACTTGGAGTTATTATGCCGCATAAGCGTAAAACCAAACGATGGATACAAAAGTTACATGTAAAGAAAGGAGCTCTTCATAAGCAACTTGGTGTTCCAATAAATGAATCTATTCCTATTGGTCTATTAAAAGAAGCTAGTCACAAGTCTGGAAAATTGGGCAGAAGAGCACGACTAGCTCTTACACTCCGTGGATTTAAATCAAAAAAGAATTCAAGATATTCCTGAGAATAATTCCCATCATCATTCGGAGCCTGCCAAATGACTAGTTTTACTCCAATCAATCTCAATCTTTATGTGGCTGCATACTCAGGTGCTGTTGCTGGTATGGCGACCGGAGGGTGGATTACAGACGGTAATCCGTCGGATTATGCTCTTGTAACATCCATAGCCGGAGCTTATGCCCAAGAATTTGACCGTGTTTGGGACAACCCAACATTACTCAATTCGTTGGAGCAGGCGTGTATTACGTCTATTATATCTGATAACTTTGAAGGAAGAGCGCCGGGACCACTTAATAATCCAAAATTCTTAATGGGTTCCAACTGGACTATCAGCGTATCAGCCTGCATTGCTCTTGTTCTTGAAAGCGATACCTTTTTTGCTGATCAAGGTATTACGCCGCCATCTCCACAACTGTTGCCAGCCCCTGGACCTCTCGGAAATCTTCTAACTTCAGACGGAACTGAATGGGTATCGGAACCTTCAGTCCCGGTCACCGATGTCACGGCACAATCCGTCTATGCCTATACCGAAAAGGAGGGGCTCGCCGTCTTTCGCTCAATTCCGCCCGGCGGTGTGGTGGTGCAGTTCCCCGAGATAGCGTACAACGGAGTCCGGTACGAGGGCGCGGACGGAGATGGCTCTTGCACCGGCGGTACGCCGATTATTCTGACCGCAGCCGCGGGGCAAACGATCCAGGGCCACGCCTCGCTCACCTTCACGGCGACCTATTCGTGGTATAGCGCGACCTTTAGCGATGGGGTGTGGCTTATTCAATCTGGGGTAGCGTTTAACCCGAATCTCCTTCAGTCGGCGTGGTGGCAGGACTATGTCGCCGGCGACGATCGCAATCCCGGTACGCAATTTCTCCCCGTCAAAACACTCGCCGAGATTTATCGACGCTGGCAAGGCTATCTCCCAGGCACGCGTCCGACGCTGCCAATCTCGAGCACGATCTACATGTACTCGCCCGTTCCGGCGAGTGACTTCACGGATCCAGTAATGCAGCTTGCGGAAGTCAATCTCGGCGCGGGCGTCACGATCGTGGTGATGCCCGTTGCCGAAACAGTGCTTGCCACTGGCCAGCTCAATTCGGTCGTAAATCCGTTTGCTCGAACGCCTACGGGTCAGCTTACCGTGACCGATGCGGGCGTTTCCGACTGGACTCCCTACGTCGACCACCTATTTTTCGACATCGAGCAGAACGCGATCTCATGGGTCACGGGCGTGAGCGGCGACATCTTGAGCGATGGCGTGCTTCAACCGGCCCGGACGCGCATCGACCCGACGGCTCCCCCCGTCAACGGGATGGGTCCGATCGTCAACCCCGGGCCGCCAGACCACTACGAGATCATCGTCCCGTTGCGCGTGTACTTCGGTTCGGGTTCCGTCACCCGTCAGTTCCCCACGTCGACGCTCGCGACCGCGTCGAATTTCGTCCTCTATGGGCTGCACGGAGTGGCAAATGGGACGTCCGATGTCATGCGCGTTGAGGGCGATGCCGCGTACTCGCGAGTCACCAATACCACCGTCTTGGCGATCGTAAGCTTCTGTCAATGTGCCTTCGATCAGAGCGTCTTGAGCCTCACGGGCGGCGTCTACTTCGCCAATTGTGCCCTGCTCAACGGTTGGAGCATGGCTGGTGGATTGACGGCATCGAGCGCGATTCTCGGTGGCTACACGCGAACTCCGTCGTTTCTCGAAGGCAGCGCTTATCTCGACCAAGATCACCAATGCTTGGGGTGTTTCCTTCAGCTCGACGGCAACGAAGGCGTTGGGAATTTGATCTCCTCGTGTGGCGTCTACGGAGTGGGGGGCGGTACCGCTGCCCTCAGCGGGAGTGGTGGCGTCCAATTTTCACCGGGGTTCGACGTGTCGACGCCGTTTTTCTACGGGAACATTGCATCGCCAGTCATCGACGTACAGGACTTCAGCCAAGTGCCCACGATCTTTTACGTCGGCACCGCGGCGGCCGCATTCGGGTTCGATACCAACACGTTCCAAATCCAAGGTCAGAGCTCGGGATGGGGATTCGATCGAACTCTCGGGGTTTTCGTCGGGCCTACAACCTTTACATTTCCGCATTTGGATGCGGCGCTCGGCGCGGGAACCGGTTTCGACACCTCCGCCCAGGACCCATGTAGCGGGGGCCGGATGCTTCAGCGCAATACATAGGAAAAGCAGCATGCCGAACGTCGTTCTAGCATTGGGCAAAAGAGCACGACTAGCTCTTACACTCCGTGGATTTAAATCAAAAAAGAATTCAAGATATTCCTGAGAATAATTCCCATCATCATTCGGAGCCTGCCAAATGACTAGTTTTACTCCAATCAATCTCAAT
>Ga0209517_10001684_pt1 | contig 32738 bp, 29 predicted proteins | sample PeaSoiMetSII2010_FD_187695 | JGI IMG/M metagenome (GOLD analysis project Ga0209517, IMG submission 187695) | Peat soil microbial communities from Weissenstadt, Germany - SII-2010 (SPAdes) (version 2) | ecosystem: Environmental > Terrestrial > Soil > Wetlands > Peat | place: Germany... | reverse complement strand
TGGGCATCCAATACTTCCCCAGCCAAGCAAACTTTGTGCTGTTTCAAGCGGGCGAACGCGCCATTCCCATTCGCGATGCGCTTCGCGAGCGCGGTGTTCTGGTGCGCGACCGCAGCTACGAAATTCCCGGATGCGTGCGGGTCACCATCGGCACGCGCGCGCAGGTCGAGCGCTTTTTCACTGAACTGGAGACCTTGTGGAAGGGTTGATTGTATTCGACATGGACGGAGTCCTCGCGGAAGTAACCGAATCCTACCGTGAGGCGATTGTCCAAACCGTCGAACATTTCACCGGCCGGCGTATTGAGCGCGATCTGATCCAGGACTACAAGAACCAGGGCGGCTGGAACAATGACTGGGCGCTTTCGCAGAAAATCGCCGCGGATCTGGGTGTCGATATTCCCTACGAGACGGTCGTCGACTATTTCAATGAAATATTTATTGGGAAGAACGGCAGCGGCCTGATCCAGCGCGAACAATGGTTCCCGAAGCCTGGGCTGCTCGAACGCCTGCGCGAACGGTTCGGCCTGGCGATCTTCACCGGCCGCCTGCAATATGAGGCCGAGATCACTCTCAAGCGCTTCGCGCCGGATTGCTCGTTCGATCCGCTGTTATGCGCGGAGCATGTGACCAAGTCCAAGCCGGCGCCTGATGGTCTCCTGGATATCCAGCGTAGGAAGCCCGGGCGGAAACTCTGGTATGTCGGCGATACGGTCGACGACGCACGCTCAGCTCGCGCAGCCGGCGTGCCCTTCATCGGGATCGCGGCTAGCAACCACTCTCGGCGAGATGAAATCCTGCGGCTGTTTCAGGAAGAACAGGCCGTGGCCGTTCTAGAGAACGTAAATGAGATTGAAAGCGCGTTATGAGAAAAGCCTCCATCCAGCGCGATACGAAAGAAACGCAGATCCGTGGCAGTCTTACGATTGAAGGACGCGGCCGCTACGATATTTCCACCGGCATCCGCTTCTTTGACCACATGCTGGAGTTGTTCACCAAGCACGGCGGCTTTGACCTAAAGCTAGTCGCCCAAGGCGATCTCGACGTGGACCAGCATCACACCGTCGAGGATGCCGGCATCGTACTGGGCCAGTTGTTCGCCAAAGCACTGGGCGACCGCCGCGGAATCAATCGCGCGGGTTATTTCGTGCTGCCGATGGACGAGACGCTGGCCGTGGTGGCGGTGGATCTGGGCGGACGCCCGGCGCTCGTCTACAAAGACCTGGTGAAGACGCGGCTGGTCGGCGATCTGCAAACCGAGTTGGTCGAGGACTTCTTCGGGGGCTTCGTCAACCACGCAGGTGCAAACTTGCACGCCAAGGTGCTCTACGGCCGGTCGAATCACCACAAGATCGAGGCGATCTTCAAATGCTTCGCGCGTGCCATGCGCTACGCGTGTTCCAAGGATGCGCGCCTGAAGAAGCAATTGCCATCAACAAAGGGGCTTTTGTGATTTCGGTTTTTGATTACGGCGCCGGCAACCTTCGGTCCGTCCAGAACACTTTGGGAGCGATCGGAGCCGAGTATGAACTTATTCGCGACGCCCAGGGCATCCGGCGCGCAACGAAGCTCATCCTCCCAGGCGTCGGCCACTTCGGGCAGATGATGCGGGCGCTCGACGATCTTCAGGTTCGCGACGCCCTGATCGAACGCATTCGCGCGGGCGTTCCGTTCCTCGGTATCTGTCTGGGCTTGCAGGCGCTGTTCGAGACGAGCGAAGAGGCGCCGGGCGAACGCGGCCTCGGCATCTATCCGGGCGAGGTGAAACGCTTTCACGGGGACCTTCGCATCCCGCACATGGGCTGGAATCAGGTGCAACCCTGCCGGTCGAACACTCTCCTTGCGTCCGCGGCGTACTTATATTTCGCGCACAGTTATTACTGTCCTGTGATTTCGGAAACCGCTGCCGTATGCGATTACATGGTGCCTTACACTGCCGTGCTCGAAAATCGCAACGTATATGGCGTCCAATTCCATCCCGAAAAGTCTGGCGCCATCGGGCTGCAGATTGTGACGAATTTCGTCGATGCTGGCTAAAAGAATTATTCCGTGCCTCGACGTCACCGCCGGACGTGTGGTCAAGGGCGTGAATTTTGTGAACCTTCGGGATGCGGGCGACCCCGTGGAACTCGCGGCGCGTTATAACGAGCAAGGAGCCGACGAGCTGGTATTTCTCGACATCACGGCTTCGAGCGATAATCGCGACACCATGGTCGACGTGGTCGCCCGCACCGCCAGGGAAGTTTTCATTCCTCTCACGGTGGGCGGCGGCATCCGCAGCGTTGACGACGCGCGCGGTATCCTGCACGCCGGAGCGGACAAAGTGAGCGTCAACACCGCCGCTGTGCGCCGGCCCGAGCTCATCACCGAGCTTAGCGAAGAATTCGGGGCGCAGGCGGTCGTGCTCGCTATCGACGCCCGCCGACGAACTAACAGTGGATGGAATGTCTTCACCCGCGGAGGCCGCCATGACGAAGGCATTGACGCCGTGGAGTGGGCTCGACGAGGCGAGGAACTGGGCGCGGGCGAGATCCTGCTCACATCCATGGATACCGATGGAGTCCAGACCGGATTCGACTGCCCTCTAACTCTCGCGGTGCACCAAGCAACGCATATTCCGGTGATCGCCTCGGGCGGAGCCGGAAAACCAGAAGATTTTCTGGAAGTGCTGAATGGAGCTTGCGCCGATGCCGCGCTGGCCGCGTCCATCTTCCACTACGGCACCTATACTGTCGACGACCTTAAGCAATTCCTGGCGGCGCGCGGAGTGCCCATACGGCGATGATTATCCCGTGCATCGATCTCATGGACGGCAAAGTCGTCCAACTCGTCCAGGGCCGCGACAAGGCGCTGGAAGGCGACGAGCCACTCGAAATGCTGCGCAAGTTCGCCGCCTTCCCGGAAATCCAGGTGATCGATCTGGACGCCGCCATGGGCAAAGGCGAGAACGCTTCGCTTGTCGAGCTCCTAGCCGGAAAAGCCCGCTGCCGTGTCGGCGGCGGAGTGCGTACGCCCGATCGCGCCCGGAAGTTGATAGACCAAGGCGCACACCGTGTGATCGTCGGCACGGCCGCGTTCACACCCGCACTGGGACAGATCGCCGCAGCAGTCGGACCCGAACGCGTAATAGTTGCCCTGGATTCCAAAAACGGCAAGATTGTCGTCAAGGGCTGGCAGGAGGCGACGAGTTTCACGGCCGAGGAAGTCGTCAGCCGGCTCGAACCTTTCTGCGCTGGATTCCTGTGCACCTATGTCGACAAGGAAGGCATGCTGCAGGGCACCGATCTCGACTGGTTCGGCCGTCTCCGCGCCGCCACCAAACACGAGATCACCGCCGCCGGCGGCATTACGACTCTCGATGACATCCGCGCGCTGGCGGCGCTTGACATCCACGCGGCCCTCGGAATGGCGATCTATACCGGCCGACTCAATCTAGCTGAGCTGGCTCGGCTGCACCAGTAGCTGGCGGGGCTCATCGATCCAGTAGTCCGGTTCCCACCGGGCCATCTCCTGGTGGTTCCCATAACCCCACCGCACCGCGCACGTCCGCACGCCCGCGCGACGGCCAGCTTCCATGTCCGATGGCGAATCTCCCACCAACAGACACTCCTCGGGATCGGCGCCCAAAGCCCGCAAGGACGCCAGGATCACATCCGGCTCGGGCTTGGCGGGGAATCCATCGGTGCCCTGCACGTGATCAAAATGCCGGATCAATCCGAACTGCTCCAGCACCTCGCGTGTAGTCTTCGAAGTCTTGATGGTGGCCGTCGATTTGCGCCCGCCGAGCGAGTCGAGCATCTCCGCCACTCCACGATACACACTCGTGGCGGCGTGCTTGCGGGCCCAGTAAGTGGTCCGGTAGCTCTGAATGAGAGGTTCTATGGCGTCGCTCGAGAAACCCAGGTCCTGGAACAGATCGATCAGGTGGCGGCCGATGTAGCGCCGCAGGATCTCTTCGGAAACGTCGCCACGGCCGTTGGCGGACAGGACTTCGAGCTGCGCCGCGCAGATATCCGGCGCGGAATCCATGAGAGTCCCGTCCACGTCGAACAGATAGACGGGAAATAGGGGAACAGGCTTGAGAGCTTGCTGAAAAAGGGGACAGGCTACTCTGTCCCCTCCAGTAAACTCCTGACTTCGACCGCCAGCATCGGAGTGGACAGAGCTGCCTGTCCCCTTTTTCTTTCCCAGGCCCAGCCTGTCGTCGTGCATTAGGCCGGTTGAGGACCGCCCTCGGGCAGAATCCCCGGCATCCTGCGTCCCGGCTCGGGCTTCAGGATTTGCTGCGCAGGTCCGTCATCTGGTGGAACCGAACGCTGTGCTTCGAAAGGACGAAGCGTTTCTCCGGCGATCAATTGGTGCACTTCCGCTCCATCCAGTACTTCACGTTCGAGCAATGCCAGAGCGATCCGCTCTAAGGCGTCCGATTTCTCTTCGATAACGGCGCGCGCCCGATCGTAGCCGTCCTGCACCAGTTTCTTGACCTGCTCATCGATGCGGATCGCCGTGGCCTCGCTGTAGTCGCGATGTTGGGCGATCTCGCGCCCCAGGAAGATCTGCTCTTCGCGTTTGCCGAAGCTCAGCGGACCCAGCTCGCTCATGCCCCACTCGCAGACCATCTTGCGCGCCATATCGGTGGCGCGTTCAATGTCGTTGCCCGCACCCGTGGTGATGTGGTGCATGAAGACTTCTTCGGCGATGCGGCCGCCCATCAGGATCGCGAGCTGTGCGCCCAGATACTCCTTGTGATAGGAGTGCTTATCGTCCAGCGGTAGCTGCATCGTCAGGCCCAGCGCCATCCCGCGCGGGATGATCGTGACCTTGTGCAGCGGATCGGCGAACGGCGTGAGAGCCGCTACCAGCGCATGCCCGGCTTCATGATAAGCCGTGTTCTTCTTCTCTTCATCGCTGATGATGAGGCTCTTGCGCTCCACGCCCATCATCACCTTGTCCTTGGCCAGCTCGAAATCGAACTGGGTGACCACCTTGCGATTCTGGCGCGCCGCTACCAGTGCGGCTTCGTTCACCAGGTTGGCCAGGTCCGCGCCCGCGAAACCCGGCGTCCCGCGCGCGACCACGGTGAGATCCACGTCGTCGGCCAGGGGTACCTTCTTGGTATGCACTTTCAGGATCTGCTCGCGACCCTTGACGTCCGGACGCCCGACCACCACCCGCCGGTCGAATCGGCCCGGCCGCAGCAGCGCGGGATCCAGCACATCCGGCCGGTTGGTGGCGGCCACCAGGATCACACCTTCGTTCGATTCAAATCCGTCCATCTCCACCAGCAGTTGGTTGAGGGTTTGTTCCCGCTCGTCGTGACCGCCGCCCAGGCCCGCGCCGCGATGCCGGCCGACTGCGTCGATTTCATCGATGAAGATGATGCACGGCGCGTTCTTCTTGCCCTGCTCGAACAGATCGCGCACGCGGCTGGCGCCCACGCCCACGAACATCTCCACGAAATCCGAACCGGAGATCGAGAAGAACGGGACATTCGCCTCGCCCGCGATGGCGCGCGCCAGCAGCGTCTTGCCCGTACCCGGAGAACCGATCAGCAGGACGCCCTTGGGGATCCGGCCGCCCAGTTTTTGGAATTTTTGGGGCTCGCGCAGGAACTCGATGATCTCCTGTAACTCTTCCTTGGCTTCTTCGACGCCCGCCACGTCCTTGAACGTGACCTTCTTCTGCTGGGACGAATGCAGCCGCGCGCGGCTCTTCCCAAAGCTCAGCGCCTTGTTGCCTCCGCTTTGCATCTGGCGCAGCATGAACACCCAGAACCCGATCACCAGCGCGAACGGCAGGAACGTTCCCAGCAAATTAACCCAGTTGCTGCCGTTATCCTGCACCACCGTCACGGTGACGTTCTTGTCCAGCATCAGTTTCTGGAAGTCGGTAAAGGCCGGCGGAACAGTGGAGCGAAAATCTTCGCCGTTCTTGTACTTTCCGGTAACGTCGCCGGTGGTGGAGTTGAAGGTGGCTTTTTCCACCTTCCCGTCCTGCACGTCACGATAGAGATCGGAAAACTGGGGCATCTTGCCTTGCGTGGGCGAATGGCGGAACACCGCCCAAACCAGCACCACCAGGCACAGGACGATCAGCCACAGCACTGCGTTTCTGACATTAGAATTCATGAGTATCTCGACTTCCCCAGGTGCAACCCTTCAAGGTTGACACTATCCCTCAGTGTTAAAGACGTTAAGCATACGCCAAAAGATTCACCGCTCAACGGGAACCTCGCGAATCCGAAGCCGATATTGCGGCCCACCGTCGGCCTGCTTACCAAACTCCGCGGCCGGCCCGAAGTCCCGCGCCCACAGGATCTTATCCCCACAACAGAGAATCGGCCAGAACGGACGGCGCCAAGAGGGTATACGCTGCCGCTGGAATAATTCTTTGAGCTTCCGATCATTGGCGTGCCCAACCGGACAATAACGATCTCCCGGTCTCCAGCCACGGAGTACCAATCTCTGCGGAATCCTGCGGAAATACAGATCCGACTTCAGCGTAGCACAGGCGTCTCCCCCCTGCGTCCGGCGGATAACATCCAAACAAATCATGGAATTGCCGTCAGGGGCCAGTCGCCGCCCGGGAATCGTCACCTCGCCGTCCGGCGCACCACGACGGGCCAGGTCTGGTACTGCTAGCCGGATCCAGTCGAAAGACCGAACCGCATGAATCCCCGGCAATTCGGCCTTCCCGCCGGTTTCGGGCAGTTCCAGCACGGTTTCGACGTGGCCAAATTGGACGCCATGCAGATTCCTCTTGGCTTCCCGGATCGCATGCCGGACCAGCCTGCGCGCCACCGCACGAGGCAGCTGGGAAAGACCCTGAACGGAGACCTCCACGGCGCCGGGCGAGACCAGCAGCGTTTCCTGGGCAAGACGAGCCATCGCCGCAGCCCACCAGCGCTCTTCCTCGTAAGCCAGATCCGCCAGGTGGGCCAAGGCATCGGTCAGACGAGGATTCCAGTCCCCCTTCAGGCGCGGCAGCAACTCCTGACGGATACGATTGCGCGCGAATCTCGGCTCCCGATTGCTCGCGTCTTCGCGCCAGGGGATGCCGCGGGCACGCAGGAACGCCTCCACCTCGACACGGGTCACGTCCAGAAACGGCCGCATCAGGCCCTCCGCCGTCACCGGCAGGATACCCGCCAGTCCGGCCAGCCCCGAGCCGCGCAGCATCCGGAACAGCACCGTCTCCGCCTGATCGTCGCGCGTGTGGCCCAGAGCGATCCGGTCGGCAAGGCCACGCCGGATCAAGCCGTGAAAAAACTCGCGCCGCGCCCGGCGTGCGGTCTGCTCGAGATTGCCGCCGCGAATATTCGCGACGCCCGAGTAAAAACCGAGCCCGGCCTCGTGTGCCATCGCCGCCACAAAGCGTTCGTCTTCGTCCGAATCCGCTCCTCGAAGCTTGTGATTGAGGTGGGCAATTCCCACCACCCGGATCTTCAACTCCCGGAGCGCATGTAGAAGGCACACCGAGTCCGGCCCACCCGATACCGCCACGATCACGCGAGCGCCCGGCGCCAGCATGTTGTAGCGGGAAATGGTCGCGGCTACCTGCTCGAGCAAGTTACTGCTTTCCGTCCAGCTCCGGCCGCTGCGGCCCAAAGCCTAGCCCGTGCGCCAGATCCTTATTGTTCTCGGTGCAGGCGTACTCCATGGGCTGTTTTCCCGGAGGCATGTGGGTGAACACCCGCGTGAAGGTCCACGGTTTGGTGTAAAACTTGGGATCCTCCACCCATAGATCGTGCTTCAGATGGTCCCAGTCGGGCCGCGACCAGCGTTCCACCACGTGCATCGCGTCGCTATGCGGATGCGCGTCATCGTCCACCCAGCTCAGTTTGTCTTTGAAGCCGATGGAGTCGATCACCAGGGTGTCGCCGTCCCAGCGCCCGACGCCGTGCCCGAAGAACGACTCCTCGATATCTTTCATCGGCGGTTGCGGACGTCCGTCCAGCGGGATCGAGCGCCAGGCGGTCATCAGCTCGTAGAGAAATGCCAGGCGGTTCGAGTTCTGCACGATCTCGAACGGCACGCCGCTGATGCTGGCCCGCGGAACGCCCGCGAACAGGCAAAGTCCTTCGGGATTGATCGACTGGGTCATGTTGTAGCGATACGCCGCTTCGCCCGCCGGCGTGAACGGAGGACCGCCCACGCTATCGAACATGTTCCGCAGCAGCGGCCCCTGCCAGAAGCCCGAGAGATCCGGCTTGCCGTCCGGCATCCGGGGCGTGGGCTTGGCCGGAGTCGCCGCTTTGGCCTGGCCCCTGGCCCCTTTCGACTGTCCCGCAGCCGGCAGCGCGGCCATCGCCGCGGCCGCGAAAATGATCACGCCAATCGGTCTCATGCACCCATGCTATAACGGAAAATCACCGTGAGCGCCCCCTCCGATTCCTTTATCGTGAGCATCGACGTAGGCAGCTCGTCGGTCCGCGCTCTCCTGTTCGATTCCGGCGCGCGCCAGATGGAGGGTTACGGCGCCCAGCTCGCCTACCGCATTCGCACCACTCCGGACGGCGGCGCGGAAGTCGATCCCGATGCGCTCGCCGAGCTGACCATCGACTGCCTGGACGAACTCCACCGCCAGATTCATGAGGCAGGGTTCCGCGTCGCAGCCGTGGCAGGTAGCGCTTTCTGGCACAGCTTTTGCGGCGTGGATGCCGCGGGCCGGCCTACCCTCCCGATCCTGCACCTGCTCGATACTCGCAGCGGAGACCAGGTTGCCCACGTGCCGGATACTCATGTACGCACGGGTTGCGTGCCGCACTCCAGCTACTGGCCCGCGAAGCTCCTGTGGCTGGCGGCGAATCGCCCCGATGAATTTCGCTCCACGCACCGTTTTCTCAGCTTGCCGGAGTATCTCTTCCTGAAGCTGTTCGGCCGTGCGAGTGCCTCCACTTCGATGGTCTCCGCCACGGGCCTTTGGGATCAGAACAAGTCGGATTACGACCCCGAGACCCTCGCGGCTCTGCCCATCCGCCGCGAACACCTTGCTGACCCCGCTGCGCTCGACAGGAGTGAAGATCAGTTGCTGCCCGAATACCACTCCCTGTGGCCCGCATTCGCGAAGGCCCGCTGGTATCCCGCCCTCGGCGACGGAGCCTGCAATAACCTCGGTAGCGGCTGCGTCTCGCCGGATCGCGCCGCTCTCATGGTGGGGACGACAGGTGCTATGCGCCTGGTTTCCGATGCACCGCGACAAACCGCTTCTCCCGGCCTGTGGCGCTACCGTGTCGACAAGTCCCGATCGGTCACCGGTGGCGCGCTCTCCAACGGCGGCGACGTGTACGCCTGGATGAAGCGCAATCTGGCGCTGCCCAAAGACGTAGAGGCCCGCCTCGAAGCCTCGGTTCCCGGCACCCACGGCCTGACGATGCTGCCTTTTTTCTCCGGCGAGCGCACACCGTACTGGCGCGCCGATCTGCGGGCTTCCATCGCCGGCCTCTCAGCCTCTACGGAAGCCATCGACATTCTTCGCGCTGCGCTCGAAGCCGTAGCGCTACGCTTTCGCGAAATCTATTGCCTGCTTTCCGGGCCTTGGGGCGCCCCCACCGAAGTGATCGCATCCGGCGGAGCGCTGCTGCACTCACCCGCGTGGACTCAGATGATGGCGGACGCTCTCGGCCGGCCCGTTACGATTTGCACCGAAACCGAGGCTTCGTGCCGCGGTGCGGCTTTATGGGCGCTGGTGCGCCTAGGCCTCATCGACAACCTGGGCGCGCTCCCTGCATCCACCGGCGCGGTGTTCACGCCCCGACCCGAATTTCAAGACGCCTACCAGGAACTCCTTGCCCGACAAAAACAACTCTATGAACGCCTCTACACCTCATACAACCCAGGATGATCTCCTTCAAGACGAATTGCGGCTGCGCGCAGCCCGCATCAAACTGCTGCTCATGGATGTCGACGGCGTTCTCACCGACGGCCGCCTGATCAACGTCCCGGCGCCCGACGGGTCTATCTTCGAGAGCAAAGCCTTTGACTCGCAGGACGGCATCGCCTTGCAGTGGCTTTCCTGGCACGGCATCGCGACCGGCGTCATCAGTGGACGCGATTCGCCGGCGACCACTGAGCGCGCGCGCCAGGTCAAGATGAGCTACGTCTATCAGGGCCACATCGAAAAAATTCCGATTCTCCAGGAGATCCTGGCGAAAAGCGGCGTCACGCCGGAGGAAACCGCCTACGCCGGCGACGATCTTACCGATGTTGTCGTCATGCGCCGCGTGGGCCTGGCCATCGCCACCGCCAACGCGCGGTCTGAGGTCAAGCGCGCCGCCCATTACGTCACCGCGGCGGCCGGAGGACGAGGCGCCGTTCGCGAGGTCGCCGAACTGCTCCTCCAAGCCCAGGGCCTCTGGTCGGCTATCTTGAAGAAATACGAGGTGGACTGAGAGTGTCCCAGCGAATCGGAGTAGAAGTGGGCGCGGATCCCGGCCCTGGCGTGCTGCATCAATTGAGCGGCGTCATCGCGCACGAGCAGGGCAACATCCTGAGCATCGAAATCGTCGAGGAAAAATCTCCGGAAACGGTCACTTATTTCGAGATCGATATCCCCGGCGATCCCCAGATGCTGCTGCAGGGTCTCCGGTCACTGCCGGTGGTTCATCGCGTGGCGCTGGTCCAGACCATGCAGAAGATCTTCGGCAAGCGCATCATCATCGTCGGCGGCGGCGCACAGGTCGGCCAGGTAGCGTTGGGCGCGATCGCGGAAGCCGATCGCCACAATATTCGCGGCGAGCATATCTCCATCGATACGATTCCGCTGGTCGGCGAGCAGCCGCTGGCCGATGCCGTGCGGGCCGCCGCGCGCCTGCCGCGCGTCAAAGCATTAGTCCTGGCCGGATCGCTCATGGGCGGCGAAATTGAAATCGCTGTCCGCGAGGTCCGCGCGCAGGGTCTTCTGGTCGTCAGCCTCAACATGGCGGGGAGCGTTCCCGATGCTGCCGATCTGGTGGTCACCGATCCGGTGCAGGCCGGCGTCATGACCGTAATGGCGGTCGCGGACACCGCCAAGTTCACCGTCGAGCGCCTCACGCGTCGCGTGTTCTGATGAGACTCGGAAAAGAAAGGGGGACAAAAAACAATGGGGACAGCCTGAAGTCTATCCGCGGAACAGCGTGTTTCTCTTAAATTAGAGGCTGTCCCCATTGTTTTTTGTCCCCCTTTCTTTTCTTGACTGTCACTCCAATGCCCTCTGAAATGTCTCCCGACGAATTCCGCGCCTCGGGCCACCAGGTCGTAGATTGGATCGCCGATTACCTGCGTGATATCCGCGATCTTCCCGTTCTGCCCGATGTTCAACCCGGCGCCTTGATCGACCGCCTGCCCGCTTCGGGTCCCGAGCATGGGGAATCCATGGATGCCATCCTTGCCGATTTCCGTAATCTGATCGTCCCCGGTATCACCCACTGGAACCACCCGCACTTCTTTGCCTACTTCTCGATCTCCGCCTCGGGTCCCGGAATCCTGGGCGAAATGCTGGCGGCCGCGCTGAACGTGAATCACATGCTGTGGAAGACGTCTCCCGCGGCCACCGAACTGGAACAGGTCACTCTCGGATGGCTGCGCCAGTGGCTCGGCCTTCCCGATGAATTCTTCGGCATTATTCACGACACTGCTTCCACCGGCAGCCTGCACGCGATCCTGGCCGCGCGCGATCTGGCCGTTCCAGACGCGCACCGCACCGGAAAATATCCGCCGCTGGTCCTCTATGCATCCGAGCACGCGCATTCCTCCATCGACCGCGGCGCTCTGGCCGCCGGCATCGGCCTCGAGAACATCCGCCACGTTCCTTCCGATGACGAATTCCGCATGCGCCCGGATGCTCTCGCTGCGATGATCGACGCCGACCTTGCCGCCGGGCGGAAGCCCTTCTGCGTGGTGGCCACCGCCGGAACCACTTCCACCACCAGCGTCGATCCCATCCAAGAAATCGGCGCGATCGCCCGGCGCTACAAGCTCTGGTTTCACGTGGACGCGGCCTACGCGGGGTCCGCCGCGCTGCTCGAAGAACACCGCCACATCCTGGACGGTGCGGCGCAGGCCGATTCGCTGGTGGTCAATCCTCACAAATGGCTGTTCACGCCGGTCGACCTGAGCATCCTTTACACTCGCCGTCCCGACGTGATGCGCCGCATGTTTTCGCTCGAGGAAGCGCCTCCTTACCTCCAGTCCGCCGAGCAAGACCGCGCCGTCAATCTCGCCGATTACAGCCTGGCGCTGGGCCGGCGTTTCCGGTCGCTCAAATTGTGGTTCGTACTGCGGTATTTCGGGCGCGAAGGAATCACCCGGATTTTGCGTGGCCACATGGCGATGGCGCGAGATCTCGCGCAGCACATCTCCAGTGATCCTCGATTCGAGTTAGCTGCGCCGGTCCTCTTCTCGCTCGTGTGTTTTCGCTACAAGGGTTCCGATCAAGAGAACCGCGATCTGCTCGAGCGCATCAACGCCAGCGGCCGGGCATTCCTTTCCGGAACCACGCTACACGGGAAATTCGTACTCCGGCTTGCGATCGGGAACATTGCCACTACCGAAGACGACGTCCGCCAGACCTGGGAGTGGATTAAGTCGTCAGCGCTTCCAGGGACCGGATCTCCCGCCGCAGAACCTCGACATCCGCTTTGACCGCGCCGAAATCCCCTTGCGCCGCTGCGTCTCCGATGCTGCGGGCCAGCTGACCCAGGCTGGTGGACGCGATGTGCTCGGCGGCCGCTCCAATGCGCCTGGCTTCTTCCGCGAGTGTCGCCGCATCCCCCCGCGCCGCGGCCGTTTCGAGTTTCTCCAGCCGGTCCGGCGCCACTTCCATAAACAAGCGAAGCATTTCGTTCACCAGAGCCCGGTCTTGCTGCATCAGCTTGTCCGTCAGGATTCGTTCCACGCCGCTGGCCTTGGGCACGGCGAACTGGCCGGTTCCGGAAGCCAGATACTGTTCGATCACCGCGATCAAGCCCGCCTGCTGCACGGGCTTGGAGATGTAGGCGTTCATGCCTGCTTGCAGGCAGCGTTCGCGATCCCCAATCATGGCGTGCGCCGTCATGGCGATGATCGGCAGATAATCCCAGTTCGAATTGCGGCGAATGGCCTTCGTCGTTTCCAGGCCATCCAGCACTGGCATCTGGACGTCCATCAGAATCGCATTGTACGGTTCCGCTGCGCGCTCCAGCTTGTCCAGCGCTTCCTGTCCATTATTGGCCACATCGATCGTATAGTTCTTCTTGCGGAGCATCGCCAGAACCACGCGCTGGTTCACCGCGTTGTCCTCCACCAGAAGCAGTCTCACCTGCCGCGTGGCCGGCGCGGCTGTCCGTGGCTCAAGCCGCGGCTCGACTGCGGGCGCCTCGGCCGGCGCTGTCTCAAAAGGAATCTCCACTGTAAACGTGCTCCCCCGCCCTACCCGGCTTTCCACGCGAATCTGTCCTCCCTGCAATTCCACCAGTCGCTTCGTAATCGCCAACCCGAGCCCAGTCCCGCCATACTTGCGGCTGATGCTCGAATCGGCTTGGGTAAATTTCTCGAAGATCAGCGGAACCTTTTCGGCCGGAATGCCCGCTCCGGTATCGGCCACGTCCAGCACCATGCTGAGCTTGCCGTCCGCTCCCGGCGAAACGCTCTGGCGCACGCTTACCCAGCCCTTTTCGGTGAACTTGATGGCGTTCGACAACAGGTTCGCCACGATCTGCCGCAGCCGCAGCGGGTCTCCGGTCACGTTGGTCACGTCGCCAATATATTCGAAGCGAAGCTCCACGCCCTTCTGCGCCGCCTTGGCCCCTTGCGCGCGCACACAGTCTTCCGCGACTGAGCGCAGATCGAAGGGTACCTTTTCGAGAATCATCCGGCCCGCCTCGATCTTGGAGAGATCGAGAATATCGTTCAGCAGGTCCAAAAGTGAATAGGCGCATCGTTGCGCGATTTCCACCTGCTCGCGTTGCTCGCCGGCCACCGGGCTGTCGAGAACCAGATCCAGCATGCCCAGCAGGCCGTTCATCGGCGTCCGCAGTTCATGAGAAATGTTGGCCAAAAACTCGCTTTTCGCCTGGCTGGCGGCCAGTGCTCCGTGCATGGCCTTTTCCAGTTCCTGGGTGCGCTGCCGGATGCGTTCCTCGAGCAATTCCTGGTACTGCCGGATTTCCTCCTGGGAAGCCGCCAGCGCCGTGATCATCCGGTTGAAGCTTTCCCCCAGGTATTCGATCTCGTCCCCGGTCCGGCTCACCCGGATGGGCTCCAGCCGGCCTTCCCGCACCGACGTGATACCGGCTTCAAGCAGCGTCAACGGCCGAGCCAGCAAACGATTCGTGAAGCGCGAGATAGCCGCCGCGACTCCCAGCACGATCCCGCATAGAATCAGGCCCTTGGTCCAGTCGAAGGTGTGGAGGTGGATATCCCACCACAGGCTGGTCGCCACCACCCATAGCAGCAGGATCGAAGTAAACGCCGAATACTTCGAAGAGAGCGAGCGTAGCTTGCCTATCCGTGGCTTTCCCACACTCTAATGTTCCGTCCTTCTACCCGGTCCGGCCATCAGTCTAAGACCTTAGTACCCCGTCTTTTTGCCAACTAGCCGGGAGGACCTTCTGGCTACCCTGCTACTCTGTAACAAAATGCCTTCCCGCCTGGCTACTTCGCTGTGCGGCGTTCCTCTTAAAACCCCGGTGCTGGCAGCCTCCGGCACGTACGCCTACGGCGTCGAATTGAGGGATTTAGTGGATCTGGCCGCCCTCGGCGGCATCGTGGTCAAGGGTCTTTCCCGCGAGCCCATGGACGGGAATCCGCCGCCCCGCGTCTGGGAAACCGAATCTGGAATGATCAACTCCATCGGCCTGCAGAATATCGGTGTCCGGGCTTTCGTCGCCGAAAAGTTGCCCCAGTTGCGCAGCGCTGGAACCGCGATCTTCGCGAATGTGTTCGGGTACGCCGTCGAGGACTACCTCGAAGTGGTCCGCGTACTCGAAGATGCCGAGGGTGTCGCCGCCTACGAGCTGAACGTTTCCTGTCCCAATACCAAGCACGGCGGTATCTTCTTTTCGAGCGACCCGGGTCTCCTTGCCGAGGTTGTGGGATCTGTTCGCAAGATCGCGCGGCGGCCGTTGATCGTGAAACTGTCTCCCAACGTCGCACGGATCGAGCCGCTGGCGAAGGCAGCCGAAGAGTCTGGCGCCGACGCTCTCTCGCTGGTGAACACCTTCGTCGCCCTGGCCATCGATCCGCGCTCGCGCAAACCTCGCTTGGGCGCCGGATTCGGCGGCTTGTCCGGTCCGGCGATCAAGCCCATCGCCGTGCGCATGGTCTATGAAGCCGCGCGCGCGGTCAAGATACCCGTAGTTGGTCTCGGCGGGATTGCGAGCGGCCTGGACGCGGCTGAATTTCTCGTCGCCGGCGCATCGGCAGTCGAGGTAGGCACGGCGAATTTCTGGGATCCGTCGGCTCCGTTGCGTATCGCCCGAGAACTAGATGAGTTCCTGCAGCAGGAAGGAATCGAGCACGTGAACAAACTCGTCGGCACTTTAAAGTTATGAAGATCATCTCAACCCCGAATGCTCCCGCCGCCATCGGGCCGTACTCTCAAGCCGTCGTCTCCAACGGCTTCGCCTTTTTGAGCGGCCAGATCCCTCTCGATCCCGCCACCGGCAAAATCGTTGACGGCGACATCGCGGCGCAAACTGAGCGCGTGCTTGAAAACCTCAAGGCCGTACTGGAAGCCTGCGGATCGTCCTTGAGCAGAGTCGTCAAAACAACCGTATATCTCACGGACATGCGCGAGTTCGCGAAGATGAACGAAGTCTACGCGCGTTATTTTCCGGAGAACCCGCCTGCGCGAGCCACAGTAGAGGCCGCACGCCTTCCGCGCGACGTGCGCGTCGAGATCGACTGCATCGCGGCGGCCGTTTAAACCTTCGCGAAGTCGATATACCCGCGCCGCGGATCGGTACCGACCAGTTTCACCTGCAGCCGGTCGCCCACATCGGCGCCCTGTTGCCCGTGCACTAGCATTCCCTCGACGGGTGGCCCCAGCACGCGCACGAACACGCCCTTGGGTCCAGCGCCGGTCACCACCGCGCTGAACGTTTCGCCGATGCGATGCTGCAAGGCCACCGCCGCGATGCGTTTGCCCATGATGCGCTCCACCTTGCGCGCCGCGTCCTCTTTAAGCGTGCAGTTTTTCGCGATCGCATCGAGCTGCGAATCCGAATACTGGCAGGGCTGCTTCCCCAGGACCGATTTGATCAGCCTCTGCGTCACCGTGTCGGCGAAACGCCGGTTGGGCGCCGTGGAATGCGTGTAATCGTGCGCGGCCAGCGCGAAGTGTCCCGGCGCTTCCTCGCCGCTGCGCGCCAGCACGTATTCGCCCGGACCCATGAGCTTCACGACAGCCAGCGAAACGTCGGCGTAGTGATCCGGATCGGCCGCCTTCCGCTTCTGAAGGAACGCGTTCAACGCTCCGGAATCCGGGTCCGTGGGAAGTTTCTCGCCATAGCGCGCCGCCAGCTCGACAATCCTCGGCCAGCGCTCGGGCGTCTTGACCACGCGCCGGATCGAACTCACCTTCGCGTCCTGAAGGGCGCGCGCCATCACGCCGTTGGCGGCCACCATGAAGTTTTCGATCAATTCGCTGGCGCGATTCTTTTTTCGCGTGTTGATCCCCTGCACCTCACCGGCGTCAGAAACCAACGGCTCGGCCTCCACGCGATCGAGGCTCAAAGCACCCATCCGGCAACGTTCGTCATGGAGAATCCGCGCGGCCTCGTCCTGCAGCTTCAATTGGGCCGCCAGGTCGCCGGACGCTGCTACTTTTGGTGGCGGAGCAGCGGTCCCTTCCAACCACGCGCCAACCCCGTTGTAGGTCAACTGAGCTTGATTACGCACCAGTGCCCGATAAACCGCCGGGGATGAAATCGACCCGTCGCTGCCCACCACCAACTCCACCACCACCGCCAGCCGGTCCGCATTTTCGTTCAACGACGTGAGGCCGGTCGAAAGTTGCTCCGGCAGCATGGGAAAGGTTTCGACGCCGGTGTAAACCGACGTAGTTTCATACGCGGCATGCTTGTCGATCGGGGAATCGACAGGCACGTCGGCGTCCACGTCCGCGATCGCGATCAGCACGCGAATCCCGCCGCTCACGCGCTCGGCCATTTCAGCCTGATCCAGATCGCGAGAGCTATCGTTATCGATGGACGACCACAGCAAGGACCGGAGATCCCGCACTCCGTTCGCTGTCGCCGGCGCTTTCTGAACCTCCAGCGCCTGCACTTGCTGGTCTATCGCCGGGGTAAAATCCGGCTGAAATCCTTCGGCGAGCATTTCCTGATGCGCGGCGGCGCGCAGATCGAACGCAGGTTGGGTCATGAATTCAAAATCCTAACATGCCGGGTTTGTGGCACGAAAAAACGTCAGCGACAAAACGAACCCAGGAAGTCCTTGAAACTACAGGGAGGGGCATTTTGAGGGTATGGTTTTTCATGCTGAGCTTCAAAATGTCTCCTTCCGCCCCATTTCCCGCGAGGTTGTGGAGCGGGTTCCAATTCAAGGTTCAGCCTCACGAGGGGCCGAAGAGAAAGGATGAAAGATCCATGTCGCTGAAAGGATTGAGAGAAGATTGTTTGGAGATTGAGATAGGAACTGCACCCAAGTGATCGCAACTTCCCAGAGCCTGACTGTCGTTAGCACGTAGTTGTCCGGCGATATACGATCGCAAGCCTTGAGACGCGTCAGGATTTTGCCGAGCGCGCGCGGGCAGCACGGACTTTTTACGGATCACCGTTACGCGGGCTGGTGTGTCGCGGCACGGAAGGTGTTGTTTGAGCGGTGATCCCCCGCGAGCCAGCGCTTCAGGTCGTTGCGGGCCGTGATGCGGCGCTGTTCACCACCAGCAGCCGCTTCGGGGTTATCGACTGTAAGTTCCAGGATCATGCCGTTGGGATCTGTAGCGTAAATGGAACGACAGTAGCCGTGTTCGAGCACGTAGAAGTTCGGTTCTCTAAAGCCGGCCTTCTTGAGGCGTTTTTCCACCAGTGCTTGCGTTTCGGCGTCCACGTTGACCGCGATGTGATGGAAGGGCGATGCGGGCATGGCCGGGCCAAATAGCGCCTGATCCTCAGGGTGGGCGAACTGGAAAAACGCCAGCGCGCTGCCATCGGCCAATCCGAAGAAGCAGTGGCAGTAGACCCGCTCCTTGCCGAATAATTCATCGGATTCGCACCACGTAGCCACTAATGGCATGCCGATCAGGTCTTCATAAAAATGGCGTGTCGCTTCCATGTCACCTGTCACGTAGGCGTTGTGATGCAGCCGTGTGGGTAGATGAGCGGCCATAAATTACCTCCGCGTGGCGATAGCACTTAGCGTGCCAGTGGAGCGTTGATGGCAGCCTGCTCGACGAAGTCTTTGATCTCCAAAGAGGAAGTCCTCGAAATCAGAATACGACAGCGTCGGACTGAGATGATCGCGCGCGGCTTCTGTGCGGCATCACCCAACGCTTGCGCCAAAAGACACAAGAGCCGCCCTTGCAGCGTGGGTGCGTTCCGAGCACGGAAGGCCACCAAGGCACTGAGAGCGCACGAAGAAAACGTGCTTGCTGATTCTTCGCTCAGGTACCAGCGAATGGTGCGAAGCGTGCTTGCAAAATCCGAGCGTATTCCAAGAACACGCAAATGCTGAGGAGAAATTACGCAATGAAGCTTCGTCTGAAAGGACTCGTGACATCCGTGGTCTTGGCGGCCGCGTTATGCGTGCACCCCGCTGACGCGCAGAACCAACCAGCAGCGCAAGCCCAAGTCGCCACCCAGGCCAAAGAGGCAACGGCAAAAGGACAAACTGCCGGAGAGTTTTTCAAGAACGTAACTACCAGCACGCTCAAAGGGCTTACCCCGAGCGATTTCCTGGGAGCCATGGGTGTCATGACCGCGGCCGTGGGCTATGACTGCTCCAACTGCCACCCCGGTGCGGGCACCGACAAATTCGATTGGGTGACCGACAGGATCCCGCAAAAGAAAACCGCACGCAAGATGGTGGAGATGGTGGCCGCCATAAACCGCCAGAATTTCAGCGGTGCCCAGCAGGTAACCTGCTGGACCTGCCATCACGGCCTGGACCTGCCCACCACCTCCATCGCTCTCGACAAGCTGTACGGTGAGCCCAACGACGAAAAGCGCGACATTGTCGCGACGGGCGAGGGAGTACCACCCGCGACACAAATTCTCGATCAGTACATCCAAGCTATGGGCGGAGCCCAGAAGCTGAGCGGCCTCAAGAGCTTCGTTGCCACCGGGCACAGCGAAGGCTATGCCGGTTTGGGCGGAAGCGGCGTATTCCAGATTTTTGCCCAGGCGCCGGATCGACGCGGCATGTGGATCAGCTTTCCGGATCACCCGGACCGCGGCATCAGCGCCTGGACGTACGACGGAACCACCGGCTGGATCAGCCAGCCGCGGTCGCTGCTGGGCGTATGGGAGCTGAACGGGAGCGATTTGGCCGGCGCGAAACTCGACTCTGTCCTCGCCTTTCCGGGCCAGATCAAGACTGCCTTCCCCAATTGGCGGGTCGGCCCGGAGGACACCCTCCATGATCGCGCGGTCTACGTCGTCCAGGGCAGCGGACCCGGCGGCTTGCTAGGTACGTTCTATTTCGACAAGCAAACTCACCTGTTGGCGCGTTATGTGCGACAGACGCCGTCGCCGGTGGGGCGCATTTCCATCCAGCAGGACTTCGACGATTATCGGGACGTAAGCGGAATCAAGTTCCCGTTCAAATACTCGTTCTTGTGGCTGGACGGCCGGTTCACGGCCATCATCAGCGACGTGAAAGTAAATGTGCCGGTCGACGCGGCGAAGCTCGTCAAGCCGTAAGCGGACAGGGAATTCTCACTTTTATGGCTAGAATCTTGGGCGGAGTGGCCACGTCCCACTCACCGACGATTGGGTTTGCGCTGGACCGCCAGAAACAGGACGATCCCGCGTGGGCTCCCATTTTTGAGGCCTACCAACCGGTGCGTAAGTGGCTCGCGGGCCGGAAGCCGGATGTTCTGTTCTTCATTTTTAACGACCACGTCACTTCGTTCTTCTTCGACCACTATTCCCATTTTGCTCTCGGCATCGGCGACTCCTATTCCGTGGCGGACGAAGGCGGCGGTCCTCGCGCTCTTCCGCCTGTCCAGGGGCACGCGGACTTGGCACAGCATATCGGATTCGCCCTGGCGGCAGACGAGTTTGACATGTCCTTCTTCCAGGACAAGCCTTTGGACCATGGCTGCTTTTCGCCCTTGTCCATGTTGTGGCCCCATCAATCTAGCGGGCCCGGCGCGGCTTGGCCTGGAGCCATTGTGCCGTTGCAGGTTGGCGTTCTCCTCTTTCCCATACCTACGGCGCGACGCTGTTATCGGCTAGGGCAGTCGCTGCGACGGGCCATTGAAAGCTATCCGGAGAATCTCTCGGTGGTCATCGTCGCCACGGGCGGCTTGTCGCACCAGGTTCATGGAGAAAGAGCCGGATTCAACAACACCGCGTGGGACACGCAATTCCTGGAGCTGATCGAAAAAGATCCAGAGAAGCTCACCGAGATGACGCATGCCGACTACGCCCGCCTCGGGGGTCTGGAGGGTGCTGAGGTCATCATGTGGCTCATCATGCGGGGCGCCCTGTCGGCCAATGTGAAAAAAGTCCATCAAAGCTATTACCTGCCGACGATGACCGGCTTGGCGACGGCGATCTATGAGAACGAGGCGATCGAGCCGATGGCGGACACGACTCGTGATTACCGAAGCCACATGCAGCATCAGCTCGACGGCATCGAACAGCTGGCAGGCACGTATCCCTTTACTCTCAAGACTAGCGTAAAGGCTTATCGCCTCAACAAATTCCTCCACGGGCTGACAGGTCCGGATCAACGGCATCGCTTTTTGGCGGATCCAGAAGCGGCGTTCGAGGACGCCAAGCTGACTCCAGAGGAACGCGATATCGTCCGGCGGCGGGACTGGCGCGCCATGATTCACTACGGCGTTATCTTCTTCATGCTGGAAAAACTGGGCGCGGTGGTGGGCGTTTCGAATTTGCACATCTACGCCGCCATGCGCGGTCAAACGCTGGAGGAATTCCAGAAGACTCGCAACGCTCCCGGTGCTCTGTACTCGGTGGCGGGGAACGAAGGAGACGGACTGGCTTGGGATAAGACCGCTCTGGTTTCGGCAAAAACAAGGTAACTACGGAGGGGCTCCCAAAGGAATCACGGGGAGGAAACATGTTAGCAATCGACGAAAACACCATTACGGATGCAGCCCTGGAACAAATGAGCGCCACGCCGGATCCGCGGCTCAAGCAGGTCATGGCGGCTCTGGTGCGCCACCTGCATGCTTTCGCGCGCGAGGTCGACCTCACGGCCGAAGAATGGCTGGAGGGGATTAAGTTCCTCACCGCGGTAGGACAGGCGTGCACTCCTTATCGGCAGGAGTTCATTCTTTTGTCGGATACGCTGGGGCTAAGCAGCCTGGTCAATGCCCTCCATGACCGGCGGTCCACCGAGGCGGGCACGAAAACCAGTTTGCTGGGGCCGTTCTATCGTCAAGACTCGCCGCTTAGAAAGCCCGGCGAGTCGATTGCGGCCGAGGCCGGAGGCCCTGAGATTTGCATTTACGGACGCGTCTTAAACTCGTCCGGCCAAGGGATTCCAAACGCGTCGGTACAGATTTGGCAGTCGGACGATCACGGTGTGTACGATCTGCAAAAGCACGATCCTTCGGTTATGGACATGCGCGGTTCGTTTCACGCCGATTCCGAGGGGCGCTACTATTTGCGCACCGTGCGCCCGCTCGGTTACCTGATCCCGATGGACGGTCCCGTGGGCGATATGATTCGCGCGCAGCGCCGCCACGGATACCGTCCGGCCCATATCCATTTTCTGATCGGCGCTCCGGGGTATCGCGAACTGGTCACAGCGCTCTACCTACGCAACGACGATCACATCGATTCCGACACCGTTTTCGGAGTCACGGAATCGCTCGTGACGGAGACCAGGCCGAACGATCCATCCTCGCCGTTGCCGAATCTCCCTTCGATCCGGTTCGACTTCACTCTCGGCGCCGCGGCCGCAGCGGAAGCGTCGGGAAGAGTGGGCGCCGATCCATCCCAGATCACCAAGAGTCCGGCGCTCGCTTCCCATTAATCACCAATGAGGGCGACCTTTCTGGAATACGAGGCTATCGGCGTCAAGAGCCATTTCAGCGCCTGCCATTTCCTCTTTTAAAGGCAGTCTCCGGCATCGCGGACGGGCACAGTCCAGGCCGAATCGGTTTACTGATGGACTGAGTATTGCGCCTGAGGGTCCTTGAGGACGATCTCCACCAGTCGCTCGTCTTCATCGATGTCGAACGTGTCGCCGAAGGTCTGGTAGTTCTTGGCGTTGATCTGGATCAGGATCTTGCCCTTGGGAATTCCCGGGATCTTGGCCATGCCTTCCTGCGAGCTCTTCAGCTCCCAGGACAGCCTGGCCTTCTTCAGCCCCAGCGCCTTGACCGACCGGCCGTTGACAAATTTGACGATCACCGTCGCGCGATCCACCGGCTTGCCGCGTTCATTGGTCACGTGGATCTGCAGGCGCGTCAAATCATCCGCGTTTAGCGATACGATCGGCAGCAGCAGCGCAAGCAGAAGGACCAGTTTCCGCATGGCGCCCATTATCTCACGTGCTATCTCACGCGATGTCAGGCAGCAGAAATCAGCCGGGCTGTGTGCTATGCGACAGGGACGCGGCCACGACGTCCGCCGCCCGAATCCCGGTCGATGAGATCGAGCGCCACCAGCACGACCAAAACGATGAAAAGGACGTCTTGCAAATCCATACTAGGAATTTACAGTATGACCGCATACCGCGCCACACGACAAGTCCCAGAGGACATAGTACTCAAATAAATTGTTACCGAGTACCCGCTCCGGCGCGGGCGTGCCCCAGCGTCCTGACGACGTTTTCCATCAGCCGCAGGCCGCAATCGCCCTCCAGCGTCAGGATCGATTCCGGATGAAATTGCACGGCTTCCATGGGCAATTCGCGATGGCGGACACCCATGATGACGCCGTCTTCGCTCTCGGCGGTCACTTCCAGGCAGCTCGGGAGCCTATCCCGTACCGCGAATAGGGAATGGTACCGGCCCACTCGAAATGTTTCGGGCAGGCCTTCGAAAACCCCTACACCACGATGGCGTACGGTGGATGGCTTGCCATGCATAGGGTAATCCAGAACCCCTAGCTCGCCGCCGAACGCCTCCACCATACCCTGCAGACCCAGGCACACGCCGAACACAGGGATTTCGAGCTTGGCCGCGTAGCGCACCAGCGCAGGCACGCCGAAATCCTCGGGACGCCCCGGACCGGGCGAAACCAGAATCAGCGAAGGCGCCAGCCGCTCGATCATCTCCAGCGGGAACCCCGCGCGGTAGGTGATTACCTCGGCTCCAGTCTGGCGCGCGTAATTCGCCAGCGTGTGGATGAAGCAGTCTTCGTTATCCACCAGCAGCATGCGAACGCCCTGGCTCTGCTCCTTCTTGGGCACGTACCCAGGCGCGGCGTGGAATTGCGGATCCAGCACGCGGAAGAAGCCGGTGGCTTTCAAATGACACTCGCGATCTTCCTGCTCGGGGATGGAATCGTAGAGCAGAGTCGCGCCCGCGCCATAGGCCGCGACGCCATCGCGCAGATGAACCGTGCGGATCGTGATTCCGGTATTGATGCCGCCATCGAGCGAGATCAGCCCCACGGCGCCGCCGTACCAGCCGCGCGCGTCGATCTCCAGATCCTCGATGGCCTGCGCCGCCCATTTTTTGGGCGCTCCGATCAGGGTAACGGCCCACATGTGCGTAAGAAACGCATCGAGCGAGTCGAAGCCGTCGGCCAGGATTCCCTCGACGTGATCCACGGTGTGGAACAGTCCCGCGTAGCTCTCGATCAATCGGCGCGCAATCACTTTTACCGTGCCGGGTTTGCAGACGCGCGATTTGTCGTTGCGATCCACGTCGGTGCACATGGTCAGCTCGGATTCTTCTTTGGCCGACGACAGCAGCTCGCGAATGTTATCCGCATCGCGCAACGGATCTCCCGTGCGGCGGGCCGTGCCGGCGATGGGGCAAGTCTCCACGCGCCCGCCGTCCTCCCGCTGTTCCACGCGCACGAACATCTCGGGCGAGGCGCCGATCAACTGCTCGTCGCCGAACTGGAGCAAAAACTCGTACGGGCTGGGACTGGCCTTCTGAACGCGTTCGAACAACTCCGCGGCGCCGCCCGCGTAGGGAGTGTGGAACGTCTGGCGGAGCACCACTTCGTAGTAATCGCCGAGGCGCATTCCTTCGCGGACCGTTTCGACCTTCGCGGCGTACTCGGCCGGAGTGTGATCGCTGACGATCGGGCCGGGAGCCGGTTTCTTCTTGCCCTTCTTCACACGTTGAGCAGCGTGTGGAAGCCCGCGGGTGGTGTCTTCGCCGCGAGTAAAGTCGAACCTGTACCGCTCAATGTGTTCCTTCTTGCGATCCATGAAATAGATGTCGTCGCACAGGAACAAGCGCAGATCTTTGACGCCGGAGCGCGGATGCTTGAGGCGAATCGGGTCGAAGCGGAACAGCAGATCGTAACCAAATGCACCTACTAGCGCGAGTCGGCCCGCCAAAGGCCCGTGAAACTCGTCTATCAGCGCTCGCAGCAGGGAAAATGCCGAGGGCTGCTTGCTGCGTTCTTCCTCCGGGAACAGCCCCGGCAGCGGCTTGAGGTGGCCATGGATGATTCCGTTTACCATCTCGAACGATTCCCAGTGAGGATGCGGGCGCAGAACCGGCTCCAGCAGGCGATTGATCACCTCGCCTCGCGCATTCAGCGGAGTCAAAGTGATGTCGCGATCGGCAGCGACAATCTCAAGCGGCGGCGCAACGGATGCTACGTCCCAGCGCGAGTACCGTTCAGGATATTCATAGCCGGAAGAAAGATAAATTCCGCGCTGGGTATCGAGCTTATGCATCAACCCGCGCAGGCCCTTTTCGAACGCGATCTTTGAAAAAGTGCGTTCGACAACAATGCCGCTAGGTGTGGAATAGCTGTCGGGGCGCATAAAACACCGCTGGGGAGTACTCAAAGGATATCACGCGGTCCGCACTCCTTATACATGGGGCTGCTAAACTGATCACTTCTCCAGTGATCGCGCAACAAACGCCTCCCATCTCGCGATTCCGGTACCTAGAGCTCCTATTCCTGCTCGGCATGCTCCAGGCGTTCGCGCCGGTTTCGATCGACATGTATCTGCCGGCCATGCCGCAGATGGAGCAGGTGTTCCACACCTCCGCCGCGGCCGTGCAGTACACCATGATCACGTTCCTGGTGGGCTTCGCATTGGGCCAGAGCCTGTACGGACCCATCACCGACCGCTTTGGACGCAAGCCGCCTTTGTACGCCAGCCTCACGCTGTTCATCATTTCCTCCGCCGCATGCGCGCTGGCGCCGTCGATCCAGATCATGTCGTTCTTCCGGCTGCTGCAAGCCATCGGCGCATGCGGAGGAGGCGTCATCTCCCGCGCCATCGTGCGGGATCTATTCCCGCCCTCGCAACTGCGGCGCATCTTTTCGATGCTGATCCTAGTCGTGGGCGTTTCGCCGGTGATTGCACCGATGTTCGGCAGCTATCTGCTGATCTGGTTCGGGTGGAAGGCCGCGTTCGTGACACAGACCTTGATAGGCATCGCTTGCCTGACCGGGATGCACTTCCGGCTTTCCGAGTCGCTGCCTCAGAGCGCGCGCATCCCTCTGCGAGTGGATACTATTGTGTCGGCATATTCGCGACTGATCAAGGACAAAACGTTTCTGGGTGCTTCCGTGGTGTGCGGATTCAGCTCCGCGGGCACGTTCGCCTACATCACCAGCGCTCCCTTCGTGTACATCAGCCTTTACAAAGTCCCCCCAGCCGAGTTCGGCTGGCTGTTCGGAGCGGCGGCGGCGGGCATGGTCGCGGCCTCGCAGATCAACGGCCGCATGTCGCATCGGATTCCGATGTGGCAGGTGTTGCGGTACGCCAACCTGGTTCAGCTCGCCGGGGGCCTATTACTGTTAGTCGCAGTGCTGACCGGCGTGGGCGGATTAGCTGCCATTTTCGCCTGCATCTTTGTGTACGTCGCCGCGCAGGGATTCGTATTCCCGAACGGCTCGGCCATCGCGATGATGCGCCATGGAGAGATTGCGGGAACCGCCTCCGCGTTGCTGGGGACCAACCAGTTCCTGCTCGCCGCGATCGCGGCGATCTTCCTGGGATTGCTGGAGAACCCGGCGCTACCGATGGCGATTGTGATCGCTGTATGCGCAGTCGCTTCCACCGTGCTGAACTACCTGACGCTAGGCGAGAGGCTGGAAGTCGCTCCGCGGGAAGTCTAGACGTCTCTTTTTCTCTTTTAAGGATTTAACTCCGTCGCTACCAGGCCAGGAATGATCTCCGAGTGGATTCTCATAAACTCCTCTAGCAGAGCCAGCGCCTGATCGTCGGCGGGACAGTCTGCAGTGGCACTACGAGTGACTGCATGAACCCACGCCTGTGGGCGGTAGCGAACGAGCGATGAGAGCATGAACATTCCGAGGTAATGCATTGAGTACTCGGAAAGGTAAACGCCACCAAGCGGCCCGACTAGTTGCTGACCCATGAACGGCCCGCCAGGTGGGGTGAAAGTATTCTGAATCGGCACTCGCGGGTGACGCTCGCTATCGTCAGGATTGTCATTTGCCGTGAAGTCCCCGGCCTGCGCGACGAACACTGAGTCGTCGAACTCATTCGGAGGCACCGCCGCATTGGCAAAAACGATCAGCGACTTGTCCCAAGCGCGGACCGCGGAGACTACGCGCCACTTTCTGAGAGTTGGGAAGCGGATTCGCCAGTTTTCGACAAGCGCAATGAGTCCAGTGCGATCAGGGAACACTCTGGGATCGTCGACTCGCAACTCCCAGTAGCCATGGTCGTCGTACGAAGGATTTAGAAACATTGGCTCAGCATGCGCCGGTTCAAGGAACGTGCGTTGGCACAGATTTCCCAAGCGCGGAATCCGCAGTAAGACGTCCTTAAGCATGTACGTGGCGTTCGATAGCTGGGCGGATGAGGCCGTCGGCAACACCAACGTATTGGACATCGATCCAAGGAAGTAGGGAAGGCGATTGAGTTTAGCGACGACGTCATTGAATCGCTGAAATGTTCCCGACGTGCCCACCCGAGCGGCAAGTTCAACTACACGGGCTCGATCTGGAGACACGTCCTTTAGTCCGTGGGACCGCGGCAGTGTTGCAAGGTCTTGCAGACCGATGGAGACAACTAACGCTTTCGCGAAGGCAACCGTTCCATAGAACAACAGCAAGGGTCTGATTTCTAGAGCACTTCGTTCAGCGGATTGAAAGAATAGTCGACCTTGCTGTAGACAGGCGGTGGCTTCGCGAGCGAGAGAAGCGGAGGGAGTCCTTCCGATTCGGGTCTTAATGAGCGCTCTCAGGTTACTTGCACTTTCCAGAAAGATGATCTGGTTCCAGTCGAACACTTTCCCCCCAGTGTGATTGCGCGAAGGGCCGAAGGGCTGCGGCAATCCAAACGTCCTACGTAGAAGCGTGGCTGGGTTCCGGCTCAACAGCGATCGCTTCCCGCCCCAGCATGCGGCTATGCCTCTGTCCGACGGCGTAAATGCAGACGGCAAAAATCCCAGGGAAGATCGCTAGCAGCGCGAAAATGTGCTTCACCGGAATACTCGTGGCCAGTACCCAGCCGCCGACCATCGGGCCCCCAATCGACCCGATCTTGGCGATCGACGTCGCCCAGCTCGCACCGTTGCCGCGATACGCGGTGGGATAGAAAATTCCCGAGATGCTGTGCATCCCGAAGTGCCCGCCTATGAGGAATCCGCCGATCATCGCGCTGAGAACCAGAAACGCTCCCTGACTCATGGGCGTGAACGCAGCGACCAGCAGCAGCCCGAACGTCATCACCGGCATGATGGTGATAGCGATGGCGCCTTTGGCATCGGTAAAACGCATCAGAATGATTCCGCCGATCGCGCCCATGATCGAGTTCACGGTGGCCGCCGTAGCCGCCTGTGCCCGCGCGTAGTGCAGGGCCTCGAACACCAGCGGCGTCCAGTTGACGATGAAAAACACCGCGAAGGAACTGGCGATGTAGGCCATCCAGATCAGAGGCGTGATGGTCCGCAGCTCGCCCTTGAACAGCAGCGACGGCTTGAAGTCCTTGCTGTGACCGATTTCGTCGCCGACCACGAAATTCGCATCGGAGGAAAACGTCTGGCCCGGCGCAACGCGGCGCAGCATGGCAACGATCCGATCGGGCCGCTTGCCCATGGTGGCGAGAAAACGAATCGACTCGGGCAGCATCGCGAACAAAATTACCGCGCTGACCAGCGCCGCGATACCGCCGCTGATGAACACCGATTTCCATCCCAGTTTCGGAATCAGCCAATTCGCGAACGGTCCGCCGAGCGCCGTGCCGAGCGAATAACCGACCATGATCACGGTAACGATCGTGGCGCGGTAACGCTTGGGCGCGTATTCGATGTTTAATGCCCAGGCCAGCGGAAGCATGCCACCGAGGGGAATCCCGTCGATCAGCCGCAGCCAGAACAACGTTCCATAGCTGCTGGTGAAGTAGAAACACATGGTCAGCGCGCCGAACGCGGCGGTCGCCAGGATCACTGTCGGGCGGCGTCCGATGCGATCGCCAAGATAGCCCAGCAGGAATCCGCCGATCAGCGTGCCCAACTGGTGCATGCCGAAAATGTTGCCAGTCTGGATCGTCGTGAGGCCGTATTCGGAACGGAAGTAAGGCGCGGCGAAAGTGACCAGGTTGGCGTCCAGACCGTCGAAAAATGTGATGATCCAGGAGATGACGGCCAGCCCGATCAGAAATCGGCTGAGCTTCTGGCGCTCGATGATTTCAGAGACGTCAACAGTCTTCCCAGGCAAGGATCTACGATATCAAAGCCGCCAATAATCCGGGAGATTGGCTTTGGTGGCGCGGACGATCGCCAGGATCGCTTTCCCGGTTTCGGAAGAATCGGAGGAAAGCCGCTCGTACAACCGCTGATACACACGGTCGCGAACCTTGTCCGGCATGCCGTCGAAGGCAGCGCTGTAGATCATGTACGAGAGCGGATACCGGAACAGCCGCGTCTTCAGGTCGAAATCGCGCAGCGAACGGCCTTGAGGGTCGCGAGGCCCGCGCTGCGGAAATGTTTCCGTGAACGTGGAGACGCCCTTCACGGGAGCTTTCAGAGGCTCCTCGTCGACGAAGAGCATGTACTTGACCATCTCCTCGATTTCAGGGTTGAGCTTGTCCGCCGCCATGCCCATACGCGCGTCCCAGCCGATGCGGATCATCAGGTTGGTCATGCGGGTCTGATGCTCCAGCGTCATCAGCGCGACGATGTCACTGGTCGGAGCCACATACTTCGACGTATCGAACATCTCCGCCAGGCTGGTGAGATTTTGCGTCGGCTGCGCGGATGGGCCGCCGGAGCGCACCGGATCCACCAGGTTGGTGTTGTTCCCCAAATGGGTCTGCGAACCGGTCGTACCCGTGACGTACCATCCGCCCCAGCGCGCGCTGAGAGGAGTGCGATGGTCGGTCATGAAGGCGTTGCCGTGTTCCGACCGCGTTTGCGAAACCGGGTGGACCGAGCTGACAAGCAGGCCAGGAACGCCGAGCGTCACCGCGCCCTGATGGCACCGCAAGCAACCTTGGCTCGGAGCGAAGGCAGGTTGAGCGGCAGTCACTAGCACGTAAAGCTGGACGCCCTGCTTCGGGTCGAGTGAGGCGAGTTCCAGAACATCGCTATTGCGCACGAATCCGACCATAACATCGTCGCTGAAGTAGATCGCACGCGGCGTTCGGGGCCCGATGTTCTCCACCTGCGTGCTGGTTTTCGAGAACACCAGAGCCTGGGAATCGGGATTGACGCCGAGCTGTTTGAGCACCGACGGCAGATATCCGAGGCCATTCGAAGCCGTCTCCAGTTTTGCCTGTCCGCTTTCCAGCCGCTTCTGCAAACGCGCCACGGGATCGTCCACAGGCCGCTCGCCATACTGAATCGCGGGATCGTCGAGCGGAATGTAAAACGTATCTTCTAGCTGCTGTGCGACGGCCCAAGTCACGAGGACTAAGGCTGCTGCGAGCGCCAACGCGGCTCGACGGTGCATAGTTCCAATATAATGGGCGGACGTAATGAGTGTCTCCCAGCCACTCGCCGCAACAACGATGCCGGATGCGCGCGAGCCGCGCCGGGAACTGACGCTTCGCGCTGTACTGACCGCACTCGTGGTCGCGGCACTGATGGGCGCATCGTATCCGTACGTGGTGCTCAAGCTTGGCTACGGACCGAATATCTCGGTAGTCAGCGCGTTCTTCGGCTACATCATCATCTCGCTGGTGGGAGCCGTAACCGGCGCGCGTGGCACGCGCTGGGAGAACAACCTGGTTCAGACCGCCGGAACCTCCGCGTCGCAAGCCGGGTTCATGTGCGTGGTGCTGGCGGCCATGGACATGCTGAACGCCAAGCCGGAGCTGGGATTCTCCGTTCATTTGACGGTCTGGCAGACGTTTTCGTGGCTCACGGTGGCGGGCTTGATTGGCGTGCTGCTGGCCGTTCCGCTGCGGCGGCATTACATCGACGAAGAGAACCTCACCTTCGCCGACGGAACAGCGGCAGGCGAGGCGCTGCTGGTGCTCGACCAGGGTCCCAAAGAAGCCGGCCCGCGCGTCGCTGCGCTGAGCGTGGGGATGTTCGCATCCGGGCTGCTCGCCGTAGTGCGCGACAAACTGATGTGGGTTCCCGACGCGCTCACCTTCGGGCCGGGCGGCGCTGCGCTGCGCATGGGCAGCGAAGTGAGCCTGCTTTCGTTCGGCTCCGGGATGCTGGTGGGCCCGCGCATCGCGATCTCCATGGGCCTGGGCATGCTGCTCTCCTGGGTCATCGCTCCGCCGATGCTGGCCGCGCGTGGCATTGTCGCTGAGCAGTCTTTCAACGTCGTCCTGCGCTGGGTAATGTGGCCGGCCACCGGATTCATGGTCGCGGGCGGCGTTACGGCGCTGATACTCAAGTGGAAGCTGGTGGCGAAGACCTTCACCAATCTCTCCGTGCGCCACGTGGATTCCACCGACTTCCCGCTGCGCTATGTGATCGGTGGCGTCGCCGTGCTCTCCGTTCTCCTGTGCGTTCTCCAAAAGATTTCGCTGGGATTTCCGGTATGGCTGACCATCGTGTCGCTGCTGCTTTCGTTCCTGCTGATGTTGGTCGGCATTCGCGTGCTAGGCGAGACCAATTGGGCGCCGGTCAGCGCCATGGCGAACCTGATGCAGGCGGTATTCGCCGCGCTTTCGCCGGGCAACATAATGATCAACATGATCGGCTCGGGGATGTCCGGCACCGTGGCCACCAACGGCGAAACACTGATGCAAGACTACAAGGCCGGCAAGATCGTGGGCTCCCAAAATCGCCATTTGACGATCCTGCAACTGATCGCGGTGCCGGTCGGCTCCATTGCCGTCGCGCTGGTCTATCCGGCGCTGAAAGCACGCTACGGGATCGGCGGACAAGGGCTCACCTCACCGATCAGCGTCAAGTGGGCAGGCTTTGCCGAGCTGCTCAACCAGGGATTCAGCCAACTCCCGCGGGGATGCTTCGACGCGATGTTGATCGCGGTGGCGCTGGGAATCGTGGTCACGTGCCTGGAGCCGCGCCACGGCCGCTTCCTGCCTTCGCCGACCGCGGTCGGCATCGGGATGCTGATTCCGGGCCAGGCGATTCTGCCGATGGTCGCAGGCGGCCTCTGTCAATGGGCATGGTCCAAGTCCAGCCCGAAGACGGAGGAGCGATACTGCCTGCCACTCTCGTGCGGATTCATCGCGGGTGAGGCGCTGGTGGTGCTGGTGTTCGCGATCCAGGCGATGATCTGAGTGGCTAGGCCTTCTTCGTGACCTCGACAATACCCCGATCGCCGTCTACCTTGACCCAATCGCCGGTCTCGATCACGCTGAGTGGGTCCTGATCGAGATTAGTGACCGCGGGAGCGCGCGTCACCACGGCGCCCAGGGCGATCTTGGTGGTCATGACGTTGAAGATCATCGCCTTGGGCGCAAAGCCGGCGATTCGCGCAAGATGAAACGCGGCCGACCAGCCCGACGATCCTTTGGCGCCTGGAAACACCAGGACTTTGTCCTTGAAGCATGCGCCGCGAAGCTCGTGATGCGTCTCAATGACTGTTCCCGTCATCGGATCGATGCCGCCCCAGCCCGAAATCGTGTCGCGAGTCACCAGCGCTTCGCCCTCCGCGCAGCCGCCGACCACCTTGCGCCCGCGCAAAACGATCATGGAAGTTCCCCAGACCAGCGCCCGGTCAGCGCCGCGTGAATGCAATCCTCAGTCGAACCGAACCACGCTTCGATGCCCATGATCGCCGGCAGGTAGTGGACCTGCTTGGCGGAATCGAGCGCGACCACCTTGGTTCCCTCGGGCAGCATTTTCCCGATGGCAGAGCACGTATCGGTCATGACCAAACCGCCAGCATCGCGAATGGTTTTGGTGTAGCCGTGAAGATCCGCGACGCTCTTTACCGCGCGCGACGTGAAAAGCCACAGACTGGATCCGCTGCGGATCTTCTTGCCCGCGAGCAGCCGCGCAGCCTCGCCGATCTGTTCGATGGAAGCGTGCGGGCAGCCCAGCATCACGTAGTCGACATGAAGGTCGCGGCCG
>Ga0209517_10001683_pt1 | contig 32759 bp, 27 predicted proteins | sample PeaSoiMetSII2010_FD_187695 | JGI IMG/M metagenome (GOLD analysis project Ga0209517, IMG submission 187695) | Peat soil microbial communities from Weissenstadt, Germany - SII-2010 (SPAdes) (version 2) | ecosystem: Environmental > Terrestrial > Soil > Wetlands > Peat | place: Germany... | reverse complement strand
TTCCCACGGGATCACGGGATAGGGCTGGAGAGGCGGTTTGCGTTCCTTACCAAATTGATCCATGGGAGCGTAGAGATCCTGGAGCTCGCCGCGCACGGCATCCTCGACGATCCGGGGCCAAGTTTCGTCGGCTTCGCCGAGAGCGACAGCGTCGGCGTGGCGCGGCCCGCCATCGCGACCGAGCGCCTCGTCGGCCAACTCCGTGACGTGAGGTCCGCCCATTACGACCGGCACTCCCGTGGCGCGGACCGCGTCAGCCATGCGGTAAGCTTTCGCGATCATTCTGGTCATCGCGCCAATGCCCACGAGTCCGATATTTTGTTCGCGCACGAAGCGCGCGAGACCAGCCTCATCCATCGGTTGCGCGTTGCCATCCATGAGCAGCACCTCATGGCCGGGCGGCGTCAGAGCCTGGAGCAAGAACATCCACAGATGCGGCATAAAATTGCGAGTGACGCCGTTGTCGGGGTTGTAGAGAAGAATTCGCATTGATTCCTTTTTCCTTGCCAGTTCTCCGGCTGACCGGGCCGGCTATTTCCACGCGTGGAGCGTATGCCGGAGGCGGGTTTCAAATATGGTCAATATTGACCACTTTGGGAAAAGTGTCCCGTGTGTGACTGGCAGGGTGCTAGTCGAGGAGGACGACATTGAGGAGGGAACTGTGTACGGACATTCCACCGTTGTACTCGATGAAACCGAGCTTTCTAAACCTGTTCATGAAAAAACTGACGCGCGATCGAGTCGTTCCCACCATTTCGGCGAGGGTCTCCTGGCTGATTTTGGGAACGATGGACTCGGGCTTGCCTTCCTTGCCGTAACGCGCGAGCAGGAGGAGCGTCCGGGCGAGACGTTTCTCGCTGGAATTGAAGAGCTGGTCCACAAGATCGGCCTCAAAGCGAATATTGCGCGCCAGGATATGCGTAATGAATCGCTCCGCAAAGGCCTGTTCATCGCGCAGGACTCGCATCATGGCGCTCTTGCGGATTTCGAGGATGGAACTCGATGAAATGGAGGTCGCCGTGGCCATCCGAACGGGCTGGCCAGCCAGACACCCCTCTCCGAGAAAATCACCGTCACCCAATATCGCCACGACGGCTTCCTTCGCATTTTTCGATATGACCGTCAGCTTGACGCGGCCCTTCTGGATGTAGAAGACCTTCGAGGACGGATCGCCCTGTGAAAACACGACCTGCTTGTTTCGGTACTGCACCATCTTTTTGCCCAGTCCACCGGTAGTCAGAAATGCGTGAAGATTGAACCGCTGGGTTCTTGGCGTTCTCATGCCGCGGGCTGCCTCCAAATAAGTTTCCGGCAAGAGGAAAGCCGAGTCAAGCGAGCGCGCGACGGCAATAGGTTCGCTGAATTCTTGCGAAAGGCGGCGCCGGCTATTTGTGCGCGAAGCGGTGGCGGCTCGCGGGGATTTCGAGCGTATCGAATTCAGAGAGCGGCGCTGCTGCGGTGATGTAGGTCTGCGACATGCGGTCCTGCCAGGTGAAGTGGTCCTCGTCCCAGATGGCCCAGACGAATCCCAGCGTCAGCGTGGCTCCGGAGAGGAGGTAACCAAAGTTGCGCCACAAGAGCTGGCGCGTGTCCGGAAGGCTGCCGTCGAGACGCACGACGGTCAGGCCACGAAGTTGCATTCCGGGAGTCGCTCCGGCAAGCACGGTGAAGAGGAAAAAATAGACCGCGTAAAAGAGGTAGGCCACGGCGAGATAAACGATCGCGTCGGTTTTTTCGAGCGTGATCTGCCCGCCGAGCGACCGGAACAGGCCCATGAATCCCGCGCAGGTGAGGCCCAAAAATAGCGCGTCAAGGATGCCCGCCCAGCGGCGTTCGGCGAGAGTCGCGACCGGGACCAGAGCCGTTTGCGGGCGCGCGCGGTCTTCCGGCGAACTCGAGAAATTAAGCTCAGGCTGAATGCAGATATCGACGCGTTCAGCCGCGCGGTTGCGCTGGGCCGGTCGGGGATGCGGCCGCTCGCGCAATTCTTCTTCGATCTCGGGGGCCGCGGCCGCCTGCTGGAAAGGAAGCCCGGACTGGGAGTCGTCCGGACGCAGGTGGCCTCGGCGCGCGCGATATTGTTCCAGGCGCCGGGAGACCTCCACGCGCCATTCGGGCTCAGGAGTCTCGTCAAGCGAGTTGGCTCCAACGGTTACAGGCTCGGGAATTTCGCCATTTTCGACAGCAGGGACGTCACAGAAAGAACAGCTTTCCGTGTCGTCGAGCAAGAGGGCGCCACACTTCGAGCAGATACGTATCACTGGTCCGTTTTGCGCTGCGGAAGATCCAGTGGAACGAGCGAATCATATCACGAGGGAGATGCGGTCGAGGGCGACCGGTTACTCAGTCGTGTGGCCGATCAGCCAACAGGTCTTGCGGGCGTGCGAACGTCAGAAAAAAGCAAAACCCACCGCAGAGGCGCAGAGGACGCAGAGAAAACCTAAATCACGGATCGCCGGATTGCGGGCGCAGGAGGCGCGTGTTAGGCTCAGCTTTCTTTTTTGGGCATTTTCAGGCGATGCCGAACGCGACTCCCTCGAATTCCGTCCGCAGGCTGGCGCTTTACATAGCGCTGCTTCTTCTTTTCGCGTTGAATCCTCGAGCGCTATGGGGCCAGGCAAAGGCGCAGAAGCCGCTCGCGGCGCTTACGAGTGGAGGCGAAGCCACGCTCGAAGCGGACCAGCAGCGGCAAGTCGGGAAAATCTACTACGCCGACGGCCACGTGGACGTGCGCTACGAGAACGCGCGGCTCCGCGCCGACCACGTCGAATATGACAACGAGGCGCAAGTTGTCGTGGCGCGCGGCAATGTGCAGCTCGATTACTTGACGCAGCACGTGGAAGCAGACGACGCCCGCTACGAACTCCGCACCGGCCGCGGCACATTCCACCACGTTCGGGGGACGTTTGCCGTGCAACGGCACCCCGTGCCCAAGCTGCTGATCAGCCCCAATCCGCTCTTTTTCGAGGCGGAGGAAGCGGATCGGCTGGACGACAACACGTACAAGATCCGCAAAGCGTGGCTCACGGTCTGCAAGCCCGGCCGGCCGGTCTGGAAATTCTATGCGCCTGCCGCGACGGTGCGGCTGAAGCAATCGGTGCGCGTCACGAACGGCAACTTCCGGTTGTTCTCGATTCCGGTTCTCTACTTGCCGTTTGCCACGGTTCCCGCCGAGCAGCGGCGCGATTCCGGATTTTTGGTTCCCGAATTGGGGAACACCTCCCAGAAGGGCTACGTGCTGGGCGATTCGGTTTACTGGGCGCCGCTCGATTGGCTGGATGTAACTCTCGGGGCGGCAGACTACACCAAGCGCGGCTGGAGCCAGAAGGGAGATTTCCGCGCGCGGCCCTGGGAAGGCGCGCAACTCGATGTGAACTATTACGGCGTGATCGATCGCGGTCTCCAGGTCGATGATCAGGAGACGCCGGTGAAGCAAGGCGGGCACGAAGCGAAGCTGCTTTTCACCTCGATGCTGCCGGGCGGCTGGCGCGCGGTGGCCGATCTCGATCAGCTAACGTCGCTCACTTTCCGGCTGGCGTGGTCGGAGACGTTCAAGGAAGCGGTGAACTCCGAAGTCCGCAACACAGCGTTTCTAACGAACAATTTCGACGGCTTCAGCGTGAATCTGGCGGCGCTGAGCTACCAGAACTATCTGGGCGCCACACCGCAGACTTCGATCACGCTGCGCACCGCTCCGGAGGCGCGCTTCAGCTCCGTGGATCAGGCTTTTTTCAAGCGACTCCCGGTCTATTTTTCCTTCGACGCGTTCACGGGCGCCGAGCACCGCGGCGAAAACGTGACGCCGTTTGAGACGCCGGGATTCGTCGAGCGCAGCGAATTCGCGCCGAGCGTGACGCTCCCCGTGCATTTTGGAGAATGGCTCAACATCACGCCGAGTTTCACGTTTCGCTCGACGTACTACGGCGGGCAACTGAGGAACGGGACATTCTTCGATAAAGGCTTGTTCCGCGACACCGAGGAGCTGTCCGTGGACGTCCGGCTACCGGTTATCGAGCGCGTATTCGATGGCGGAGATACAAAGTGGAAACACGTGATCGAGCCGTATGCCGTCTATCGCTTCGTCAACGGCGTGAACGATTTTGGGCGGTTCCTGCGCTTCGATGAAGACGAAACGCTGACGGACACCAACGAATTGGAGTACGGGGTCACGCAGCGACTTTATCGTCGCGGCAGCTCGGGCGATGCCGAGGAGTTCATCACCTGGCGCCTGACGCAGAAATATTTCTTCGATCCCACGTTCGGCGGCGCGCTCGTGCGCGGACAGCCCAACGTGTTTCAGACGCTCGACGGGCTGACGCCGTTTGCGTTTGCGGACGTGGCGCGCCGATTTTCGCCGATCGTGAGCGACATCACCATCGAGCCGGGCAAGCGCTTCGACACGCAGTTCATCGTCAACTACGACCCGCAGCGAAACCAGCTGACCGCCATCGGCACGCTGCTGAAGCTCAAACCGTACAAGGAGTCTTTCGTCACGCTCGCGCACTTTTCCACACTCAATCTCCCGGACAACCCGATGCCGCCGCCTCCGAATTTCGAGCAGCGCTCGAATCAGGTGCGCGCGCTCGCGGGCTACGGAGAGCCGAACCGGCATGGCTTTAATTTGACGGTGGGCGCGAGCTACGACTTCACCAAAAGTGCCTTTCAGAACCAGATCGTGGAGGTTTCCTACAACGGCTCGTGCTGCGGCATCGGCTTTGAATACCGCCGCTTTTCGTTCGGCACGATCCGCAATGAGAATCAGTACAGCGTCGTATTCCGCATCGCGAATCTCGGCTCCGCCGGAAACCTGCGGCGCCAGGAAAAAATCTTCTAGGTCGAGCCGCATGACTTCACATTCCGAATCCGAACTGGCGTACCTCTCGATCGAGCAGGCCGGGCGGCTGCTGCGGCGGAGGGAAATCTCGCCGCTCGATCTGGTGAACGCGTCACTCGCGCGGATCGAGCGGTGGAATCCGTCGCATTACGCGTTCCTCACCGTCCTCGCGGACGAAGCGCGCAAGCAGGCCAGGCTCACCGAGCGAGAAATCCGCCGGGGGGGCGCTCGCGGTCCGCTCCACGGCATTCCGATTTCGCTCAAGGACAATTTCTGGACGCGCGGAATTCGCACCACCGCAGGCTCGAAAATCCTGGCGGATTTTGTGCCGGATTCGGATAGCGACGTTGCGAGACTGCTCGCCAGCGCCGGCGCGATTCTTCTCGGCAAGACGAACATGCACGAATTCGCCTACGGCATCACGGGTGAAAATCCCCATTACGGGAGCTCGCGAAATCCGTGGGCGCGCGAACGGATTCCCGGCGGATCAAGCGGTGGATCGGCGGTCGCCGTCGGCTCGGGGATGGGCTTCGCTTCGGTGGGCACGGACACGGGAGGTTCGATCCGCATCCCCTCTGCGCTTTGCGGAATCGTCGGCTTGAAGCCGACGTTTGGCCTCATCAGCACGGCGGGCGTTGTGCCGTTGGGGACCACCTTCGATCATGCCGGACCGATCGCGCGGAGCGTCGCCGATGCCTGCATCCTGCTGGAAGCGATTGCCGGAAAATATCCGCGCGGCGAGGCGCCGCCGGACCATCGAAAGCTGCGCAAGAACCGCCCCCGGCGTTTCCGGATCGGCGTGCCGAAGGAATTCTTTTTCGAGCGTCTGGACGGAGAAGTGCGGCGTCTGGTCGAAGCAGCCGCGAAAAAGTTCGAATCGCTGGGCGCGCGCGTCGAGGAGGTGTCGCTGCCGCGCTTGACGGGAGCGATCGATCAAGCCACGTACGCGGTCGTCGCCGAGGCGAGCGCATACCACGAATCGCAGGGCTACTACCCGGCGCGGGCTGCGGAGTACGGAGACGATGTCCGCGGGCACCTCGAATGGGGACACAAGCTGCTCGCGGTGGATTACCTCGGCGCGCTTCCGCGGCGGCGAGAAATTGCCGACGATTTTGAAGCGGCGTTCGAAGACGTGGACATCATTTTGGCGCCCACTTCGCCCATTCCCGCGCCGCGAATCGGCGAGAAGGAGGTACACCCTCCCGGCGAAAGAGAAACGACCGTGCGCGCAGAACTGCTGCGGCTGACGAGGCCGGCGAATGTCACCGGGTTTCCGGCCATCTCGATTCCCTGCGGCTTCACGCGCGAGGGTCTGCCGGTGGGATTGCAGCTGCTCGGCCCGCGCTGGGGCGAGGCGCGGCTGCTCGCGGTCGCGCTGGCCTATGAAGAAGCCACGGAGTGGCACGAGCGGCACCCGGACTTGAGCTGACGCTCGCGCGAAGCGGTTTTCAATTTCACGCTTTCATTTCCGGCGAGGCTCCTCTTCGCTGCGTGAGCCACGTTCCCACCGAAAATCCGATGGTGCCGACGGCGATGCCGGCGAGGACGTCCGCCATATAGTGGTAGCGGCCGTACACGGTCGAAATGCACATGCTCGCGAAGAACGGCAGGCAAACCCAGAAGAGCCACCGCCGATAACGCCACGACGCGAGAATCGCCACCATCGAGCCGGCCACGTGTGCCGATGGGAACGCCGCACCGTGGACCCGCGCGAAGCGTTCGATGAGATCGATCACCGCCGTGCAGTAGCCGCCTGCGAGCGTGTTCGTCTGCAGCCCGGCCAGCGAATAGTAAGGGCTCTCGACCGGCAGCAGCACCGCCATGACATAAACGGAATAGTGGGCCACGGCGGTTGAGGCCATCACCGTCCAGAACGCCACGCGATCCCTCTGCGCGTAGAGAATCGCCGGCAAAATCACGAGGTAGAGAAAATAGGTCATGTAGGCGAACTGCATGAAATCGTTCAGCGCCGGCGACGCAAATCGCGCGAGCCAGAGCGAAGGATGCACGCCGGCGAAATTGTAGTCGAAGGCGATCAGCCAGCGGTCAAACCATCCGGGGAAGATGGCGTGCACCAGCCCTCCGAGCTCCTCGAAGAAAAAGATGTAGAGCGGCAGTGGATACCAATGTCGAGCGAAGCGCACGACGGCGTTCGAGGAACGCGCCGCCGACCACGCGAGGCACACGATTCCCACGGCGATCAGTAGGTGCACGGCCAGATGAGCCGCAGCGTGCGGGATGTTGCGATGAAATCGGATCAAGATGGCGCCGAGCCATGCAAGATACGCGAGCGTGACCCACTCGAACGCGCCGCAAGCGCTGCGGATCTGATCCAGCCGGCGCGACTTCGCGTGCGAATCGGCGCTCGAATCCGCGACAGAAATGCCGGCGGCGTCCCAGGAAATGGCCTGTTCGCCCGATCGCTCGGCCCAGGGCGCGGGGCGCGAAGCTCTCATCGCGCTTCCTTCGGCGACAGCTGCCGCGTACCCGTATCGGCGACTCCGGCGGCAGGCTTGGCCCAATCACATCCTTGCCAGCTTTCGCTGCGCGCGATGCGGCGCAGCCTCGACCGCGGATTGACGGCCACGCGATGCCCGACGGAATCGAGCATCGGCAAGTCCGTAACCGAGTTGCCGTACGCGTAGCTGTCCCACAGCGCGAGGCCGAATCGCGCCGCGATGCGGCGAATGGCGCGAGCCTTCGCCTCCCCGCTCATGTGTTCGCCGGCGAGCCGGCCGGTCCAATGACCGTTGCAAACTTCCAGCTCGGTCGCGCAGACCTCGACCTGTCCCAGGAGACGCCGCGCGACAATCTCGGCGAGCGGCTTCAGAGTTCCGCTGACGAGAAATACGCGATGCCCACGCGCGATGTGCCAGGCCACGCACTCGATTCCCGCCGGAAAAAAACGCGGAGAACAGGGTGCGAGCGAATTTGCCCAGTCGTCCGCAAGCGACGCACGCAGGCCGGCGAGATACTGTTTGTTGCCGATGGTTGCGGCGCGCGGGTCGCGCAGGCAATCCTTTGCGCATTGGGCCAGCCAACGGAAAATCTCTCCGCCACCCATGGCATCCCGCCCCAGCAGGTAGCCGATGAATTGCCATTCAAGAGACGGTGACGCGACGAGCGTGCCGTCGAGATCGAAGAACGCTCCGATTTTCGCGGACGGATTCATCTCGCCGCTCCAGTCGCCACTGCGCGCGGCGCCTTTTCCGCCGCGGCGAAATACCGCCGCCCCTCCCAGATCACGGGAATCGCGCGCACCAGGCAAAAGATCGCGGTTACTCCGGTGAGCGCCTGTCCGGCGCTCAAGAGGCACGTGTTCAACTGAGCGAGCGGCAGATGTCGCAGCGGCAGCAACATGCCGAGGCAGCAGAAACAGACGCACTTCAAGACAGCGTAGGCCACGCGGCTCGCGCGCGATGCCACCAAAGTCCGTCCCCACCACGTGTCGAGCATCGAGTTATGGTCGAAGCCGCTGCGCCCCGAACGCGCGGCGAGGCCGCGAAGGAAATCCGTCACCGTGCCGCGCGCGAAAAACAGCACAGGCACCCAGAGCGAAATCAGGCCGGTCACCGCGAAGAATGTGAAAAAGAGATTCTCCACCACGCGGTCGCCAAGGATGTCAATCTGCGCGCCGAGCGGAGTCGCCAGTCCGCGGCTGCGGGCGAGATAACCATCGAGGCCATCGAGCGCGATCGCGGCGACCGTCAGTAGCACCGCCGCCAGATCGGCTGCCAGCGCGTCCGCACCGAAGCTGAAAAGCGCCACGGCCGCGAAGGCGGCAACGACGCGGGCCGCGCTCACTCGGTTGGGTGTCATCCCGTGCCCTCCCGACAGGAATTTTTACGAGCCCGCCACCGCAACCGGCGAATTGTCTCGCCGCTTGCGGTTCCAGCGGCTGGGCTCGCACTCCCGGGAAAGGCATCTGGGTTGCCATCTTTGCGTTGCTACACCCCGCTGATATGTCAGCGGCTTACGGAATCCCGTGTGCCGCACGCGCTGCGAGTAGTGGCAGGTTTCGGTTTCACATGGTGGAATTTCCCTGCGCCGCGCCCATCGCCAGAACCAAAAACCGGTGGCGCACGTCTAAACGTTGTGGGAAAATCGGCAAAGTCTCTGCAGGGAATGGCGCTGGATCCCCTAATCACAAGGGCATAGAAGCGACGAAAGGACTCCGATGGATGTATCCATCTTTGGTGTGTTTCTTGCGGGAATCGTTTCATTTCTTTCGCCGTGCGTTTTGCCGCTTGTGCCGGGGTACGTCTCCATGCTTTCGGGCGTTGGAGTCGAGCAGCTCAAGGAGGGTCAGGGATCCACGGGCAAGCTGCTGAGTTCGGCGTTCGCGTTCGTCTGCGGTTTTTCGGCGGTCTTCATCACGTTTGGCGCGTCGGCCAGCGCCGTCGGTTCTTTCCTGCTGAAAAACAAGAACCTCCTCGCCCCGATCGCGGGTGCGTTGATTATCCTGTTCGGACTGCATCTGGTGGGCTGGCTCGTGAAGATCACCGTTCGCGTCGGGCTGATTGCCGGAGTGGTGCTGATCGCCGCTGGTCTTGTGCTGATGCTGCGCACTGGCACGGACTTCGTGCTGAAGCCGATACATTTCTATGCAGCCGCGCTGATCTTCCTGCTCGGACCTTCGATGACGCGCTGGCTGAACCGCGACATCCATTTGCGCAATGTCGGTGGAGGCAGCCAGCCCGGAATTGTCAGTGGATTCCTCCTGGGTTTCGCTTTCGCCTTCGGCTGGACCCCCTGTATTGGACCCATCCTGGGCGGCGTGCTTCTTGTAGCCTCGACGAAGGACACGGTCTTCCAGGGAGTGTTGCTGCTGGCCTGTTATTCGGCGGGACTCGCGATTCCGTTCCTGCTCACGGCGGTGGCCATCGGCCGGTTCCTGAAGTTTTACCAGAAGTTCCGAAAGCATCTGCATCGCGTCGAGGTTTTCAGCGGAGCTCTCTTGTTGGTGATCGGCGCTTTGATTTTCGTGAACCGGCTAACCTGGCTTTCGCAGCATCTAACCTTCTTGAACCGGTTTGCACAATAAATGGGGAGCCATTTGCATGAATAGGGTAGTCAGGACACTTTCGGCTGCGGTTCTGTTTTCGGTGGTGATGCTGGGTGTTTCCGGCTGCAAGGGCGGAGCGCCCTCCGGCGGCGCTACCGGCAAACCCGCCGCGCTCGCGGATGCACCGGATGTGACATTCAAGGATTTGCAGGGGAAAGATGTCACCCTTTCCAGCTTCAAAGGGAAAGTGGTGCTGGTGAATTTCTGGGGCACCTGGTGCGAACCCTGCCGCGGCGAAATTCCCATCCTGATCGCCATGCAACAAAAGTACGGACCCCAAGGCTTTACCCTGCTGGGCGCGGCCACGAACGACGAAGAGAAGAACGTTGACTCGTTCATTCACACTACGCAATTTAACGTGGGCGGCCAGGAGATGCTCATGAACTATCCCATCGTCATGGGCAGCGACGATATCTCGACCAAGTTCGGCGGGTTGCTGGGCATGCCGACGAGTTACTTGATTACCCGCGACGGCAAGATCGCGAAGAGATACATCGGGTCCCTGAACGAGAACCAGATCGTGAAGGACGTGGAGGGCCAACTATGAAGCCATCGATACGCTTCGCTTCCGTTTTTGCTCTTTCGGTGGTTCTCCTGATCGCGAACGCCCGTGTCGCATGGGCTCAGGAAACTGCCGCGGTCCCTCCCAAGGCGTCGGACATCGTCAGCACCCACTCCTACGTCTCGCTCGACCCTGTTCCCCGAGGCAAGGAATTTCAGGCGGCGATCGTGGTGAAGATTGCTACGGGCTACCACATGAATTCGCACAAGCCGTCGGACAGCTATCTGATCCCCACGACGCTCACCCCACAGCTTCCCGCGGGCTTTGCGCTGGCGGAGGCGATTTATCCGGCCGGCCGCAACGAGAAATTCCCCTTCTCGCCGGACAAGCCCCTCAATGTTTACTCGGGCAGCGTCACGCTGCGCTTGCGGCTGACCGCGCAGGATGGCGCCGCGCTGGGAGCAACCACGATTCCGGTCACGCTCCGCTTTCAGGCCTGCAACAACTCCGCATGTTTGCCTCCGGTGAAAGTTCCGGTGAGCTTGCAGGTGCAAGTCGTTGCCGCCGGGGCCGCCAGCCACCCGATGCACCCTGAAATCTTCTCCGAAAAGCCCACCAGCTAGGATTTCGACATTCAGCCGCGGAGCGGCGACTGTAATTAGCCCGGCACGGAGCGCAGCGGAGTGCCGGGAACGTGAAGCGCAAGGGTCCCAAGTCCCGAAGGGACGATTGACCGCGGCGCTCTTCGCACGCAGGACCTTCGCAATCAGTTCGGCCGCACCGAAGGCACCGCCCGCCGCAGCCGCGCGACAACGCGCTCCTTGCCGAGCACGACCATCGTCTCGAACAGCGGCGGCGCCACAGCGCGGCCCACGATAGCGACGCGCGTCGCGTTGATCAGCACTCCGGCCTTCACGCCCTCGGCCGCGGCCACGCCGCGCGATGCAGCGTCGCAAGCGTCGTGGTTCCAGTCGGCCAGCGCATCGAGCGCTCCAGCGAGTTTTTCGAGCATGGACGGCAGGCGCTCATCCTTCCAGAATTTATCGCGCGCTTCCGCTTCGTAGTCGAAATCGTCCGTGAAAAATGCGCGTGCCCATGTTGTGAAATCGCCGAGCAGCCGCGTCCGCGGGCGGATCAGTTCGACGGCGCGCGCAAACCACGCGGGATCGCGGCTCGCCTGCGATCCCTCCCACAGGCCAGCGCGCTTCAATTCCGCTTCCACGTAGGGCAGGACATATTCGACGGGCGGCTTCTGCAGATATTGGGTGTTGAACCACTCCAGCTTGGCGCGATCGAAGACCGCGTTCGTCCGGCTCACGCTCGAAAGCGAGAACCGCTCGATGAGTTCGCTGGTGCGCAGAAACTCCGCATCTTCGCCCGGAGACCATCCCAGCAGCGCCAGAAAGTTCCGAAACGCCTCGGGCAAGAATCCTTCCTCGGCGTAGGAGCCCACGCTCGTCGCGCCATGGCGCTTGGAAAGCCGCGTGCGGTCCGGCCCCAGAATCAGCGGCACGTGCGCGAAAATCGGGGGAGCAGCGCCCAGCGCCCGGTAAATCAGCGCTTGTTTCGGCGTGTTCGAAAGATGATCGGCGCCGCGGATGATGTGCGTGATGCGCATGTCGATATCGTCCACAACCACGCTCAGCTGATAGGTGGGCAGACCGTTCGAGCGCAGCAGGACGAAATCCTCGATCTCCGCGTTTTGCACCTCGCGCGGACCGAAGACGGCATCCTCGAATTGCGTGGCGCCCGCCCGCGGCACGCGGAAGCGGACGGCCCGCGGCACGCCCGCTTTTTCCTTGGCGGCGCGATCGGCGTCTGAAAGGTCGCGGCACGGGCAAGCGACGCTCTTCTGGACCTTCGGCCCCTCATCGTCGCCTTCGCCCTCCTGATCTTCCTCACCGCCCGGGGCGGCATCCCCCCCGGAATACGCCGCCGCCTTGCAGTAGCATCCGAAGGCCGCGCCGCTCGCGAGCAAACGTTCCGCAGCGGCCCGGTACAGATCAAGACGCTGGGATTGAAATAGCGGACCTTCGTCCCACTCGATCCCCAGCCACTTCAGCCCCTCGAGAATGCCGTCCACCAGTTCGGGGCGGTTGCGCTCGATGTCGGTGTCTTCAATCCGCAGCAGAAGCGTGCCGCCTTCGTGCCGCGCGAAAAGCCAGTTGAAAAGCGCGGTCCTCGCCCCGCCGACGTGGAGATAGCCGGTGGGCGACGGCGCGAAGCGAACGCGTGGCTTGTCTGATGGAGGCATTCTGTGATTTTTCTCTCTTGGTTTAGATTCGATTCATCTTAGCGGAACGAGCGGCCAAAATCGAGCCAAGCAGAGACGCAAGTCCTTGGAGCAGCGAGAGTTGGTACCCGGGTACTGTTGACCCCAAGTCGCACGCACGTCATAGTGAACCGGAAGGTCACGCGCGGAGCTTTACGGCGGACTCGCAAGACGTTGACCCCCGCGAAACTTGGCTCGACACGCACCGCGGACACTTGTGATTTTTCTGCTATTCTCGACCAACGAGTGCCCGCGTTACGGGCACGGGTGTTAAGTTGACAAGCTATACCACTATTACTGGCGTTGTGCTCCTGGTAAGCGCGCTTCTGCTTGCCGGGTTTTTCTATTTCATGCATCGGCTGAAGCGCCAGGAGTACCTTCTCGCTTGGTCGGCTGCCTGGCTTCTGATGTCGCTGCATTTCGCCGCAGGCGCTCTAAGCGCGTTGATCGGCCGCAATCCGTGGGATCGCCGATTCCTCGAATTGAGCGAATTCCTGATCGCCTTATCCGCTCTGGCTTTTTATGCTGCCGCCCGGTCGTATGCGGGTCTAAAAGTTCCTGTCCGTGCCCTTGCGGTCGCGACCGTGGTCTTCGCCGCATGGCCTGCGGTTCACGTGAACAGCATCTTGAACATCCCGCCAACAGTGCTGGCCGTCGGATTCATCCTTTTGCTGGTCGGATACACTTTTTTGCAGGAAGGCCGCAGGCAGGAAGCTCGAGCGGACGCGCTTCTGGCGGTCGCCTTCACCGGTTGGGGCCTGCTCTACCTGTCGGCGGCGTTCCGGGCTTTCCTGCCGTTCATGCAACGCGACGGCTTGCTGCCTCTGATGGTCCTGCCGCAGCTATTCACGTGCTTGCTGATGGTAATGGCCGTCTATGAGGAAGAACGCCGGCGCGTCGAGCGAAACATGCTGGCGCTTTCTAGCCTGAACCTCGCGACCGCCAGCTTTTCCGGCGGCGAGATTCAGAAGACTCTGGCGCAGGCCCTCGAGCGGGTGCTGAACGTCGTGCGCATCCCCGTTGGCGCGCTCTGCCTGCAACACGAGGAGGCCGCCGCGCCGGCAGAGGTGATCGTCGCCGGGCTCGGAGATTCATTCTGCTCCTCCATCCGGGAATCCAAACTCGACGCATACATTGTGAATCTCGTGGCGCGTCTCGGCGGACTCGTGGTGTTTCGCGATCTCACGCGCGATGCGAACTGGGAAGCGCTCGAGAAGGAAGAGTCCTTCCGCCAGGTGCGTCAGGTGTTGCTCGCACAAGGGCTGCGCACCGTCGTCGGCATCAGCCTCCAGACGAAAGAGCGCGTTTTCGGAACCCTGCTGCTCGGAACGCCCGATAACCGCAGTTTCACGCCCGCCGAGCGGCGCTTGCTGCTCGCGCTCGGCCAGCAGATCGGCACCTCGGTCGAGAACAGCTACTTGATCCAGCAGACCGCGCGCCGCAGCGAAGAGCTCCACATCCTCAACGACATCGGCCGCGCGCTCAGCTCGACCCTCGACCTGGATACGCTGCTCGGGCGCATCTATTCGGAAATGCGCCGCGTCCTGGACGTCACCAGCTTCTTCATCGCCTTCCACCACCCGAGGACCCACGAAGTTCGTTTCGAGATTGAGATCAGGGATGGCGAGCGCCTTCCGAAGCGCTCACGCGAAACCGGGAACTACATGGTCGAGTATGTCGTGCGCACGGGCCAACCGCTCCTGGTGCGCGAGCGCTACCAGCAGGAATCGCAGCGCCTCGGCTTCGAGCTTTTGCGGCCCGTGGGCTCCATGTGCGCCGTGCCCTTGATTCTTTACGATCGCGCGGTGGGCGTGATGGCCGTGCATAGCTCGAAGGAACAGGCGTTTGACGATGGCCACGTGGAGTTTCTCCGCGTGCTGGCGGGCGAGGCGGCCATCGCCATCGAGAACGCCAGGCTTTTCGCGGCGGAGCAGAAGAAGTCGCGCCAGCTGACTTTGATCAACAACGTTTCGAGCCACGCCATCACCACGCTCGATCCCGACGAGATGCTCGCGAAGATCGCCGCGGAAATGGAAAAGCATCTCGCCTACGATCACATCGGAATCGCCATCCTCGACTATTCCGCGAAGGAGCTGGTCGTCCAGGCCGAAGCCGGCGCGCGCCGCGAAGCCGTGGGGCGGCGCATTTTGCTGGGTGAAGGCCTGGTAGGCCAGGTCGCGCGCAGCGGCCAGACGACCATCGTCCGCGAGGTCAGCGCCTCTTCGCCTCGCCTGGTTTTGCCGGGATCGGTCGCTTCCGTTGCCCTGCCCGTCACCTACGGCGAGCAGTTCCTCGGAGTTCTCTATGTGGAATCCTCCGAGCCTTGCGAATTTTCCGAGCAGGACGTCTTGCTGCTGCGCACGCTCGCCGACCTTTTCGCCGGCGCGCTGCACAACGCGCTCACGTTCCAGAAGGCTCAGGAGCAGGCCATCACCGACGGGCTGACCGGCGTCAAGACGCACCGTTTCCTGATGGAGGCGCTCTCGGCCGAATGGAAGCGTTCGACGCGCGCCAACCGCCCGCTCGCGCTCGTCCTGATGGATCTCGACCGCTTCAAATTCGTCAACGATTTCTACGGCCACCTCGAGGGCGACGTGGTCTTGCAGCGCGTCGGCCATATCCTCGAACAAAATTGCCGGCGTTCGGACGTTGTCGCGCGCTACGGCGGCGACGAATTCGTGATTCTCATGCCGGAAACGGCCATCGAGCAGGCTCGCCAGCTCGCCAACAAACTCCGCGGCTGGATCGCCTCCGATCCGCTGCTGCGCGACAAAAACATTACCGCCAGCTTCGGCATCGCCGCCTTTCCGGTTCACGGCTCCACGCCCCAGGAGCTCATCCAGGTGGCGGATTCCTCGATGTACCTTTCCAAGCATCAGGGCGGCAACCTGGTTTCCAGCGCCGAGCAGGGCGATCCGAACGACCGCAAACGATGGAAGAAGGACGTTCTCGAAGCGTATCTCGGCGTTACGCTCAAGCGCTTGTTCTCCACCGGCCCCGAGGCGTTCGAGGAAATTTACCGGCGCCTCGAGCAGTTCACACGCTCCCTGCAGGAGCAGGGAGGCGACGGAGCCGGCGATGCGCTTCCGCCGGCGGTGGTCGAGACGGTCACGTCGCTCGCTTTCGCGATTGACGCCAAGGACCACTACACGCAGGGCCACTCCCAGAAAGTTTCCGCCTATGCCGTGATGATCGCGCAGGCGCTCGGCCTCACGCCCGCGGAGCTCGAGGAGATTCGGTTGGCGGGACTGCTCCACGACATCGGCAAGGTGGGAATCCCCGAGACGATTCTGAACAAGTCCGGCCCGCTCGATGCCGCCGAATGGGAGACGATGAAGACGCACACCGACCTCGGCGCGCGGATTCTCGAGCCGCTGAAGCCTATGGTCCGCATCCGGGAAATGGTCCGCCACCACCACGAGTTTTACGACGGCACCGGATATCCGCTGCGCCTGGAAGGCGACCAGATTCCCTACGGCGCCCGCGTCATCGCCATCGCGGACGCTTACGATACGATCACGTCGGAGCGGACCTACAAGAAAGCGCGGACGCCCGAAGACGCGTTCGCGGAACTCGAGCGCTGCGCCGCGAACCAGTTCGATCCGGAAATCGTCCGCGTATTTATCGATACCATGCGCCGCGCGCCCCGCCCCACGGTTGAAGCGGGAGTGACGGTGGCCAGCCGCGACGATAAAGACGACCTGTAGCCGCCGAACCGTCCCCCTGGAATGAACTGCCCCGTTGTTGTTCCGCCAGATCCCGCCCCCTCCGCAGCGTCTGTTCCCGTCTCAAATTACTTCCGCTCCGGACAAGGTCCGAACCGCGTGGGCTGGCGATTTTGGGCGCGACGGATTAGGATGTCTCTGCAAAAGCAGTCGGGGGAACGCCACACATGAGACACATGCTGCTTCGCGAGTGGGTCACGAAATTCTCGCGCCGTGGATTTCTGCGCGGGGGCGCAGCCGCAGTCGCAGCCGTTGCGGTGAGCGGGCCGAATTTGCTGGCGGGCGCAGCGGAAGCCGCGGGACTGAGCGCCGAGGAAACGCGCGCGCTTCTGAAAATGACGCGCGATCTTTTTCCCCACGATCGCCTCGACGATTCCTTCTATGCGAAGGCCATCGCACCCCTTCAGGACGAAGCTGCCAAGGATGCCGCCACGCGAAAGCTGCTTTCGGGCGGCATTGCGCAGCTCAACGCCGCGACAATGGCCTCCGCTGGGGCCTCCGCCGGCAAGCCGTACGCCGATGTTTCCGACGAGAATGTTCGCGTCGCGGCAATCAAGAAAATCGAAGGCGGCGCGTTCTTCACCAAAGTGTACGGCGGCACGATGACGCCGCTCTACAACCAGCCCGAGCTCTGGCCGAAGTTCGGCTACGAGGGCCCGTCGTCCGCGCAGGGCGGTTACATCAACCGTGGCTTCAGCGACATTGATTGGCTGTGAGACTGGGAATGGAGAGCGAAAAGCAAAAAGGCAAAAAGCAGATCCCTCACCCCGCGGGAACCGCGGGGATTCGGGATGACAGCAGGGGGATATGAGGGAAAATGCCCGCGAAATTTGATCTGAACGATTCATCGGTCGTGGTCGTCATCGGCTCCGGCGCCGGCGGCGGAACGCTGGCGAACGAGCTCGCGAAAAAGGGGATCTCGGTCGTCGTCCTCGAAGCCGGAAGGCGCATGGAGCTTACCGAATTTAAGAACGATGAAATCGGCATGTTCGGCGCGTTCACCTGGTTCGATCCGCGGACCTCGTCCGGCTCGTGGTACGTTGCGAAATCGTCTCCGGATTTGCCCGCGTGGACCTGCAAGCTCGTCGGCGGCACGACTGTCCACTGGGGCGCGTGCGCGCTGCGTTTCCAGGAACACGAATTCAAGACGCGCACCCGCTACGGCGCGATCCCGGGCGCGAATCTGCTCGATTGGCCTCTGGATCTCAAGGAACTCGGTCCTTACTACGACCGCGCCGAGCTGCGCATGGGCGTCACCGGCACGCACGGCATTCCGCGCCTGCCCGCCAGCAGTCACGGCAAAGTGCTCTTTGCCGGCGCCAAGAAACTCGGCTACACCCAATACATGACCACCAACATGGCCATCAATCCCGTGCCGCGCGATGGCCGCGCCGGTTGCCAGCAGACCGGCTTCTGCGTGCAGGGCTGCACGTTCGGCGCGAAGTGGTCCACGCTCTACGTGGATATTCCCCAGGCGGAGGCCACCGGAAAGGCCGAAGTCCGCGCCGAATCGCAGGTTTTGCGCATCGAGCACGACGCCTCCGGCAAAGTCACTAGCGTGGTCTACGCCGATCGCGCGGGAAATTTGCAGCGGCAGAAAGCGCGCATCGTCGCCGTGGCCGGCAATTCAATTGAAAGTCCGCGCCTGCTGCTGAATTCTTCATCCAGCCAATTTCCGCAGGGCCTCGCAAATTCCTCCGGGCAAGTTGGCCGCAATTACATGCGCCACGTCACATCCACCGTGTTCGGCATTTTCGACAAGCCCGTGCACATGTACCGCGGCACGGCGCAATCCGGAATCGTGATGGATGAAGCGCGCCTCGACACGAAGCGCGGCTTCGTCGGCGGCTACAACCTCGAGCTGCTGCCGCAGGGCCTGCCCAGCTTCGCCACGAACCTGATGCCCGGCGAATGGGGCCGCGACCGCGCCTCGGTGATCGATAGTTACGCGAACATCGCCGGCGTGTGGATCATCGGCGAGGATATGGCGCGCGAAACCAATCGCGTCACGCTGCACCCTGATCGAAAAGACAAGTTCGGCATGCCGATTCCCAACGTTCATGTGGACGACCATCCCAACGACGTCGCCATGCAGCAGCACGCCTTTCAGCAGGCGGACGCGCTCTACAAGTCCATCGGCGCGAAGCGGACCGTCCACCATCTTCCGTTTCCGTCCACGCACAACATGGGCACCAACCGCATGTCCGAAAAGCCGCAGGACGGCGTCGTCAACCGCTTCGGCCAGGCGCACGACGTCAAGAACCTCTTCGTATCGGATGGCAGCCAGTTCGCCTCGAGCGGCGGCGAGAATCCCACGCTGACCATCGTCGCCCTGGCCCTCCGCCAATCCGAATACATCGCCGACCAGATGTCCAAGGGCGCGATCTAGGGCCTGCGGGTCACCTGCAATCGCTGTTTTGCTGTATGTGATTCAAAACGCACAATTTCGTAGGTACCCGATACGAACAACCTGGACCCGACCGTCGCCCAGGCTCGATTGACACTGCTCGCGTCCCGGTGCTACCTTGCTGGCCGTCAACGTAACCCTCAGGTTTTCGGAGGTGAGTCCATGTCGTACAAACTTACAGTTAACGGGCAGCCCAAGACCGTGGACGTCCACCCGGATACGCCCCTTCTTTGGGTGATCCGCGATGTCCTCAATCTCCACGGCACGAAGTACGGTTGCGGAATGGCGCTGTGCGGCTGCTGTACCGTTCATCTTAACGGCGAGGCCGTGCGTTCCTGCACCACGCCTATCAGCAAGGCGGCCGGCATGCACGTCACCACGGTTGAGGGCCTCTCGGCCGACGGCTCTCACCCCGTCCAGGTCGCGTGGCAGGATCTTGACGTGCCGCAGTGCGGCTACTGCCAGGCCGGCCAGATGATGTCCGCCTCGGCCCTGCTCGCCAAGAATCCACATCCCACGGACGCGGACATTGACTCTGCGATGGATGGCAACATCTGCCGCTGCGGCACCTATCTGCGTATTCGCAAAGCTGTTCACAAAGCAGCGGAGATCGCTGCCAAGCAAACCAAAGAGCCCGCTGCTGCCGTCCATTCATAACGCGCTGGGCAAAGCGTAAGGAGGTTCTGTGGAAACGACACTTGTCAGCCGTCGCTCATTTCTTCGCGCTTCTGCAATCGCCGGTGGCGGCATGCTGCTGGCTTATTATGTCGAGCCGATTACAGAGGTGCTCGCCCAATTTGGGCCGCCCGTTACGCTCCTGCCCTCTTCCTTCATCACCATTGCGCCCAATGGCATTGTGACCCTCATCGCCAAGAATCCCGAGATCGGCCAGGGCGTGAAAGCCATGCTGCCTATGCTGATTGCCGAGGAGCTCGACGTCGACTGGAAGGACGTGCGAATCGAGCAGGGCGATCTGGACGCCGCAAAATACGGTTTGCAAATCGCCGGCGGAAGCACGGCCACGCCATTGAACTGGGAACCGCTGCGCCAAGTCGGCGCCGGTGGCCGCCAGATGCTGATCAGCGCTGCGGCCCAAACGTGGGGCGTGCCGGAATCGGAATGCACCACGACTCCCGGCCGCGTCCATCATCAAGCCAGCAAGCGATCCGCCGGCTATGGTGAGTTGGCCGCTAAAGCCGCGACGTTGACGCCCCCCGATCCCAAGACGCTGAAGATGAAAGATCCGAAGGACTACCGGATCATCGGGCATAACACGGCGAATCCGGACATCCACAAGATCATCACCGGAAAACCAGTCTTTGGAATTGATTTCACCACGTCGGACATGCTTTTCGCGAACTACATAAAGTGTCCTGTTTTCGGAGGCAAGGTTGCCAGCGCCAACGTCGATGAGATCAAGACGCTGCCGGGTGTGAAACATGCTTTCGTCGTCGCACCAGGCCCCGACCCGAGCGCGCTGGCCGGCGGTGTCGCCATTGTCGCCGATACGTGGTGGCAGGCCCGCGCCGCAGCAGACAAGCTGAAAGTCACCTGGGACGAAGGTCCGACCGCGAAGCAGGGCAGCGAGCTTTACGCCTCCACGGCTGAGGAAATGGCCAAGAAGGACCCCGGGCAAACGCTGCGCAAGGACGGCGACGTGGACGCGGCTTTTGGCAGCGCCGCGCATGTCGTCGAAGCGGCTTACTATTACCCCTTCCTATCGCACGTGCCGCTCGAACCGCAAAACTGCTCCGCGTCTTTTAAGAACGGCAAGCTCGAACTCTGGGCGCCCAGCCAAACGCCCGCGAGTGGCGTGGGACAGACTGCGAAGGCGCTCGGCATCGACCAAAAGGACATCACTCTTCATCTCACCCGCGTCGGCGGCGGCTTCGGCCGGCGCCTCACGAACGACTACATGGTCGAGGTCGCGTACATCGCCAAGCAGGTTGGCGTGCCGGTGAAACTCCTCTGGACTCGCGAGCAGGACATGGCCCACGATTTTTATCGGCCGGCGGGATTCCACTTCCTGAAGGGCGCGGTCGACGCGAACGGCAAGCTCGTCGCCTGGCGCAATCACTTCGTCACGTTCGGCGAAAACGGCCGTTTCGCGCAAAGCGCTGGCCTCTCGGGCGAGGAGTTCCCCTCGCGCTTCATTCCGAATTTCTCGCAACTCGCATCCATGATGCCCAGCGGCGTCCCCATGGGCGCGATGCGCGCTCCGGGAAGCAACGCCATCGCGTTCGTGATGCAGTCGTTCATCGACGAGCTCGCGCACGCTGCGGGAAAAGATCCCGTGCAGTTCCGTCTCGACATGCTGGCCGAGACGCCTCTCCCGCCCGCTGCGCCTCCGCCGGGAACGCCCGTTGCTTTCGCTCCCGTGCCGTTTGACGCGGCTCGCATGCGCGGCGTTCTTCAGTCCGTGGCCGAAAGGTCCGGCTGGGGCAAGCGCAAGCTGCCGAAGGACACGGCGATGGGCGTCGCTTTCCACTTCAGCCACCGCGGATATTTTGCGGAAGTCGCCGAGGTTCGCGTCACCGGCGGCACGAAGCTCAAGGTCAACAAGGTATGGGTCGTTGGCGACATTGGCAGCGTGGGAGCCATTAATCCGGGGGCCGCGGAAAATATTTCGCAGGGCGCCGTGATCGAGGGCATGAGCCATGTCATGGGCTACGAGATCACCATCGATGCCGGCCGTGCGACGCAGAGCAATTTCCATCAGTACCCGCCGCTGCGTCTCACGCAGGCGCCGCGCGAAATCGACGTCTACTTCCTGAAAACGGACAATCCGCCGACGGGCTTGGGCGAGCCCGCGCTTCCGCCCATGATTCCGGCGGTCACCAACGCGATCTTCGCCGTCACCGGCAAGCGCATTCGCTCGCTGCCGCTCGCGAACCAGGGCTACAGCTGGGCATAACCAGGGCGGCTGAGTCAGAACTTCAGTTGTTGGTGTGAACCAGCACGGGCTGCGGCGCGCCCTGGAGAAGCACGTATTTCTGCGGCGCGCAGCATGCGGAACTCAGCCGCGCAACGTCGCGTTTCATCTCTGGCCTCTCTTGTAAGTGTCGTAGCGTCTCGCGCAGAATCCTCGCGGCCATTTCATCTTTGGGGATCGTCAGCCGGTAGTGCATCCATTTCCCTTCGCGCCGGGAAGCCACGATCCCCGCTTTGCGCAGATACGCCAGATGCCGCGACACCTTCGGCTGGCTCGTCTTGAGAATCTCCACGAAGTAGCAAACGCAAATTTCCCGGTCCGCGATCAGGTTCAGCAATCGCAGCCGCGTGGTGTCCGCCAGCGCGCGAAACAAAACGTCGAGAGAAAAATCCGCCTGGGTTTTGGCCATGCACGCAGTATACATCATATGTGGCTTGACATATACGTGGTGCCGGGGTACGCTCCCGATATATTCGCAAGCGCAGATATGAAGAAGGGAGTCCGGCATGGCAGACAACGATATAACCGCAGCCGTAAAGGCCAGGTATGGCGAAGCCGCGAAGCACGTGGCGGCGGGCGGCACGGCCTGCTGCGGAGGCGCCTCCGATCTCAGCCTCTGCGATCCCATCACTCGCAATCTCTATGACGAATCGCAGAAATCGGGGCTTCCGGCCGAAGCCGTCGCTGCCTCTCTTGGCTGCGGCAATCCCACGGCACTCGCCGAGCTCCGCCCGGGAGAAATCGTCCTCGATCTTGGCTCGGGCGGTGGGATTGACGTGCTGCTTTCCGCGCGGCGCGTGGCTCCCGGCGGCAAAGCCTACGGATTGGACATGACCGACGAAATGCTGGCGCTCGCGCGTGAAAACCAGCGCAAGTCGGGCGTCGCGAACGTCGAGTTTCTCCGCGGCGAAATCGAGACCATTCCATTGCCGCAAGATTTCGTGGACGTCGTGATCTCGAACTGCGTGATCAATCTTTCGGCGGACAAGGATCGCGTTCTGCGCGAAGCATTTCGCGTGCTCAAACCCGGCGGGCGTTTTGCCGTCTCCGATGTGGTCGTGCGCGGCCCCGTTCCCGCCGATATTCGCCGAAGCGTCGAGCTGTGGGTCGGTTGTGTCGCCGGCGCGATGGACGAATCCGACTATCGCGCGAAGCTCGCCGCGGCGGGATTCACGGAAATCGAAATCGAGCCCACGCGCGTGTACGGCATCGAAGACGCGCGCCAGTTCCTCGCCGCCCAGGGCATTGATGTGGACGCCATCGCGCCCGCGGTCGAAGGCAAATTCGCGAGCGCCTTCATCCGCGCCCGCAAACCCGCGGCGGCCCACCGCGCGGTCGACAAATCATGCTGCGAGCCGGAGTGCTGTGCCTCCGAAATCACGCAGGAGTAAACCAATGGACGGTCGCTACAACGTTCTTTTTCTTTGCACCGGAAATTCCGCCCGCTCCATCATGGCCGAGGCCATCCTGAACCGCAAAGGCCGGCCCACCTTTACGGCATATAGCGCGGGCAGCCACCCAGCCGGCGCCGTCCGTCCCGAGGCGCTCAAGCAGCTTTCGCTCGCGCATCTCCCAACCGACGGCCTGCGCAGCAAGAACTGGGACGAATTCGCGCAGCCCGGTGCGCCGAGGCTCGATTTTGTCTTCACCGTGTGCGACAACGCCGCAAAGGAAATCTGCCCCGTTTGGCCCGGCCAGCCGATGACCGCGCATTGGGGCGTCCCCGATCCGGCCGCGGTCGCGGACACTCCGGAACAGATCGAGAGGGCGTTCCGCGAAGCCTTCATGATTCTCGATCGCCGCATCAGTCTGTTTCTGTGTCTTCCTATCGCGAGTCTCGATAAACTCGCCATCAAGAAAGAAATCGACCGCATCGGCAAGGAAATGCCAGCCGAATCCGCCAAGCGCGCACCGAACTGAGGCAAACGTGTCGACGACCCCATACGCGCAAGGACAAGTCTGCGCTCCAATTCCACGCGCCCGTCTCTCGTTCCTAGATCGCTATTTGACTTTGTGGATCTTCGTCTCCATGGCCGTTGGCGTGGCGCTCGGACATTTCATTCCGGGCACGGCCGATTTCGTCCAGCGTTTTCAAGTCGGCACAACGAATATTCCCATCGCCGTCGGGTTGATCATCATGATGTATCCCCCGCTGGCAAAGGTCCGCTACGAAAAGTTGTCCGAAGTGTTCCGAAACCGCCGCGTCCTCGCGCTTTCCCTGGTGCAGAACTGGGTGATCGGACCGGTGTTGATGTTCTTTCTCGCAATCGCGTTTCTTCACGGGCAACCGGCATATATGCGCGGGCTTATCTTGATCGGCCTGGCGCGCTGCATCGCGATGGTCATCGTATGGAACGAATTGGCGGCCGGGGATACAGACTACGCAGCCGGGTTAGTCGCATTCAACAGCGTCTTCCAGGTGCTCTTTTATAGCGTCTACGCCTGGGTGTTTGTCACGGTCCTTCCCGCAAAATTCGGCTTCAAAGGCGCCGTCGTCAATGTGGGAATTGGTCCCATCGCGAAGAGCGTGTTCATCTACCTCGGCGTGCCATTCCTCGCTGGAATGCTCACTCGCTTCATCCTATTGCGCGCAAAGGGGGAGGAGTGGTATCGGACGAAATTCATTCCGCGGATTAGCCCGCTTACCCTGGTGGCTCTCCTGTTTACGATCTTGGTGATGTTCAGCCTGAAAGGCGATCTGATTGTCCGGCTGCCATTCGACGTGCTGCGCATCGCACTGCCTCTTCTCATCTATTTTGTGTTGATGTTTCTCGTAAGCTTCTGGATGGGGCGAAAGCTCGGCGCTGATTATTCGAAAACGGCAACGCTTTCCTTTACCGCTGCAAGCAACAATTTCGAGCTGGCCATCGCCGTGGCCATTGCAGTCTTCGGGCTTAATTCGGGTGAGGCGTTCGTTGGCGTTATCGGGCCTCTGGTGGAAGTGCCCGCGCTCATCGGACTTGTGAATGTTTCTCTATGGTTTCAGCAGCGCTATTTTACGGCGCCCCTGGGATCGCCAATCTCCTGATTGGCGTTCTTCGTTCGGCCCTCGGTTCTCATAAGGCCACAGGTTTCGCGGGCGGAATTGCCGGGAAGTTCATCCTGCCAATTGTGTCTTCTTCGTAGCCCGTTAGTTCGTCGTTTGAGAATCCCGCTGTAACATTCGCCCGCTCGCCGCAACTTACTTATTTCGCTGGCTCGTTCCGATTTCGCCGGTCCGCTAGATTGCCGCTTCGCATTACGCCGCCGTGAATATCCCGTAACAAACGATTTCGCCGTCGTGAATAAATTCTGCCCCGCAACAGTTGCAACTTCATGCATCGTTAACCGCGCTTTGATCCATCGCCGCCGCCCGCCAGCTACGCTTCCCCCAGTTGTTCCACAAACGGCTGAGCCGTTCACACCGGAGGAAAGCATGATTCAAATGCACCATCTAAGAAAGTTGGTCGAGCGCGCGACGCTGAGCGCGTGCGTCGCTGGCCTCGTCTTGAATCCCATTGCCGCGTCGGCCCAGAGCGCCACTGCGGCCTCCATCGCCGCCCATCCTCAGACCGCGACGCCGATCAAGCACGTCATTGTCCTCATCGGCGAAAACCGCAGCTTCGATCACCTCTTCGCGACGTATGTGCCGAAGAGCCGCGATTCCATCTCGAACCTCTTGTCCAAAGGGATCATCAATGCCGACGGAACCCCCGGCAAGCATTTCGCCGAAGCGGCGCAGTTCCAGGCGACCGCTCCGTTCAACTCGAAATTCTTCATCAGCCTGAAAGTGGACGACAAGGCGCCCTATAAAATCCTCCCGGAGCCAACTCTCAACTTCGCGCCCATCAAGACGATTTTCCCTCCGGGCACTCCGGCGCCCCTGCTCGCGGCTGTTGAGCCCTCTCTGGACGCCGACGATCTGAACCTGCTGACCACCGGGGCCGCAACCGAATTTACCCAGACTTTCGTCCAGCCCGATCCGGATACGCGCGTCCAGAATTACAATGCGCTGCCGAACGGCCCATTTCCTCTGAAGGGCAGCCTCCTTCCCTACGATTCCTACACCGGCGATACGACGCACCGCCTCTTCGAGATGTGGCAGCAATCGGATTGCAGCATCTTCAACGCGACGTTCCAGAATCCCTCCGGCTGCTTGAGCGATCTCTATCCCTTCGTCATCACGAACTACACGAACCAATTGGACTCCGTGTTCGACAACCCTCCGGCAATTGACGACAATGGCGGCGGCAATTCCATGGCGTTCTATAACATGCAGGGCGGCGACGTGCCTGTCCTGAAGTCCCTCGCTGACCAATACACCATCAGCGACAATTACCATCAGGCCGTCATGGGCGGCACAGGAGCCAACCACGTCATGCTGGGCACCGGCGACGCCATCTTTTGGTCCGATGGCAAAGGCAATCCAACCACGCCGCCATCGCACATCGCCAATCCCGATCCTCTACCGGGCACGGATGATGTCTACACGGTTGACCTTCTGTTCGACGGCAACTTCACTGAGTGCGCCGATCCCACGCAGCCCGGAATCAAGCCCATCCGGGATTATCTGCGATCTCTCTTCTACCATCCCGATCCGAATTGCCAGCCGGGCCACTTTTATATGGTTAACAATGATTCGCCCGGCTTCCTCCCCGACGGCACGGTCGATACTGCCGGCATTGCCAGCGGCGGCTCCGTCCCGCCGACCAATGCCCGCACCATCGGCGAGGCGCTCAACGCCAAGGGGATCTCTTGGGCCTACTACGGCGGAGCGTACAACGCCGCCGTGGCGCTCCAGCACAACCCCACCAGCACCAATCCACTCGTGCAGGTGGGCGCGGCTTACTGCAACATCTGCAACTTCGAATCCTACGCCACCGCGATTATGGGCGATCCCGCCCAACGTGCCGCGCACATCAAGGACGCGACCGATTTCTTCGCCGCGATCGACAACAGCACGCTGCCTGCGGTGTCCTTCGTCAAGCCGGATGGCTTGCTGGACGGTCACCCGGCATCGTCGAAGTTCGACCTGTTCGAGGGAATGGTCGAAAACATCATGGATCATCTCACCGCCAACCCGAAGCTGATGGCCGAGACCGCGCTGTTCGTCACGGTTGATGAAGGCGGCGGTTTTTACGACTCCGGCTACATTCAGCCGCTCGATTTCTTCGGTGATGGACCGCGCATTCCGCTGATCGTCGTCTCGCCCTTCACGAAGGGTGGCCATGTGAACCACACCTACGCCGACCACGTCTCGATCCTCAAGTTCATCGAGCGAAACTGGTTCTTGAAACCCTTGACGTTTCGGAGCCGGGACAATCTGCCTAACCCTTTTTCCTTCCCAGAGAATCCCTATGTGCCTTTCAACAGCCCAGCCATCAGCGATCTCTTCGACATGTTCCACTTCGACCAATTCGGAGATAACGACGGCGGCGATCACAGCGGGCACAACGGTGGCCACTAAAACCTAGCGACCACGCGCGGCAAGTCTGCGTGCCAACCGGGGCAATCGCGCCGGCAGGCCGCCGTTCCGCCGTGCCCTTATGTAGCTCAGGCCGTTCCGACAGAAATCGTCGGAACGGCCTGAGGCTTTCTTGCACTGAGACTCCGCAGCAGGCGGAGTCGAATGTGTCGGCCCCGGTGGAAGCGTGGGCCTTTCAGGCCCACGAATAATCCTCCCATCAGAACAGCGGCTTCAGCCGCGGCCCGGGACCATCAGCCTTCTAGTTTCTTGCCGCGATCAAACTCATGCGGCCCGCCCGACCGGCATCGCCGATCTCGTAGGGGCACGATATATCGTGCCCGGCAAATTTTCTTGGCGCGATGCTCGCCATTCACCTCGCTCGCCCGCTTCTACCGGGTTCCCTGTTTCTTTCTATGTAGGGGCGCTGCTTGCTGCGCTCCTCACTGTTGGAAACACGATGTTCCGGGCGCCGTAGGCGCGACAGATTTGCGCTCGCTCCTGTGTCCGGCGCGTGCCCCCGCCACCCGCCGAAAAAGTCCACAGGCCTCGCTTGGCAATTTCAAACCTTTTCCGTGTTAGCTTGAGTCGAGGCCGCTCTCGGCCTCGGAAAGGAAGCGATATGGAAAGATTCGACCGTCCGTGCAGCCGGAGCGCCGGAAGGGGCTCCTCCTTTGAGCGAGCGACGGAGAATGCGGGCGCGAATCTCGTCGGCGGCTCCAATTTCTCAGCCTATGATTTTCTAATCGAGAAATATGAGAATAAGAATCCATCGAAAACCCTTATAAACATTGCATCGCGACTCATTCTAATCGCTAAAAAAACGCATATCGCCAAATACGAGCAATTGCGCGATCCGCAAATTCGGATTGGCCCGGAACCGTCCCGAATGGGCTCGCTTCGCGAAATCTTTGCGGTCCTGGCCACGTTTCCCCGGGAGATAATCGGGCGATGAAGGCCTGTTTGCTCCATCAGCCAGCGCCGGTCGAACGCAACCCGCTTGAATTTACCGACGCGCCTGACCCTCGGCCCGGCAAAGGCGAAGTCCTCGTGCGCGTGAAGATGTGCGGCGTTTGCCGCACCGACCTTCACGTGGTCGAAGGCGAGTTGCCGCAGATAAAATCCCCGGTGATTCCTGGGCATCAAATCGTGGGTGTGGTCGAGAAACTCGGCGAGGGCGTGCGACGGTTCAAGCTCGGCGATCGCGTCGGAATTCCCTGGCTGCATAGCACGGATCAGTCCTGTGAGTATTGCCGCGCGGGCATGGAAAACCTCTGCGATCATCCGACGTTCACGGGCTACTCGGTTGACGGCGGCTATGCGGAACTCACCGTTGCGCCCGAGGGTTTCGTCTACGCGATCCCGGAAGCATTTGCGGACGAGCACGCCGCGCCGCTGCTGTGCGCTGGAATCATCGGGTTTCGCTCGCTGCGCCTCTCGGGAATCAAACGCGGCGGGCGTCTCGCGTTCTACGGCTTCGGAGCGGCGGCGCACGTTGCCATTCAGGTGGCGCGGCATTGGGGCGTGGAAGTTTACGCCGCTACTCGCGGAGCGAAGCATCAGCAGCTTGCGTTGCAACTCGGCGCCGTGTGGGCGGGCGAAGCCTCGGCCGAGCCTCCCGAAAAACTCGACGCGGCGATCATCTTCGCGCCCGCCGGAGAGCTTGTCCCCCCAGCGCTCGCGGCGCTCAAGAAAGGCGGCGTGCTCGTCCTGGGCGGCATTCACATGAGCCCGATCCCGTCTTTCGATTACAATCTTCTCTATCAGGAGCGCGTGATTCGCAGCGTGGCCAACAATACGCGACAGGATGGCGAGGATTTCCTGCGCGTAGCAGCCGAGATTCCCATTCGTTCGCAGGTCACGCTTTTCCCCCTGCGCGAGGCAAATCGTGCGCTGAACGATTTGAAGAGCGACCGCATCAACGGCGCCGCGGTCCTGGATTGCGCGCCATGAAAATCATCTCGCTCAACGTCGGCTTGCCGCGCACCGTTCGCGACCGGGACCGCGACGTCATCACCGGAATTTTCAAGTTGCCCGTTCTTGGCCCGGTCATGCTCCGCCGGCTTAATCTCGATGGCGACCGCCAGGCGGACCTCGAAGTTCACGGCGGGAAGGACAAAGCCGTCTACGCGTATGCTTCGGAGCACTACGTTTTCTGGCGGAAGGAATTTCCGAAGATGGAATTGCCGTGGGGCATGTTCGGCGAAAATTTCACGACCGAAGGACTCCGCGAAGACGTCGCGTGCATCGGCGACCATTACCGGATCGGCGAAGCCCTCCTTCAGGTCGCCCAGCCGCGCTTTCCCTGCTACAAGCTCGGCATTCGGTTTGGCCGCGACGACATGGTGAAGCGATTTCTCGCCAGCGGCCGTTCCGGAATCTATTTTTCGGTTCTCGAACAGGGGCTCGTTGACACGGGAGACAATATCGAGCGGGTGCGTGAGAACGAAAACCGCATCACCGTGGCGGATATCAATCGCACGTTTTCCCACGTCCGCGAAAATGTCCCGCTGCTGCGTCGCATCGCCCAGCTTGAAAAGCTGCCGCCCGGCATGCGCGACCACTTCGCCCACCAGTTGCAATTGCTCGAAGGCTGAAAGCCTGCAGGCTCAGGCCGTTATTTTGTGTACGTCTTGGAGTAGCTGTTGCGGGTGTTCACCACCGTGAACGTCGCGTTCGGCTCAGCCGAGACTTTGATGTAGTTGCCTTCGTCATCTCCGCCGACGTTGGCGATGAATTGCTCGGGCGAGTTGTGGTCCTTGTCTCCCTGGATCGAGTAGTGTAGTTGCCACAAATCCTCGAGCCCCGGCGAATCATGAACGATCTGCCACGCGACCGGATGGCCGCCCTTGATCGCGCTGTTGTTCATCACCGCCACGCGCGGGTGCAGCGCCCAGACGACCGCGCGCGGGTTCGAGCCATCGCCGCTTCCGGGATGCTCGGTTCCGTGGTGCGTCACGAGATAGAGTTCCACGGATCCGATCAGATTGTTCGGGCAGACCAGGCGCATCTCCCTCAGGTTCGTCAGGTCGCCGAGATCGATGAACCGGAATTTGCCGAACGTGATCAGCACGCCGACCGAGCGGGAGTTTTCGCTGGGATCGCCGGGCACGGCCGGCTCCGATGCGCACAGCGGGTTCGCCTGGCCCGCGCCCGGCAGAGGCGCGCTGATCTCGTCCCCCGCGGAAGTCAGGACCTGCACGCGCATTCCCTTGAACGGAATTTCGTCGCCGGGTTTCACGGTCACGCGCTTCGCTTGCGCTGCAACCTTTGCGTAGCCGGCGTAACTGGCGAGCGTGCCTGCGGAAGTCTCGGTGTTCGCGCCATGATCGAAAAACGCGCCGATCTTGATCCGGCTCGCCAGTTGGGGAACTCCTCCCGCGTGATCGGAGTGATAGTGCGTGATGATGACGTCGTCAATGTGGTCGATGCCGGCCGATTTCGCCGCGATCATGATGCGGTCGGCGTCTCGCCCGTTGAAGTCGTCCCAGCCCGTGTCAATCAGCAGCGATTCACCCTGCGGATCCACGATCAGCGTGGACTGCCCGCCTTCCACATCGATGAAATATATTTGCAGCGGCTTCGGCGCGCTCTCGACGGGCGCAAGCCAGAGGAAAAGACCAAGAAAGAAAGCAGGAATCAAGGCAAGGCGGCGCATGCGAGGCTCCCGTCGTGAGGGCCGAACGAGTCAACGAGCTCGGCCACTTCAATTGTACCGGAACGGAACGCGCCGCCGCATTCACTCATTGGTCTTTGTGATGCATGTCATCGGAACAGTTGCTCGCAACGCGGCGGCCTTTCCACTTATGATAGCCATGTATTGGCGCGGCCACTTGAGGCGCGTGAATCGTCGGAGCGGGAGCGGAGAGCGATGGCTGAAAACGACAGAATCGGAATCTTAACCGGCGGCGGAGACGTCCCCGGCTTGAACCCGGTGATCAAGTCCGTGGTGTACGGCGGAAGCGAATTTCGGCGGCAGGTGGTGGGAATTCGCAAGGGTTGGGAAGGCCTGACCTATATGACCAGCGCCGAAGATCCGACCTACATTCGCGAACTCACGCGCGACAACACTCGCACGATTGACCGCAGCGGCGGCACGGTCCTGCACACATCACGGACCAATCCCCGCCGCGTTCCCGAATCCAAATTGCCCACGCACATTCCCAAGGAGCAGTTGAAAAGGCTCCCATTCGACGGAAAGACCTACGATCTGACGTCCATCGTGCTGGCGAACCTGGAACGGCTAAAGATCGGCTGCCTGGTGGCCATCGGTGGCGACGACACGCTGAGCTTCGCGTCCGTGCTCTCCGCGGCGGGATTTCCGGTGATCGCGATTCCCAAGACGATGGACAACGACGTTTTGGGCACCGAGTACTGCATCGGGTTTTCCACGGCCGTCACCCGGGCGAAGCAATCCATTTCGCGGCAGCGCACCACGGTCGGCTCGCACGAGCGCCTCGGCATCTTTCGAATATTCGGCCGCGATGCGGGCTTCACGGCGCTGTACACGGCATACGTCACTTCGGAGCGCTGCCTGATCCCCGAATACCCTTTCGAACTCGATCGCGTTTGCAGCCTCTTAATGGCGGACAAGGCGAGCAATCCGAGCAACTACGCGCTCATCATCGTATCGGAAGGAGCGATCTGGAAGGGCGGCGAACTTAAGGAGTACGGCGAAGCGGACGCCTATGGCCACCGCAAGAAAGCTGACATCGGCCACGCACTTGCCGAGGAATTGCACGCGCGCACCGGCCAGGAAACGATGGTCAGCGATCTAACCTACGACTTGCGCAGCGGCGAACCGGATTCCATCGATCAACTGGTCAGCATCACCTTTGCGAACATCGCGGTGGACCTGATTCGCAACGGCGTCAGTGGAAGGATGATCGCAATCCAGAACGGCTGCTACGCTCAAGTGCCGTTGCCGGATGTATCCCTGGGGGCCCGCAAAGTCCACGTAGCGAATCTCTACAACACCGAGCGGTACCGGCCCAACTACAGAACAAAGCTCGGCGCGCCGCTCCTTTTCACCGGCTCCTAAGGCTCGCGGCCAGAGCGCCCGCATACCATCTGGCCGGTCGAATCACGAGGGCTGCTTCTTTCATCTAATTTTGGTACCGCGCATAGGCGCGGATGCGATTTTCGAGTACAATTAAGACTTCCCCGCGGGCCTAGCGACGCGAATCCGTGGAATGGCTTGACCTTCGCGCAGACCGGCCGGCAGACAGGAGCTTTTCAATGAAGGAAGGAATTCATCCGGACTACCATGCCGTGACGGTGCACTGCGCCTGCGGCAGCACGTTTGAAACGCGCTCGACGATCAAAGGCAACTCGATCCGCACAGAAATCTGCTCGAACTGCCACCCGTTTTTCACCGGCAAGCAGAAGCTGATTGACACCGCCGGCCGCGTGGAGCGCTTCACGAAGAAGTACGCCGACAAGGCCGCTTCGATGGCGAAGAAGTAGCGGTCGTCGTGGCGTTCCGGGGCTAAAGAGTCTGTGTGAGAACTTGGGGTTGACGCGCGTCTTATACTGCACGAGGGAGGAGACGCGATGGCGAAGTTTTTCGACTACAGCCC
>Ga0209517_10001682_pt1 | contig 32794 bp, 27 predicted proteins | sample PeaSoiMetSII2010_FD_187695 | JGI IMG/M metagenome (GOLD analysis project Ga0209517, IMG submission 187695) | Peat soil microbial communities from Weissenstadt, Germany - SII-2010 (SPAdes) (version 2) | ecosystem: Environmental > Terrestrial > Soil > Wetlands > Peat | place: Germany... | reverse complement strand
GCCATGGAAAAACCGCTTATCATCGGGGCTTTAGCCCCTGAGGCCACGTGGCTTCAGGGCCTAAAGGCCCAACCCGCCACGCTCGCGAAGACGGCGGGGCTGAAGCCCCGCCCTTCCACAGCACCCCGTTATGACGGCCATTTCCCTCATTAAGTACTAGATCGCCTAAAGGACATGCCGACCCCGACCTTCACTGGCCGGCGATGGGAGACGAATCCATACGGTAATTGCCTTCCAGTTTGACGGTTGATTTGGGACTCGCCTGATCCTGCCGGAAGAATACACCTGCCCCCATAAGGTTGTCCCGAATCAGAAAAACCGGCGTCACGGAGGGATTCGGACTCGCGCCCCCCACTGAGATATCAACAGGGAAAGGGTGAAGCCCGACTGTGCGATTGCCTTCAACGACGGTCAATGGAGCGATCTTCGGATCGTCCTGATACACGAAAATGGCTGCACTTCCGGGAGGCTGCACGACATTCGAGCGCACCGTGTTATTCGAGATGTCGCAGTAACCGGGGTCGCCCGGCGACAAAGAGTATGTTCGCCCGGCCCAAATGGCCCCAGGCACCCGGCCAGCAACCACATCAAACAGGAAGTCATTACCGGAAATCACCACGATATGCTTGAGGTTAGCATCGGAAAGGAACAACGTGACGTTGCGCAAGGTATTGTCTCTAAAAACGAATCTTTCCGGCAAGCCGCTCGTTGAACTGATGAAGCACGGAGAGGTGTCGAGGCAGGTAAAGTGATTGCCCACCACTTGCGCGTCGCGATCATAAGGCGCGGTTTGGCCGGTCGTATAGGTGCGAAGCAGCGGTTTAGCCCAGCTACTGGAAACCACGGTGTTCCCGGTTATCAGAACGTCCCGGTTATAATAGAAAGTGGCGATGGCCCCGTTATTCCCGTCCTTTACGTAGTTGTTCGAGAAGACGACGGAATTGCTCCCTTCCGAGTCGAGGCAAACGTCGCCGCACGTCTCGATAATGTTGCCGGAAGCGACAACGCCTTCACCCATGCTGCCCCAGATGCCCGCTCCCCCGACATCGGTAATCTTGTTGCCAATGAAGGAGAGATTGCGGGCGCCGCGCTTGGTGGTCACTGCGCCCTGGCCTGTTTTCGGGTTCGCGTCGCCGCCCCACCACTGGAAGCCATGCACGAAGCCTTGAACGAAGTTGTCACTGGCGACGACGCCCTGCGTGAAGGTAATGTTAACGGCTGCCCCTGAAGGGCTGTCATTGCGGGTCGAGAACGCCGTGTTCCCGGTCAGCTTAATGTCAGAAGAGGAGTTCAACTCACTCAGGCGAATGTTGCTCGTGTGGCAACCCGTTACCTCGACTTCCTGTGCCGCGTCAACTCGCACCAATACAGATCCAGGCGACTCGCGCGGGGCCTGGGCACAAAGGTTCGATACTTTCAGATTGTAAATGTCTTTCCCGTAAATCAATGGCCCAGGCGAAGGGAAAGACAAAGTGATCAATGAGGCGCAGCCTTCGCCTGTTACCGAATTTCCATTCTGCAACTGGATTCCGGCTTTCCACGTCGTCGGCGCAGAAAGGTGCAGGACATGATTCGACGATAGAGTGACTCGAGTTTCCAGTGTGCCTGCCCGGCCCACCCGGATTTCCCCGGCTTCATTCCCTAGCTCGGAGTCTGCGGCATTGATCTGAGCGCCTAAGTCGTTTCCTGGGTATTGTTCAGCCCAGCGAATGTTTCCGGACGCCCCCGGACGCCCCGGCGCGCGGTTTTCCTGAAAAGCGGCGACGGGTTGCCGGATCAAATACCGTGTACGGAGCAGCGTTTGCGACAGGTTCTTGTGCACGGGGGTCGACCCCCACAGAGGGCTGTGTTCCTCGGCGAGGCTGCCCTGTAAACACAGGAGAGTCATCGCGCCGGCGAAGGCAACTTTGAGAATCCGCACGATGTGGAATGACTCCTTGGGCTGAGACTGCAAGAGCCCAACGAGACAGGGAAACAACTTGCGCATGCTTGGCTTCCTCCCTTCGCTCCGCCTCCCCTCTTGGTTCATGATCGCGCAAGTCCAGTCGCAAACTTTCGCGGCGCTCCGCGGGCAACCTGTTGCTGAGGCCGGGCTGCGTGCATTGCAGCGATTTCTTTTTCACTCATCGGTTCGCACCAGATGATTGCTACGAGGAACCAGAAATAGAAATTCGAAGGGAAACTGTCGAGATAGGGAATGAACAGACAAGCAAATGCGATCCCGGCCACGCCTAGGAAGGTGGCCAGGAACAAGCCTCTCCTTTCACGGTCTCCCTTTGCCGCGCGGTACCTATGGTGGCTCTCGAAAAGCGACAAGCCGATAATAAGCAAGAGAATAACAAGGCTGCCGCCCCCCCGAAGGTAGAATGTCCTCAGGTAGTATGTTTCTGGTGCCAGAGACTGATTGCGCGAGTCAAACGTGCCGAAGAGGTACTCAGCCGGCTCAAACCGTGTGATCGCGTCCTCGGTCAGAATAACGTTCGTGTAGTGCGAACTGGCGCTCTCATCACTAAAGGTTGACAGTTTCTCGATGCGCACGACAAGGAATTTGGCAACCCCGACATTGGGAAATGCGAAATAGAGTCCCGTAACCAAGACGGCGAGCGCAATTACGGTCAGGGCGCTCTTTACCCTGTCTTTCGTAAAGAGCACCAGGTTGAGTGTGGCGAAGATCATAGCAAAATTGGCGCTCAGAGATATGGTTGCCGCGAGCGCGCAGAAGCAGAGGATTAAGAACGCGACAACTTTGGGAGTCCACCTGATGGCCCGTTCAGCCAGAAAGGCCAGCACGGTCGCAAGGATCAGCATCATGAACACTCCGTAATCATTGGGAGAGCCAAAGATGGAGCCATAGCGGGTATACATTCCACCGTAACCGAAGCCCGTTCGCCGGCCTGAGAACATCTCAATGCCCAGGAATATGAGGGAGAGCCAAACCAGGGGAATGAATGTGCGGAGATACCTGATTGAGCTTTCGCCCCGCAAGATAAAAGGAAAAATAAACAAAAAGGGAACATACTCCAGCGGGTATCTCATCGCCATGAGCACGATATCAAACACCCTGCCTCGTGCGTAAATCAAAGCGAAAGTCGGCAAGACGAGATAAACCAACGTCAGAAGGATTAATATCGATCCTTTAGCGGTCATCCGCAAAGGCATGTTTCGGTCATACCGCGGTCGAGTTAATGCTCTGAAAGCAAACACTCCCACAAAACCTACCCACACAACATCCTTGATGATTTTCACCCAGTTCGGAGCGTCCTGCCCGTAGATAGTCGTGTAGGGGTTCCCCCACCCCATCACCCATCGCGAATAATAGAAGATCACGCTGAACGCGAGATAGGCATTCATGAGGTTAGGCTTCAGGAAGAACTCTCGATCCAGGAACGAATAAACGAAGAGGATTCCCAGTAACCATGCGGTCCCGTCGTTGCGCGAGTAGTAGTTGTACGCGGCCCCGAAAAATAAAGCGACCCGAAGCAAATGAAAGGCAAATATCTTCCAGATGGCAGATTTCAGGGCCCTTCCTTCCAGGTTTAGTTGGACCTGATCCGCATTATGGGCAATCGCCTCGGAACCGTAAGAACGCGCCAGTCTATCCACCCGTCCTCCTACACCATGGGAAGCTCGAAAATCGAAAAACGAAAGTCGAAAAGCGACAACTGCGACTCATCTGTTGCCGGGTTTTAAACCCCAGTTTCTCATTTTCCACTTTCGATGCGCATCACTCACCCGCGCCGTAAATTCGGGTGAGTTCCGAACAAGATCGCCCAATGTTGAAATCTGTTTGCTCGATGGCGCCCAGTGCCGCGTTCTTATCCAATCGTCCACTCTCCAGCATTCGCAGCAAGGCCGCAGCCCACGACTTCGGCCCTTCGGACAAAGAAAGCTGTTCCACGCCTCCAGGCACCACTCCGGCTTCGGCGGGGACTACGCTGGAAGCAAGGCTGTGTAGTCCCGCAGCCTGGGCCTCGGTCAAAACGATCGCTAAACCCTCTTCCAACGACGGCAAAGCGAACACGTCCATGGCTGAGAGCATCAAGCGAGGGACGTCCGACCGCTGACCTGCGAAGACAACATTCTTTTCCATGCCGAATTTCCGCGCCATGGACTCGATCCGGGGGCGCAATGGGCCGTCGCCCACCAACAAAAACCTCACCTCGGGCCGTACTTTTAGGAGCTCCCGTCCCACTTGCAACAGGAAGGCCTGATTCTTTCTGCGCTCGAACAGGCCCACGTGTCCGATGACCGGAGCGTCGACAGCAATCCCAAATTCCCTTCGCATTTCTTCCCGCGATGGAGCGGTCTGAAACGGCTCCAGATTGATTCCACAGTGGAGCACGCGGAAGCGTGGGTCCAACCTCCATTGGGGGCCGAACAGGAATCTCGCCGCCGCTTCGGAACACGCCAGGCCGGCGGTTGCATACTTTCGAACTGCGGTCCGCATGGCTGCTCGCCAGGCGCTCCTCAAAAGGGAACGTGGATGGAGGTCGTCACTGTTATGGCTGTGGGCAATGCGTTTTGGAACGCCTTCGAGCATCGCCGCCCGCAGCACTATCCCTGAAGGCAAACCCACGTGGGAATGCACGACATCATATCGCTCCGCGCGGAGCAGACGGCGAAGACGCCGAGGAAAGGTCGGCAGGCCGGAGGTCAGAGGGCAGACTAAGATACGCCCACCCAACTCAGCAACCTCATCGCAAAAGCTTGCTGAAGGCATCCAAAGGCAGCAAAAATCGGACTTGATATGATCGCGGTCGATCTGCCTAGTAGCCTTCAGGAGCCAAGCCTCGGCTCCGCCGCCAGGGACGGCCCGCACGACATGGAGAACCCTTACTGGTCTCTGATGCAATTCCATTGCCCCTTGCAATCCTGGGCTTGGCGAAGTCGCGCTCCTCGGGGAAAGCAAGTCAAATGGCAAATGGCAAAAGGTAAATCGCAAATGGAAAACTATTTGAACTTTGCGATTTGCCCTTTGCCATTTAAAATGCCTTCAGGTCGTGGGTCGTCTCGTGCTTTGTTTTTCCGCGACCACGCGCCCAAAACAATCTAAGAGTTGACTGGCCGCCCTTCCCCAGCTAAAACCCGCCGCCCGGCTAAGCCCCTTTTCGATCAATGCCTTCCGCAGGTTCTCGTCATTTCTCACCCGCCAAATGGCTTCCGCGAATGCCTCGGGTTCGGTGGGAGAAACCAGCAGCGCTGCATCCCCCACCACCTCTGGTACGGAGGATGTATTTGAAGCTATGACCGGGACTCCGCAAGCCATCGCTTCCACCAGGGGTAGTCCAAAACCCTCGTAAAGCGAAGGAAATACAAACACACCACTTCCTGAGTATAACACGGGCAGGTCTTCCTCCGGCACGACGCCGAGGAAGCGGATTTCATTGCCGGTCAATCCCAGTCTCCTGACGGTTTCGTCTAGCTGAGTGTTCTTCCAGCCGCGTGCTCCCGCCACGACAAGCTGGAAATGGTCTTTTGTACGATCGCGCAGTATCTTCCACGCTTCGACGAGAGTAGCCAGGTTTTTCCGCGGCTGCACGGTTCCAACCGCGAGTACGTAATCTTTCGACACCCCGTACTTAGCAGCCACGTATTCTGCGGCCCTCTCGTGATCCCGCGGCTCATAGGCCGAACCAACTCCGTGATGAATGACTTCAATTCTGGATCCAGGAACATTTGAAACGCGTTGCAGGTCTTGTGCTGTTGACTCCGAAACGGCGACAATCCTGTCCGCTGTTTGAACCGATGGCCAGACGAGCAGCCGGTGGGCATAGTAAGTCCTCCGGCTCATCGTCTGCGGATAAAGGCGCCATTCGAGGTCGTGTACAGTCAGAATGGTTGACACCTGCGAGGGAAGGGCGAGGCGCGGAATGTACATTGCGCTCCAAAACACGTCCAAGTTGTCTTCACGTATCGCCCGCCTCCCTTCCGTCAAAAACCAGACAATACCGGGAAGGCGAGAGCCGCGTGACCCGATTCTTTTGTGCCAGCGAGGATTCCCCAAAGGAAGGTCAAATTCGCGGTGCGAATACAGGTAATAGGAATTCGCCTGGTCGGTCTTTTCGAGTTCGCGGACGAGGCTAGTGACGACCCGCGGGACCCCCGCAGCCGGTACTGAGAGCGGCCTAGCGTCAATGCCGATTCTCATTTTCTTCTCGTATGCGTAACCCCTGTGGTTGCTAAGGGTTAGCCGCAAGGGCCAGCGCTACTGCCGTTGCAAATCCTTCTGACGCACCACATTCCGCATGCATTGCAATATCTCTCGACCTGCTTTGTCCCAGCGGAAGCCGGCCGCCTGCTTCAGCCCCTTCTCGATCATTGCTCTCCGCAAGCCCTCGTCGCTTCTCACGCGCAGGATCGCTTCCGCGAATGCTTCCGGCTCGGTAGGTGGGACCAGCAGACCTGCGTCGCCTACAACCTCTGGAATGGAAGATGTATTGGAAGCAATGACCGGGACCCCACAAGCCATGGCTTCCGCCGGCGGGAGACCGAAACCCTCATAAAGTGAAGGAAGTACAAACAGACTACTCCCCGAATAGAGCACGGGCAAATCTTCATCCGGCACAAATCCCAGGAAACGAATGCCGTCGTCGTTCAGGCCAGAGGAGCGGAGCGATTCGAGCGCCTCGTCGTTCCTCCGGCCTTTCGCGCCCACCACCAGGAGCTGGAAGGAAAGTGTTCCTCTGTCACGCAGAACCTTCATGGCTTTGGCCAGGGTGATCAGATTCTTGTGCGCTCCAAGCGTGCCCACCGTCACAATGTAATCCCTTGGGGTTCCGTATTTGTCCGCTATATATTCGGCGGCCGCCCGCGGATCCTGGGGCCTAAATGTCGGGCCGACTCCGAGATGAATGACTTCAATCTTGGACTCGGGAATCCCGTAAATGCGGTGCAGATCTCTAGCCGTGGATTGGGAGTCCGCGACGATCCTGTCTGCCTGCCGGGCTGACCGCTCGAAGAACAGCCAGTACATGCACCGGTGGAATGGGTCGGCGATGTTAGCATAGAGCGGCCAAAGAAGGTCGTGAATCGTGAGAACCTTTGCGAGCTCCGGAGGTAGCCCGAGCGGCAGCATGTTGTTGGTACCCCAGAACACGTCGAGCTGATCGCGCACGATCATCCGGCGTGCCACGGTTTGCAACCAAAGCGTCCCGGGAAGAAAACGAAGTGGAGACCCGATCCTTTTTTGCCAGCGGTCAGCTTTGAATGGGAGTTCGAAATCACGGTCGGAGTAAAGGTAGTAAGAATTCTCGGAGTCGTTCTCGTGTAGCTCCTCGAGAACATTCCAAACGACCCGGGCGGCTCCAGCCCGCACGCGCGATAAGGGAAGGGCGTTGATGCCGATTCTCATGCTTTTGTTGATGTAGCACGGGCACTCCTGCCTGTGCTCGCTCCACCCAGTGGGTCCGGGCACAGGCAAGAGTGCCTGTGCTACCCCGTCAAGGAGTGGAGGCTTCTCGTGCCGCTGACCAACCTGACGAAAGCCAACGAATGTGAACCCTCTTCAGCCATCGAACTACCGGGGGCGGAAGAATTGAAAGCCCAAAATATGCCAGAAACCTGGGGCTGTAAACGACCTGCGGGTGTGCGCGCACCGCAGCCCGGCCGTACCGCAGAACATGCGAAATCGAGGCATTCCAGCGGCGCAGTTCGGGCAAGTCAATAGCCAGAACCCGCGCGAGGTGGCGGTCGATTACTCGATCCAGATTGCCCCCGTGGAGCGCTACCAGCTTGCGAGTCTCGTGCGCAAGTTTAAGCCGTTCGTCCAACATTTGCAGGGAATTGGTAAGAATCTTCTGGGTGGTTTGGGACGAATGGACGCGATTGGAGATCAGCAATTCGTCCAGGAAAGCCACTTGTCCTTCGAAGGCCATGCGCTGCCAGAGGTCGGCATCGGCGCTATACCGCAGGTCAGGGTTGAATGCGCCCAATCTCAAAGCCAGCGATCTTCTAAACATGGCGCTCGGCATAACCACATAGGCTCGCGTCCAGTACCAGGTCATAAACTCGAGGCCGGAGGTGAGAGGAGGCCAGGTGTGGGGGGGAGGAACACCGAAAACCGCCCCGCTTTCATCGATAGCCTGCGCAGCGGCATGGACAAGGACTACCTTCGAGTCCCCATCCAGAACCTCCACCTCCCGCCGCAGGAGTCCCGGCAGCATAACGTCGTCGTCGTGGAATATTATGGCGTAGTCGCCCTGAGCCAAGTTCAGGCAGCGGTTCCAATTCTCCACCAAGCCCATGTTTTGCCGGTTGCGAACGTACCTGATCCTCGAGTCACCAAATCCCCGGACGATCTCGTCGGTTTGGTCCGGGGAGGCGTCATTGACGATCAGGAGTTCATAGTCGCGAAACCCCTGGACCAGCACGCTCTCTATGGCCGCCGGCAGATAACGGGCTTTATTGAAAGTCGGTAGGCAGACAGTTACCTTCGGATTGTGCATGACCGCGTAGCCTGGTTCTCGCACGTCATTCCCGCGCAAGCGGGAATCCATTTAGCTCTTAGCCGGTGTAGACGCCTGCTTGTGCGGGTTGATAACAGCGGCGACTTATGAAGCACGCTTTGCCTCGCGCTCAGCCGGCAATACCGCGAAATAAAAGTAAATCTTCCGGTACATAAACCACGGTAGTACAACCTGCGTGTCCAACAAGGGCCTCAGGAGCGCTGCGAACGGGATCAGCGGCATCCCCAGCAACCGCTTCGCACGCGAGGCAAGCGTGCGCTCCCGACGGCCATACAGTTCGGCAAGGTACTGGCCGGCTTCTTTCTTCTCGAAAAGCCGGAGGGCTGCCGCCACTGCTTTGGCGCGACGGCAGGCGTCTCGGAACGACACGAACTTGTAGTGGTAGCCGAGCGCACGCGGATTGTAAAGCAGCCTAAGGCCCTTCTTTTCAAGCCTGTAACCAAGCTCCGCGTCTTCGAACCCGTAAGCTTTGAAGTCCTCGTCAAAAAGTCCATTCTCTCGAAGAAAGTCAGTTTTCAGACTCAAGTTGCCGGAGTAAAAGCAACGGAACCCGGCTTCCTCGCCCGCCTTAAGGCCTCCGTACTCAAAGAAGCCCTCTATGGCCAGCCAGTGCATGAAAGGTGTGGGATTGACCTCGGGCGACCACTCTACCAGGCCCAGAATGCCGACAAAGGGCTGCGGGTGTTCCCTGTGCCAGGAGAGATGTTCTTCGACCAGATTCGGCGCGGGGAGTAGATCGTCGTCGCCAAAAAGGATGAGCTTCCCCTTCGCTTCACGGATTCCATGGTTTCGCACCGCGGCAGAACCGCGGTGCGTCAGTTGAAAGTATCGGACGGGGAGTTCGGAGCGGGCGCTGAATTCCGCCATGGCTTCCGCAGTGCCGTCAGTTGATCCATCGTCCAGGACTAGCACTTCCAGGATTTCTGAGCGGGCAGACTGCGCCTCATAGGAGGCAAGGGTCTTCAGGAGAATCTCCTTGCGGTTGTAAGTCGAAATCAGCACAGTTAGTTCGGGATTTTCAGATTCGGACATCGTGTTCTCTATCTTAGCTAAGGGCGACCCTCTGTCTCCTCAGGGCGGCCACAAGGGCCACCCCTCCATCTTCTAGGCAACCGGAATGATCTTCCGCGCGAAGCGCGCCGCCGGAAAAACACTTTCCGCCTTTGCAAGGTCAAACTGATCAAAGAATCTTGTACACGGCACGCTCAATAGGTACAGCGTGCCAAATAATCCTGCTTTCAGGCACATGCCCGGCCATCCTCCGGCCCAGTGTCCTCCAATCAACACTAGAACTGCCGCCGAAGCCGAGGAACAGAGGAAGGGTTTCAAATACGCCCTCTGGACTGTCTCTCGAAGCGGGTACCCGGTCTGACGGTGAAAAACATAGATGAAATAGACCGTGCCGACAAAGACCGCGATAGTGGTCCCCCAGACGGCGCCGCTGAGCCCGAGGTAGTAAATTAGGACGAGGCTCAGCACAAGGTTCAGCAGGACACCGATGAAGGCGGAGTAGATTCCGGGGCGAAGCACGCCACGGCCGATGTAAATGAGATAGCCAGGACCACACGTGAGGTTAAAGAAATCAATCGTCGCCAGAATGGCCAACGGGTAGGCTACTAAGGCCAACTTCGGCCCCAGCCAAAGTTGAACCAGCGGCCTCGAAAACACCACGACAAAGACTACCGCAGGAACTCCGCACAGCGCCATGTATTTATGGCAGCGGAAGTAAAGCTCCCGAAGCTTTTCCTGCGCTCCCTGGGCGTCCAATTCGGAAGCGGCGGCCATGATGGGACTCAAGAGCATTTCGGGGATGGTGCGGATTTTCCAGGCGGTGTCGCTTGCGATATTGTAAAAACCTGCTGCCGCAAGGCCCGTGAAAAATGCGAGATAGAGCTTATCAATTTGCATGTGAACGGTGGTGGCAATCTGCGTGATGTACATCTGAAGGCCGAAGCTGAAGATGTGTTTCATCTCCTGGAAATCGCTGCGCAGCGGGTTGAGGTTCAGCTCTGGAACGAGTCTGTGGACGATCCAGATATAGCAGGCGAGGGTCAGCAACGGCGCGAGAAGGTTTGCAAGCACCAGACCCTCGAGTGCCAGCCCCTTCCACAGGAGCGCGACAGTCAGTACGGCCCGCGAAACAACATTGACGGACGTCACAATATTGCCAAGGTCCATCCGTTGCAGCCCGTTCACAATGGAGTAGAAAGGTATGGTAACGGTGTTGACCGCGACGATACAGCTAAAGAGATACCAAAGCGTTTGAAGCTCGGGGCGGGCAATCGAGGGCTGGCGAAAAAAAAGAGGGATCAGGAGACCGGAGGCGAAACAAAATGCGCCCGCCAGAAGCATCGCAATCAGAATGTAGAGCGCGAGACCTGCATCGACGAGGCGATTGAGGGAGAAGTTATCTTTGCGAGCGTAATGCTCCGCGACATGCTTGGTGAGCGTCCCCGCCAGACCCAAATCGCTTAGTGACGTCAGACTGATGATCGCCAGGAAGACGGCCCAAACGCCATAGTTCGTCACACCGATTTTGCTGAGGATGTAGGGAATGAGAATGAGCGGAATGGGCCAGAGTAAGGCCGCTCGCAAACCGGAGAAGAGAACGTTGCGGATGATCTTCTGGCTTACGGGTTTTTGTTCGGGCAATACCAGACTCTTCAGCTTTTCCAAAAACTCTCTCCCGCCGTTTCAGCCGAGACTGTCATTCCGAGCCCTTCGCTGTCATCCTGAGCGCAGCGAAGGATCTCGCTCTGGGTGCTCAGGGTGAACTCCGCGAGGAAACTCGCAGATAATATCCTGGTTTCGGCGTAGCGCTGGCCTTTAGGCCAGCACTTGCCGACCTGAAGGTCGGCGCTACGTTCAAATCAGGCCAGCGCCATCTCGTGCACGTGACAGCCGGCCCACCGGTTTTTCTGACGGTGCAAGGCATCATGTGAAGAGAAGTAACCGGAGGATCTTCGAGTAAATCGAAACGGTCCCCTTCCATCTTTCCCGGTCCCCGCCCCGGGGGCTCAACGAAAACAAAAAGGCCGGCGGCATCTTAAGACAGAGCGTGGCGGCCAGGGCGAGCTTGAAGATCAGAAAGCGGAGCGGGTTGGAATGCTTTCTGAAGTAACAGATCAATCCCTCGAAATACAGGGTGGCCTTTCGCGTCTGTGTTCCCTTATTGAACGATTGCGAACCGTGATGTGTGATCTGAGCCTCCGGGCAATACAGGAGCCGCCAGCCCGCCTGCTTCAGGCGACAGCACAAATCAGTATCCTCGAAGTAAAAGAAGAAGTCTTCATCGAAGAGGCCGACGGCATCCAGGGCCTCTCGCCGGGCAAGAAGACAGGCCCCGCCAAGCTGGGCCACGTCACCGCCGTGCTCGGCGTCACAGTCGATGTTCACAAGATCCCTCGTTCGCGGAAACTTTTCGAGAATATGATTCAGCCTCATGAACCCTAAAACTACGTCGGCTAAATGCGGAAACTTCTTTCGTGTGTAACCCGGCTGGAACGATCCATCCGAGTTGAGGAATTTCGGACCTACGCCCCCAACGCGAGGATCGGCATCGATCACGCGCAAAAGCATGCCGAGGGTTCCAGGGTGAAATTCCGTGTCGTCGTTCAAAATCAACACGTACTTCCCGCTGCTCGCCCGGATGCCGATATTGTTCGCTTCCGAAAACCCCAGATTCGCCTCGTTGCGGATAACGCGGACCAGGGGAGACAGCTTTGCGACTTTTTGCGGGCTCCCGTCGGAAGAGGCATTGTCAATGACGATGACCTCGGAAGCGATTCCTTCCCTTTCGATTTCCGCGAGGCAGGAAGCTACGCAGCGCGGGAGTAAATCCGGCTGATTCCGTGTCAGAATGCAAATCGAAAGATCCATATCTCATGCCTCGAGTTGGTGAAAGGCATCCTCCGCAACCCTCATCGAGCACCGTGCGTCATGTGCCCAGCAGTGACCGGAGGGTCTTCGAGTATGTCGGAACCGTCCCCTTCCATCTCCGGCGGACCCTGCCTAGAGGGCTCAGCGAAAACAGAACGGCGAGCGGCATTCGGAGACAAAGCGTAGCTGCCAGGGTCAACCGGAAGAGCAGAAACCGGCTGCGGCTGGAGTGCTTTCTGAAGAACCGAATAAGCCCCTCGAAATACATGCTGGCCCTTTCCGATCTCATGACTTTCTTGAAGGACGCGCCACCGTAGTGGGTTATTTGGGCGTCCGGGACATACCATAGCTTCCAGCCGGCCTGCTTAAGGCGGTAGCACAGGTCGGTGTCTTCGAACAAGAAATAGAACTCTTCATCGAAGAGGCCGACCGCCTCCAGAGCTTCCCGCCGTGCCAGGAGGCAGGCGCAGTCGATCTGTTCCGCCTCGCCGCCACGGTTTTCATCGCGGCGATTAGTCAGCCAATCCCGCGTCAAGGGAAACTTCTCGAAAACCAGATCAAGATTCAACAGTTCTGAAACTATCCCGCGCAAGCGCGGAAACCGCTTGGGCGCATTGCCCCGCTGGAACGACCCATCGGAGTTGAGGAACTTAGGACCTACGCCCCCCAGGCTCGGGTTGGCGTCGAACGATGCCATCAAAAGCCGGAGAGCGCCTGGGCGAAACTCCGTATCGTCGTTCAGAATTAATACGTACTTTCCGCTGCTGGCGCGGATGCCGATGTTGTTGGCCTTTGAAAACCCCAAGTTATCCTCGTTGCGGATAACCCTGACCAGTGGGGAGAGACTCGCAGCTTGTTGAGGACTTCCGTCACAGGAGGCATTGTCAATGATGATGATTTCGGAAGCGATTCCCTCCCTCTTGATTTCCGCGAGGCAGGAAGCCACGCAGCGAGGAAGCAAATCAGGTTGATTGCGAGTCAAAATGCAGATTGAAAGATCCATTCCGCCTCTAGGGAGTGGTTGGCTCAATGTGCGCAATTCCAAGTGGCCCATGGAAGGGCGGGGCTTTAGCCCCGCCGTCTTTCGTTGCAGGGTTGGAAAGCCCTTTAGGCCCTGAAGCCAAGCCGCTTCAGGGGCTAAAGCCCGTTAATTACCTCGCTCGACTAGCGGCGGGGCTGAAGCCCCGCCCTTCCAGTTCCTACGAAAAGGGCTTCTTTCCGCAGGGTCAATCTCTCCCTTTCACGGCCGCCTTCAGCGGACTGTCGCTTGGCCTTTTTCAGCCTTCCAAACCGAAGCATCGGGTCGCCGTGCCGGCGACTTACAATAGGCGTAATACAAAGCACGGTAGGCGAACCGAGGAAGCGGGACATGCGTGTCCAGCAGGGGCTTGAGGGGAGCAAGAGCAAAGGCAAGCCGTCTCGCGAGAAACTTTCCAATCCGAATCCCTAACGGTTGCTGCACTCCCGCAGCTCTTTCGGATAAATACACTCCCGCCTCTTTGGTTCTAAGAACCTTTTCTGCCTCGGCCACCTGTTGTGCCCGGCGGCAAACGTCCGCAAACGACACGAACTTGTGATGGTAGCCCACAGCGTTGGGATTGTAGAGCAAACGCAGTCCATTTCTCGCCAAGCGGTAGCCGAGTTCATAGTCTTCATACCCGTAAGCTCGAAAGTCCTCATCGAATGTTCCGTGCTCCCGGAGGAACTTCGCTTTCAAGCTCAAGTTGCCCGTGGCGAAGAACTCGAAACCCAATTCCCGCCGTTTCGAGCATTCGCGCAAATTCAACATGGGGCCGCCCGTGATGAGCCAGTTCATGAACGGAGTAGGATGGACTTCCTCGTCCCAAGGGACGGGGCCCAGGACGGCCACACAGGGGTCGGGGTTTTCCCGATGCCACTTGAAGTGTGCAGCAACAAGAGTGGAGGAGGGTATCACATCGTCGTCGGTGAAGAGCACCAGTTCTCCCCGGGCTTCTTTTATGGCCAAGTTGCGAGCCGCCGCGGCGCCGCGATGCTCGTGCCACAAGTAACGAATCGGCACCGGCGACGCTTTAGCGATCTCGGAAACGACGAACGGGGTTTTGTCAGTGGATCCATCGTCACACACAAGAATCTCAGAAACCTCTTGCAGTGCGGTCTGCTGCAAGTAGGCTTCCAGCGCCCTCTCTAAAATCTCCCATCGATTCAGAGTTGGAATGATCACACTGAGCATTTCAGTAACCCGATGAGACTGGCCTGTGTCACAGCATATAACAGATCAGTTCAACCCTTCCAAGCAATGTCGAAGCCAGTTCACGTCAGTGAGCTTCTTCACAAAGCCGTAGATATTGTCCGGTATGGGCGTGACTGGCCGGTGGAAGGTTCGAACCCGCTCGAGCGCCCTTCCTTTTAGCCCCCGTAACCTGTGTGAGGCCGAATAGAGCAGGAACCGGCCAGCGTGGAAAGGATGATAACGCCGGATTTGCCGCCTTTTGCGCAAGATGTCCCACGTACTCAGTTTGTACCTGTACACAGTTGAATTGTCGCGAAGGAGGACAGCCCACATGGCATCATAGTTGAATGCGATCCCCCTATAGAAATGAGGGAACTTGTCCATGGCAACTAAGAGGCTGTCTGCAGTCAAATTCAGACCGATGGGAATCTCGGGGAAAAGGGTAGGATGGATCTTGTATCCATCGTACTCCTGAAGAAACTTGTCAAAGTACTCAAGGTGGCCGGACCTCTGATTAACCCCGCTATTCGACTTCTCCGACTGGCCCGCCACGGAGACATAGTGGCCAACATCGTGGGCCTTCTCGGCGAAAACCGGAACGGCCATGGCCATGAAGACGTCCGGCTGAGTGGTGTGGAACACTCGACCTGTGTTTTCCCGGATAGCATCGGGAATGCGTTTCGCCACGACTGAGTGATACATGGAGGGGACGAGAGGGTCCCACAGGCCCTTTGAGGCGGACAACCGGGCCGCGTTCTTCAAATCAATCTCCGAAGGGCGATGCGGAGGCGGGAGACGGACGATGTTTGCGGGCTTGCCGTCCATGGGCCAATTGTAAATAGGCCTGGGCCAGCAATAGGCGAGCCCACGCGTGGTCAATATGGAGGCTTCGAACTGGTCAAGCCCGCCCGGGACTATTGCGTCATCGTCGCCGATGAACATGATGTAATCGCCGGTGGCGCGAAGCAGGGCAAACTCCCAGTGATTGCTCATAGACAGGCGACGGCCCGGATTGATCAACCGCAGGCGCGGGTCGGAAAAACTTTTCACAACCTGCGCTGTATTGTCCTGGCTGAAATTATCGCTGACAATCACCTCAAAATTCTGGCTTCTCTGGTCGAGCGCTGTTCTGAGCGTATACTCCAATGTCTCGGCGCGTTCCCGGGTGGGGATGATAACTGAAAGCAGCGGATGGGTGCTGTTGCTCAACGGTTGCCCTGCCCTCCATTAATTTCTGACTTCAAAGTCGGAACCTTCGCGTTGCCTGATCTCCCCTACCAAAATAGCTCCGGCCCCGACCGTAGATCAAGCCTGCCAAGTTCAATAAGCTGCCTCTCGAAATGGCCAGTCGCCCCTGAGGAGCTGAATACGCGCCAAGTGCTTACGGCTTGAAAATCAGACCTTGACCGGTAGGCAACACAAGAACCATCACACCCTTCCGGGCGGCAAAACGGTCGAATGCTAACTTCTGCTCGTAATGTGCATCCCAGCCGTAGTCGTCCAGCACCATTACGGCGCCCGGGACCAATTTATCCCAGAAATACTCAGCCGCGGCAATTTCCGGGGCCGCGCAATTCATGTCGATGGAGAGGTAACAGACCTTCTCTGTTTTCACCTGAGGCAGCGTCTCGGGGACCACACCGCGCACGATGACGACCGGCAAGCCTTCGAAAGTTTTGCACACCGCGTCGTAACACTCCTCGTACTCGAACCATTTGCCGGTTCCGACACCCCGCTTCCGCTCCGCATCGGAGATTAAGCGGTCCTCGAGCCCGCGAAATGTGTCGAGCAGGTAGAACGTCTTACCGAGTCTGGGAAAATCGACGAAGTGCATCACGGCCCGCGAGAAGCCGCCGCGATTCACTCCGCACTCCACAAAGTCGCCCTCGAGGCGGCTCGCTTTGTCGGCCGCCCAGCACAACACATGAATACGCCAGGGGATTCGGCCATCCTTCCAGGACCGCGTTTGCTCCCCCAGGCGATACGCTTCGGCGAAGCGTGGGTCGTTGATAAAGTCACAATTGGTAACCGTGGCCAACCCGTCCTGGTTATAGGTGAGCCGCCCCGGAATTAACTCCCAGGAACCTCCCGGCATATGCCTCAGCAGCCACCTTGCCGCGCGCCCGGCCTGCCTCTTCAGCCGGCGGCATTGATTCAAGAGGAATCGTTTCATTGTGCATGCGCCTTAAAGAATAGCACTAGAAGCTGTCTCAAAACGGCCCGGCAAAGGAGAGATTACTGAATGCCGCCACGGATCTCCGGCGACTGCTCGAGGGATCGGCCCCGCAGGGGCTGGACATGAGTAGCCGGGGGCAGCGCCCCATATGCGCTAAGATAAGAACCGCCTTCAGTCAATTCGGTGCTTTGGGTTGCGTCCCGCGAAGCGGGACACCATGAGTAGCCGTAGGTGAAACCTACGGAAAATGAAGCGTCCATCAACATTCCGGCCCTGGAGGGGCCGACCCGTCCGAGGTCAACCCCGTTGGCGTTGGCCTGATTTGTGAACGCTCCCGTCATCCGCAGGTTAAAACCTGCGGCTACTTACGGTTGGCCCCATTCGGGGCCGCTCGGTCGAGCCGTATCTTAGCGCTTATGGGGTTTCACCCCCGGCTACTCATCTTGCTCCCCACCGGGGAGCACGGCTTCACGCCCCGTCGACCCTCCCCGATGCAATCGGGTACGGAAGGCTTTGAAACAGCTTCGAGACACCCCGCTTCCCCGTAGCTAGACTAAGCTGCTCACTGGCGCCGGCTTGAGGAAGTTCATGCGTCGCAAGGTCGCGCGCACCTCATCCCCCAGCAGTCGGTAGGCGGCCGCCCCATAGACGATCGACGCTAAGACATAGCCTAGAACCAGCGAGAGAAGCGATGCAGGCGCAACGAAGGCGATCATAGCCCACGTACCGCCGTAGGTCAAGCCGGCCAGCCCAAGGACCTTGAACACGTGGACGTACCATCTCCAAACGGGCATACTCAGGCATTCCGAACATGCGCGCGGCACGAAATACGCGTAGGCGAAGAGGTGGTAGACTATCCAGGAGAACCCTGCCCCGGCGATCCCAAACCTGTACACCAGCCAGCCCGTGACGGGCAGAACCACGAACAGAGCGTAATAAGCCGTGCGAGCGGCGATTTGAGGTTTACCCACCGCCAGTGTAAAGACGTAGGGGATACTGACCGTGGCATGCATCCAGAAACCAATACTCAGGAACGTCACCGGCCAGACCAGCATTTGCGCCGCTTGCGCATTGAGTACGAAGGTGAAAAGCGGACGCGCGGCAAAGGGAATGGCCGAGAACAACGGCACGATCGCATAGCAGAGAAGATCCTGCACCTTGTTATACTGGCGCAGAAGGCCATCACGATCGCCCTGCTTGTATAAGGCGGAAAAGGAAGGGAAGACGGCCTGAGAGGCGGAAGCCGTCACCACCATCCCTCGCGACACGCCGCTATAGGCCATGCCGTAGTATCCGAAAATCCCGAGCGGGAGTAACTTGCTCACGATGGCTTTATCGGTTTGCGTGTGAACCATGGAAAGGACCGTGATCCCGGCCAGTCGGAACGTAAAACCGGCGTTGCGATGGATCACCGATCTGGAAATGCTCGGGACAAATGCTCGAGCGCCGAAGAAATGGGCGCACGCGCTCAGGTAAAGCACCAGTCCTAGAAGGTAGCAGCCCGCCATCCACAGGGTGACCGGAAGTAATCCGCCGCCCAAAAAGAGAACCATGATGGCGCCGAATTGTTGCAGTGCGCTGACGCCCACGTCGATGAGATTGATGAATTCCATGCGTTGCAGGCCGCGCAGAATACTCGCACAGAACGAGCGCGGCAGCGCCACGAGGGTGGCGATTCCGAGCACACGCAGAACCGTCGTGGCGGCGGAAGGACTGAGCGTATCCAAGTTGATCCACCGGGTGACGAGCCAAGGAGCCACCAGGTAAAGCGCCACGCCTGCCAGAACGTAAAGACCCCAATAAAACGTGGAGGCGGTTTGCAGCAACCGCCTTATATAGGCAGGGTCATCTTCATGAAAGGCGGCGACTTCACGAACTGTGGTCTCGTTGATCCCGAGAGCCAAAAGCGCCGTGAGAAGGGCATTCAGAGTGAGGGTGAAATAGATAATGCCCAGGGCGTCCTGGCCCAATTGCTTAAAGATGAACTTAACCGCCACAAAGCTCAGGACGATGGTGAGCCCCTGGCCAACCACATTGTAGAGAATATTCTTTGAAACCCTTGACATTCACCCGCCTTCAGCACGTTCGATCACTTTCGGCGTAGATACGCGTCCGGCCAGTAGGTCACGCCGAGCCGGGTAGGCTCCGGGTCAAGCTCGAATTCAGGGTGCTCGGCTAGGAATTCACGCGCCGCCGCCTTAGGATTATCCTGCGTCCAATTCGCCTTCCCGCCCGGCACGTCGTCGAGGTCCTCCATGATGCCATCGCTCGCCACGATGTAGCTTCCGGAGGAGACCAGCGGACCGTAAAGCTCAAGCTCCTCCCGGACGTGCTTTTTGGAGTGATTTGAATCCAGAATCACCATGACCTTCTCATCCGGGGAGAGCAGTTTGTGCACCTCTTGAAGAGTCTCAGGGGCAACGGAGTTCCCCTCGATTAAAGTGATGCGCTTCTTGAGGGGATGGGCCTCGATGGCCCTACGGTTGTGCGGCCTGATCTCGATGTCGATCGATATCACGCGACCTCTTCCCAGGACTTCCAGCAGACTCGCGTAGAACACGCTCGAGCCGCCGTGTGCCACGCCGGTCTCGATGATCACCTGCGGCTCGACCCTGAAGATCAACTCCTGGATCCTAAGCAGGTCTTCCGGCAATTGAATCACCGGGCGTCCCATCCAAGTGAAGTTGTAGGAATATTTCACCGCCCAACCGGCCTTTATCCACAGCCGGGAAATGGCGTGGAAAGCTTCCGGGCTGTATAGCGGCAACGTCTGCGATTGATCGTCCGCATATGTCACCGAGAGGGTCTGACTCGCCAAATCAGCAGTCAGGTTTCGGATCTTCTTCACTAACCCTCCTTGCGGCCCCGCCTCCCGCCGTAGGGGGACGGCTTGCCGTCCCCGTATTTCTGCTGGTCCCGACGAGGGTAGGGCAAGCCCTACCCCTACACCGCCCGGGTCCAGCCGCGTGCGGGGTAGCGGCGCAGAGCCAGGGGTCCTAACGCGCTCGACCTCGCTTGTCGACGGATCCGGGTGCTACTCCACACCCTACAACTGCAGGATGGGAATGTCGAGCCGCATTTCCGATAGTATCATTCTGTTTTCTTCCAGGTAATTGGGGTTCATATTTAAGATTCCCGCCACCCGCGCGTTCCGGTCTTTGAGGTGCGCCGGGGACACAATGGGATGTCCAGTCCCCGCGACATACTTCCCTTGCTTGGCGGGATTAATGTCAATGAGGAAGCGAATGCGCCGATTCTGAGGGTCCAGGGTGTTCGCTAAGGTTGTGCCTTTGGCTGCCGCGCCCCAAATCGCACAGCCCCCGGCTCGGGAAAAAGCATCGATTTTTTCTTCGCATGCCTCGATCCGATGCTCGAGTCCGTCCAGGAACGCTTGGATTTTCGGCCATAAGTCAGGCGTGGAGTGGGGCCGTACTATTTCCCGCGTGCTGCCGGTCGGAGCCGGCCTGGCTTCGATATGCAGATATTGCCCGTCGAACGCCGGGCGCGCCTCGAGGACGTGAAACCCGGTCTGCTCAAACGCCCAGGCAAGGCTCTCCGCCGTGAAATAAGAGCAATGCTCGTAAAAAAAATCCCAGAATGATAAGGAATCGAGAGTCCAGGGAAGCGCCGGAGTCTCGAAGAATACGGTTGACTGCAGACGGTCCCCGATTGCTTGGCGAACTGCCCTGAGCATCTCCAACGGTGATTGCACGTGCTCGATGACGTGACGGCAGCAAACAAAATCGGAAGCGTAGTGGGTCTGTTTCGAATCATAAAACTCGCGCACGAAACGCACCGCCCCTTCCTCGACGGTCTCAGGGCCGACATAGGTGGGATCGAATCCAATCCCGCGGTTTCTCCCCTCCTTACAAAGCAGCCGGAGAAAATCTCCCTTTCCACAACCGACTTCAATGACCGCTTTATCGCGAAGGTCATACTTCGTCACGAGAGAATTCACCAACCTGGAAAGGTATTGCTGGAAGTGAGGAGAGCAAGTCTGGGTGTTTTCGTATGCGGCAGAATAATTGAGGAGTTCCGGATCGAACGCCGAGTTAAAGACAAATCCGCACTCCGGGCAGAACGCCAGCAGAAGATCCCCGCGCCTGAACTGGCGCGCTTCCTCGGCGCTTGGGCAGGCCCTGTTTTGGTGAACGGGGACGCCTCGGCGCTCGAAAAAGAGCCGCGGAAGTGGGTTCGCGCAAAGCGGGCAAGCGCGCATGGTTATCGACCCTTAAACGTTTCAACCACCCCCTACGCCCTCCTTGCCAAAGAGGGGAGTTGCCGCCCGGGCTCGGTGCGTATCGAGAAGGGGATAAGTATTGACTCCCCTCCTCTCTGAGGAGGGGTGGGGGTGGTGAGTTCTGGCTACATTACTAGCTTTGCTTTCCACCATTCACAGGTTCTTCCCAAACCTTCCTCGAGAGTGATCGAGGGCTTCCACCCAATCACACTGGCCAGCCTTCGAACGTCCGCAACCAACAGCGGCGCCTCCCGAGGATCGGCTGGCAACGCTCCCAACGCGAGATTCTCTTCCCGGTTCAGATAGCGCGCGATGGTTTCTACCATTTGCCGCAACTTCACAGGTTGCCCCGAGCCGACGTTCACCGGACCGCAAAAATCGCTCTTGGCTATGGCCCAGAGCGCCGAAACGACGTCTTCAACATGCAGGTAGTCGCGTATTTGCTCGCCGTGTGTGCACTTGGCCACTTGTCCCTTCAGCAGTGCCAGGATAACGGCAGGAACCAGCCTTGCCTCCGCTTCCGCGGGTCCATAAAGATGGAATATGCGCGCCCAGGCAAACTGCATGGCCGTCTTCTGGCAGTATGCCTGCAGAATCTCGCGGGTGGCATTCTTACACACGCCATACAGGCTGCCAGGCCGGCGAGGTGTGATGTCTTCGGACTGGAAGCCGTAGTCGGAATCGTATTCGTAGCCCGTGCCGATTCCTAAGAATCTCTTGCATCGTGAATGGGCCAACGCCTGGGCCAGCGTGAGACTCATAGCGACGCAATCGAGGTTTTCGGGGGCCATCCAAAACTTGCCCGTCGCGACATACCACGCGAGATGCACGGCGCAGTCGGGGTCCACGGCAGACACGAGATCTTGAACTCCGCGCGCGTCGCGTAAGTCCACGGGCATGACAGACACGCGGTCCAAGATGTCGGAAAGCCGCTCGGTTGATTCGCCGGGAGAAGTCACTGCAAAGACCGAATCGCCCTCGTGCATGATTCGACGAGTGAAATGCGAGCCGATGAATCCAGCTGCCCCGGTTACCAGGACTCTCATCGCCGTGTAATCCCCTTCACCTTATCTGCCAATTCAGCCCGTGAGCCCCGGATCCGACCCCACACCCCGTCCGTCAGTTGACGGACACCCCTCTCCCCGCAGGCGGGGAGAGGGGAAAGGGGGTGAGGGTGCGACGTTTCCGGGGGCAACGCCCTCGGCTACTCATGTCCAGCCCCTGCGGGGCTGAGGGCTCGAGCAGTGGTCGGGAATCCTGGGCGGCATTCAGTAATCTCTCCTCTGCCGGGCGTTTTGAAACAGCTTCTTGTGCACGCGACCGATGGACTCACTCGAAAGGAGAAACAAACTCCTTGAAAGAAGGCAGGCGCTTATCTCTATCAGACACCAAGGGGTCATGCGTAGGCCAGTTAATTCGCAGCACCTCATCATCCCACCGTAGACCGCCTTCGGATTCGGGAGCATAGTAGGCATCTACTTTGTAAACCACCAGAGCCTCTTCCGTAAGCGTGCAAAAGCCATGTGCAAAGCCTCTGGGAATGTAAACTACACGGCGATTCTCGGAGGATAGTTCCAGCGAATCCCACTGTCCGTAGGTGGGCGATCCTTTTCTCAAATCCACGAAAACGTCCAGAATTGCGCCCGCGGCAACCCGTATCAATTTGGTTTCGGCATGGGGCGGCTTTTGGAAGTGAAGTCCGCGGATGATTCCTTTACGGTGTGAAAGAGATTGGTTCTCCTGCACCCAAGCAGTGGTCAAGCCGTGCCGGCGCGATAACTGCTCGTCCCAAACTCGCATGAAATAGCCGCGCTCATCGTAGTGCGGGGCGAGTACGATCTGGTAAGTCCCGTCGAGCCGCAGCGGCGTTATCTCCATTCTCGCTCCTTTCCTGGAGTGAAAATAATTCTTCTCTCCCCAAAACCGGAAATTCCGATCATTGTTCCCAGACCTTCCAGGGTGCGCCCTTCTTCCAGGATTCGTTGAGCGAGAGAAAATCGCGGTAGGTATCCATGCTGTGCCAGAACCCATGGTGAAGGTAACCGATCAATTGGCCCTCCCGGGTCAGCCGATCCAACGGTTCCCGCTCCAGAACGCAAGTATCATCGCCGGAGAGATAGTCAAAAAACTCGCGCCGAAAGACGAAGAAGCCCCCGTTGATGAATCCGCTCTGGTCCAGAGGCTTCTCGTTGAATTCCTTCACGGAAGTTCCCGCCATTGATAATTCACCATAGCGAGAGAGCGGATGAACACCCGTCACAGTCCCGGTTTTTCCGTGGCCGAGATGGAAGTCCCAGAGTCGCGAGATGTTGATGTCGGCAACGCCGTCGCCGTAAGTCATCAGGAAATGATCGCCGGTCACGTACCGTTCGATGCGCTTGACGCGCGCTCCCGTCATCGCCTCGGCGCCCGTATCGGCAAAGGTGATCGTCCATTGATCGTCCTCGAGCGAATCATGCAACTTTGGTTCCTTGCCGGAATTGAGGCGCAGGGTGAAGTCGCTGTTCATGAGGCGGTAATTCAGAAAGTAATCCTTGATCATCGAGCCCTTGTAGCCCAGGCACAAGATGAAATCCTTGAACCCGTAATGGGAGTAGATTTTCATGATGTGCCAGAGGACGGGCTTGCCCCCGATCTCAACCAGCGGCTTGGGACGATACTCTGTCTCTTCCCGTAAACGGGTTCCCATGCCACCACAGAGGATCACAACTTGAGCTTTCATGGAGTCAGTGGTGTGTTCAGCCTTGCTATTCAGATTGTCTTGCGGTGTCTTCGTTGGGATCCGGCTCATACCCGTAACCATACCCGTACCCATACCGGTATAAGCCATATCCCGAGGTGCCGCCTTGCTTAGCGACGCTCACACTGTTCAGGGCCACGCCGAGAATGCGGGCCCCGGAATTGTACAGCAATCCTCGGGCGCGGCGGACAAGGTCGAAGGGTGTACTGTAGGCCCTCGTCACCAGCACCACCGCGTCGGTCAAGGTTGAAAGTATGCGGCTGTCGGACACGGTCAACAAAGGCGGCGAGTCGAGCAGCACGTACTCAAACTCGGCCCGCAGTCTGCGAAGCAATTCGACCGTAACCGGCGAAGAAAGAACTTCCGCAGGGTTGGGGGGAATGGGTCCGCAGGGAATCACGCTCAAGTTCGGAACTCCGGGCACCGGCAGGATGGCCTCAGCGAGGTCGATATGGCCGGTCAGGCAGCGCACAAAGCCGGGTCTGTTTTCCACGCCTGTCGAGCGGTGACAGCAAGGACGGCGCATATCGCAATCCACAATCACTACCTTGCTCCCCAGGCTCGCCAGCGTCGCGCCCAGGTTGACTGTTACGGTGGTCTTGCCCTCCGAGGGCAGGGCGCTGGTAATCAGCAACATCTTGGGCACAGGGTTGGCGGAAAGCAGAATCGACGTGCGCAACGTGCGATAGGCTTCGATGGGCTCGCGCCCGGTCTGAAGCGCCGGAGCCACGCCGTTGTTGCCATGACCGACGACCGCCAGTTCCTCCCCACTGACCTTGCCGTTGTTGCCAATGCAATCCGGAAGCAGGCCCAGCGAGGGCAGCCGCAACAGCCTTTCCACCTCATCGGCCGTCTTGAGCGTGTTATCGAGATACTCTTGCAGAAATGCCAGACCGATGCCCAGGGCAAGTCCCAGCATAAAGCCCAGCGCCAGGTTGAGGAACACCCGGGGCTTCACGGGGCCCTTGGGAACCTCCGCCGTATCCACGATCCGAAGGTTGCTGGCTTGTACGCCGGCGGCGACTGTAGCCTCCTTCATGCGCGTCATGATTCCCTGATACAGTTCCTTGTTGGTATCCACATCGCGCTTCAGAATGTTGTATTGAACGGATTTCTCTTCGATATCATTGACAATTTTCTTCTGAGTCTCCATTTGTTGTGACAAGTACTTTTCGTTGGCCACCGCGGCGCGATACGAGTCGACGACACTCTGCGTCAAATTCTTTCTCTGCCGGCTCAGAGCGGCTTGCATTGCATCAACCTGTTTCTTCTTTGCAATCGCCTTAGGGTATTCCGGTTTCACGGTGGCCATCAGTTCGTCGTATTCCTGCTCCGCTTTGGCGAGTTCCAGGGACATATCCTGAATCATCTTGTTCTCGAGGAACCCTGGTAAATCCTGGACTCTGCCGGCTTGCACCAGGTCGTAAAGTGATTCCCTCTCAAAACGCAAGGATTGAGCTTTAGTGTATTCCTCCTGAAGCTGCCTGAGCGTTTCGGTGACCATATTCTGTTTTTCTTGCACAAATATGATCCCATTGGCACGCGCGTACGCGTTCAAAGCATCTTCGGATTTCTCAAGCTTGGCCTGCAGGCCCACGAGTTGGTGTGAAAGCCATTCGGACGCCTCGGTGGTCGCGTCCCACTTCACCTGGTAGTTCTGAAAAATGTAATCCTTGCAGAGTTCATTCGAGATGCGCGCCGCCAATTCCGGGTCCTCGGAATAAAAGGACACCTCCACAAGGTTGCTGCGTCGCACCGGACTCACGTCGATGTTGCCGACGAAATTCGCTATCGTGTTCCGGTAAGCGCCCATCGAACGGTCCGGCGGGTCAGGATCCGAGGGCTGGGGAATCCTCTCCGGATCGTGCTGGATCAACCCGAATAACGACCGTCCCTTATAGAACTCGGGGTAGCGGTACAGCTTCAGGTTATCGACGACATGTCGGGCCAAGCTTTTGCTCTGCAGGATTTCGTACTGAGTCCCGCGGTAGGCATCGACGTCGCCCTGAGTGGGTTGAACAACTTCCTTAAAATCCAGAACGCTCGGCGCCTCGGGGTCAATCTCAATGATGGCCGTAGCTTCAAAGATTGGCCGCTTCTTGAGGGTCCCAATGGCCACGGTGCTGAAGACGATTAAAATGCACGACAAGACCAGCCATCGCCGCTTGGAAATGGCGTTCCAGTAATCCAGCAGGGGTTGGACTTCTTCCGCTGAGACGTCCAGCGTCTCAAAAGGCTGCCGCAAGTTCTGAGGGCCCGAAACCACCAGGCTCTGGGTCTGGTCTGTTGTGGTCGGGACTTCTGTATTTGGCATTGATCACCAAGTGGGAACTGGTTCGAGCATCTCAATGGACTCCCCAAATGAGCCACGCGGAGAAAGTGGACACGCCAGAGTCGACAGCCCGTTGCCCCGCGACCTTCGCTTTGCTGTCGGGAACGTAGAGGACATCATTCGCCGCGAGCGTTATGTCCTCAGCCTTGCCTTTGAGAACCTTGTTCAGGTCAACAGGGATTTTGATCTTGGAGCCGTCGTTTTGAGTTCTCAAGATGTGAGCGCCTCTCCGTGAGGCAGTCCCCGAAAACCCTTCGGCCATGGATATGGCCTGAATAACCGTCACCGTGGGCCGGTCGTCGAGAACAAACCCGCCCGGCCGTCTGACCGCCCCCGCCACGTAAATCACGTCAGCCTTAGTCACGGAAACAGTATCGAGAGGCTTGATTTCAATATTGAGGCCGGGATCCCTGGTGTAAAGCAACCGATCGAGGTCGATTTCGATTTGGTCCGGCCCACGCACGTGCATTCCTTCCGTTGGCTGCAAGTCCCCAAATCCGCCCTTGCGTGTGATGATTACTGTGCGTCCCGAGGAGGACAATTTGCCGACGCCTCCGGCCATCGAGAGCATTTCAATGAGGTTACGCTGGCCCTTAAGGTAATAAAGGCTGGGCTTTCCCACGGCGCCAATTACAGAAACAGGCCTTGCCTCGAATCCCTTGACAAAAATCGACACCTGGGGGTCCTGGAGGTAATCCTCGCCCCACTTCTCCTCCAGTTCCTGCCGCAGCTGCTCGGCAGTAAGGCCGGAGGCCGGAACGCGGCCAATCAAGGGAAGGGAGATCTTGCCGTCAGCAGCCACGCGGACGGTTTGCTTCAATTCGGGGACGTCGAAGACATCGATATCGATCTCATCCTCAGGTCCCAGAATGTAATTGGGGCCCGCCTCGGCGGCAGGGGATGCGCCGGAGTCGCCCGGCGTATTCGCCGTCGTCGTATCAGGGTTGGCAGCGGGAGCAGGGTCGGCCTGGGAGGCGGGCTGATCTGTCGTGCTCTGCGCGCCCGAACGCAGCGGGGTTAATAAGAGCAGCAGTGATAAGCAGATTGCAAACCGCACCGGCGTACGTCCCCAGAAACCCTTCATTTTCGCCCCGATTTGATTAATTCGTTCCCCCGTGTCGACACCTCGCCATGAGGTCAACTTCTTTCAATAAGCGCGTGAAACCCTTACTCTTTAAATTTACCTGTCAGCCCATCTGATGTCAAGTTGAATGGTACAATTCATGCGCCGAAATGCGCTTCTATCGCTGGCAACTGCCACGCGCTTCGTGACATCCCAGTTAAGGTTGTGTTAGGAATCACACCATTGTCAAGCCGAGAATCCGGACGTGGATAGACTTCCTTTGAAAAAACTAGGCGAGGGAGGGGCCATGCGGAGAGCTTTGACCGCGGTTGCCGTTGTGTGCATTGTGATTTTCTCGACCTAGGCCAAGCTCTTCGACGCGAAAACCGACAAAGTCCTTTGGTTCGTAGAGGACGAGTACCTTCGTCAGGTGGACCTGATCCATCACCTGAACGGGCCTTACCAATGGGTTTTGTGGAATCTAAACAGCTCATGCTGCAAAGGGAGGCCACGAGCCGGGTCTTCGCGGGACTCGAAACCCTAACGCTTGACGTTACCAAGCAGACAGACGTAGTAGTTCGTCAGTCCAAGCTCCTTCCATTCAATCCCGGGCGTCGCGTGGCGCGGCTCGGGTGTCACAAGAAGGGCCTTAGCACCGCTTCCCGCAAGGGCCTCGAGCACCAGAATCTGCGTCGACGGGGCCGCCCGGAAAAAACGATCCGGCCGGTTCACCTGCGCAACTATGCGTACTCTTGCGAGGTGGGCCACGAAAGGCAAATCATCTGCCTTGATCACTGCAACCTTATCCCCCGGCTGAATCCCCATTTCTTTGAGAGTCTTGGCGGCCTCCCAATAAACGGGCTCGATGCTCCGAGGGCTTCGGCCCACTTGGAAAGCCGCTAAACCGACGGTTGTCACAATAATGAAGGCGCTGATTGCGGCTACCAACGTTTTCGACCTGTTGGAAGAGGGAATCACAACACCCGAGAACGCTGCGAGCCAAATAATCAGTACGAACGGAGCGACATAACGGTATATAACGAAGACCAGTGCGTACAGAATCAAGGCCGCAAGCGCAGGAAGCAGAACGGACCAGTTCGCCGCCGCGCGCCGTATGCACTCCCAGGGCTTCCGAGCCAGCAGGTAAAGGATAGAGAGCCCGGCAAAGGCGTTGAGCTCGAGCAACGGTCTCAAAAGCAGCCGGCAATAGGAGCCCAATCCGTGCTTCAGCGCCCCTGCCTGGCCCCTGAGGTCGAAATGGGTCTGGATGCCTTCCTGCCAATAAGACGGGTCGTACCAAAATGGATATGTTCCACCGACGGGTCCTTCGAACTGGTAAACGGCGGGTGCGTCGAAGATTTGTTTGACCGGGTGCCGGAGCATGTTGGTGAATGGAGATTTAATTTCGTCAAGTCCTTCTACCGAGCCCTCGCCGAAACATTCTCCCCTTCCGGTGTCGCCGGGGAAATAAACGTCCACGCCGTCGACGCACGCCAAGTAATTCAGCCTGCCGCTCTCGCCAAAAGTCAAGCGTCCTTCGGCCCGTGAAATCGCGGCCATAAACGGGCCGGCGATGACGATGAGAATTAGAGCCGACACGAGAAGATGTGACACACGTCTGCGCAAACTTAGCGCGGAAAGAGCCGCCACTGCCAGGAAGACAAAGGCCAGAGGGAACATGACCGCCTTTGCCAGGTATCCGAGCCCGAGGACAATCCCTAAGAGAGCAAAGTCACGCTGGGTGGCACCTTCCCAGCGGATGCTCAGGACCAGGCCCGTGGCAAGATACACAAACGCGGCTACACATATGTCCGGGGTAACAATTGCGATGGTAATCATCACCAGGGACGTCCAGATGAACAGGCTGTACCCCAACGACCACCAAGCCCACTCCGGCAGAGTCACGTCAGGCCGCCCGTCACGCCCCTTCCCCTGCATGCGACAATGCCGAATGAACTTGCTCAGGAAGAACTCGAAGCAGGCAAGCGCACCAACGTAAATCACGAAATTGGCGAGGTGGACGACCGGGTATTCCCAGTAAGGAGAGGGCTTCAAGACCTTCAAAAACAGGCCAAGAATCCATGGGTAAAGAGGGCTCCAATAGGCACTGATGGCGCCGTGCCAGTCGCCCCGCCAGTAAGCCGCGCCCACCTCCAGGTAGGACATGCCGTCGGGGTTCATGGTGAAGCGGGTGGCCCAGGCATCCGCGGCGCCGAGGATAATGGCAACGCACCAGAACGAAATTCTCAGAAACGAAATTCTGAGCCCGCGGGGAATTCTTACGATTGTGTTCTTGGCCGGAGAGGCTACACTCGTCTCGGGGGATGCGGGGTGGTTGCGCGCAGGAAGGTCAGCGTGTTTCATCGGGAGTCTGATTGGATCCACGGGAGTATGACACAAAAAACCGAAGATCGAAACTCGAATAACACAGTTCGCGTGTTTTTCGGAAAGCTGCTAGCGTATAATGGGGGTGCTTTTCGCTTACAGAATGTGCCACCTGCCAGGGGATGGAGAATATGCAGATTGCGATAAGACCGAGAGCCGTAAGGTGGTTGTTGATCGCCGCCGAAATTGCCGTTGTCGTGGTGCTCATCGTTTGGGTGGGCAAGGCGTGTGTCGCATACATGCTTTCCAAGAAGCCGACCACCGGCAACCTCGAACGAGCTGCCAAACTGGACCCGAGCAATGCCGACTTCTACATGCGATTGGGGAGTCTCTACGAATACAGCCCCGTCGATATGCAGCTTGGGAAGGCCGAAGAGAATTTCCGCCGCGCCGCTCATCTTGATCCTTACGATCCTCAGACCTGGCTGGACTTGGCGGCAGCTTTGCAGTTTCAGGGCAGGGTCGACGACGCAGAGACTTGCCGACAACGAGTGGATTTGCTAGCCCCAAATCTCCCCGCCTATCAATGGCCACTCGCCAATTTCTATCTCTTGCAGGGAAATAACGAGGAAGCCCTTCGTCATTTCAAGCTCGTGCTTGCCGGTACCTCGCAATACGACGGTAACGTCTTCCGATTGGCCTGGAGAGCCACCGACGATCCCGGGAAGATTCTTGAGGAACTGGTCCCGGAGCGAGCTGAAACTGAATTCAATTATCTGAATTTCCTGCTTGCCCAGCATCGCCTGGATGACGCGCCGCCTGTCTGGAAGCGAATTCTGGAGGGTAGCGATGAGTTTTCCGCCAAGGATGCTTCTCCTTACATCGACACACTGATTGCCGGACACAAGCCGGACGACGCCTACCAGGTTTGGACTGATCTTCAAAATAAGGGGCTGATTCGAAGCTCTTCCACGGCCTCGAGTTCGAATACTGTCTTCGATGGAGACTTTGAGGACGAATTCTTGAATTTTGGTTTCGCTTGGAGAATCGTTCCTCTGGAAGGTGTTTATGCCGGCCTCGACAGCTCGACGTTTCACTCGCCTTCCCATTCTCTGATGGTCCAATTCTCTGGGAAGGATAATCTCCAGTACGAACATGTTTATCAGTATGTAGAGGTCTCACCCGGGCACGCCTACCACCTTCAAGCGCTCATGAAGACCGAAGGGATTACTACGGATAGCGGGCCGCGCCTCGAAGTGTACGATGCGTATAACCCGTCGGTTCTGGACAAACTGACAGACGATCTCACCGGCACTTCCGACGCCTGGACAACTGTGCTCTTGGATTTCGTCACTGGACCCAAGACCGAATTGCTGGTGTTGAGGCTAAAGCGATTGCCCAGCAAGAAGCTCGATAATCTCATCGCCGGCAGGGTTTGGCTGGATGATGTTCGGCTCACTCCCGCACAGAAGTGATCGAAGCTGTAAGATCAGACTTTATTGGAACTTTTAGCCGCCTCCGATGCAATTCCCACCCAGGGGCAAATTAGATTATTGGGGTTTCACTTGTAGGGCTGACCTGTAAGGGTCTCCCATAAACCACTTGCAGGCTCCGGAAAAACGCCTGAACAGTGTCATTCTGAGCGCAGCGAAGAATTTCGGTAGTTGCAGTTTCAACGAAACTACGGAGATCCTTCCTTCGTTTCACTCAGGACCGCCTCGAGCTCCTCAGGATGACAGCTAAGCGAGTTTTTCCGCAGCCCGTTTAAGTCCGATTGTGGAACCCCGTGTGGGCGCTACGTGGAAATCGGCATGGCGCCCTGGCAGATAAGTATTGCCTTGATCTGAACTGGCATGTTAGTGTTCAAGTTAGGGTAGATTCCCGTTTAACCCAGTAAACGTAAGTTGTCGAGGCCAATGACCAATGGGGAGGAGTCCGCGATGAGTCGCATCGGTATGTCTGTGGAGCGCAATCGGAGCTTGAGCTTTCGAAAGCCCGTCAGGATTGCGTGCTGGTTTGCAGCCATGACTATTCTTTTGAGCGCAACTTTCATGCTGGACTGTGGAGGAAACTCAACGACCGCACCGCCGGCGAATTCGTCTGCGGCGGTCACGGTTTCCCTCAGCCCGCAAACCGCGCAAGTCCCGCTCATGGGGCAAACCCAATTCACCGCCACAGTGAATGGAAGCAGTGAAGGCGTTGCCTGGTCGGTGAATGGATCGGCGGGCGGGAATATTACGGCAGGGGTGATTAGCAGTTCTGGGCTTTATACAGCACCCACAAACCTTCCCTCGCCTAACACGGTTACGGTAACAGCGACCAGCGTATCGAACTCCGCTCAGTCCGCGTCGGCGAGTGTTATGATCGTGAACCCGCAACCTGTAGTATCTTCCATTTCGCCTTCTGTAATTCCTCTGGGCAGCGGGAACACGAAGTTGACAGTCAACGGGTCGGGATTCGCGAGCGGCGCGGTTGTGGAGTTGGAGGGCATAGCGCTGCCGACGATGTACTGGAACCCGTCTGTGCTCACGGCGACGATCCCGCCATCCGTGTTGGCGGCGCCGGGGACTCTCCCCGTGCTCGTGACAACTCCGGGTCCGGGCGGGGGGACAAGCTCGACAATCAACTTCACCGTAATGTCAGGGGTGTTTGCCACCAATAACCCGCAGGTGGCGTTGTACACCTACGCGGCCGCGCAAGCTGCTTCCGTCTCCGTCGAGTTCGGAACGGATACGACTTATGGTATGGACACCTGGGTGCAGAATATACCGGCAGGGGGCGGGGCAGTCCAGATTCTTGTCGCGGGTATGCTGGCGAATACGACCTATCACATGCGCGCGGATGTGGCCTACGCCGACGGCACGCAGGCTGTAGATCAGGATCACACATTTGTCACCGGGGGCGTGACACCCGACCGACTCCCGGCGATTACTGCTACTAATCCCAACGGGCTGACGCCCAGTCCCGGGGCAGTTCTCTTTCATCTGACGCAAGCGACCATAGGCAGCGGCCAGCAGCTAGAGGCTGTGGCGACGGACAACGGCGGTAACGTGATCTGGTATTACGACTACCCGGCCTTCCTGGGCTTTCCACAACCCATTAAGCTTCTGCCGAACGGCCATATGCTGATTAATATTTGTCCCTCAACGCTCGTCGGAGGGTTGGTTCGAGAGATCGATTTGGCGGGAAATGTTTACCACCAGCTCACACTTACAGACCTTAACAACCGGCTTAGCCGAACTTTCGCAGTTGAGGGCATATTGAAGTCGTAAGTGTTTTCTTTTCATCAAAGCGATCTTGCAGGTCGGCACTACATTTTCAGCCTCGGCGACTGGGGCTGGGCAGCCTCCTGGGGGGCCTTG
>Ga0209517_10001680_pt1 | contig 32838 bp, 35 predicted proteins | sample PeaSoiMetSII2010_FD_187695 | JGI IMG/M metagenome (GOLD analysis project Ga0209517, IMG submission 187695) | Peat soil microbial communities from Weissenstadt, Germany - SII-2010 (SPAdes) (version 2) | ecosystem: Environmental > Terrestrial > Soil > Wetlands > Peat | place: Germany... | reverse complement strand
CACTGGATGAAGCGGCGCTGCCGGATGAAGTACGGCGAATCTTGCAGACGTTTTTCGAGTCCACGGCGACGTTCTTGATGAACCGTCCGGCCGCCTGAAACGAGATAACGTTCCCCGCGATCCACCTTCAAGAGGTGAGCTATGCGAAGTCAAACGGTGTTTGGCGCCCTTGCCGGATTGGCGCTCTTAGGTTGGATTCCAGCGCGAGCCCAGGAACACGACTGGGGCCGCGCACACAGAATTATCGAGAAGACCCAAGAGGATCTGCGCCGCGTTGAGCATCACGATGTGTGGGTGGCCGAGGATCGCGGCCACTATGAGGCGGCCGAGCGTAACCTTGCAGACATTCGCCATGATCTCGATCAGAATCGGCTGGATCGCGGCAGGCTGGACGCAGCCATCACTGAGATCGAACACATCACGCATGTTGACGCGGTCGCCCGCGAGCCTCGCGCGCGCTTAAATGAGGATCTTCGCGAACTGCGCCGTTTGCGAGAGGAGTGGCACTGGCGTTAACGCAGGACTCGGAACGCTTATTTGACGTGCGACGACGCTGCCACTGCAATCGCCTTAAAAAGTTGGCCAGGCTGACGGCTTTGCGCCAGCGCGGCCGCGTAGGGCTTTCGCGGCGAAACGTCCATTTGCAGCAGCGCAGCGAGGCGTTCCTCGTCTACGACAATCGATGGTCGATCGATCACGGTGGTACAGAGTCTCACGGCGCGGTTAATTGCGGCGCGATCGAGAACGGCGCGAATTCTCTCCGAGGGTGTACTCATAGATTCCCGAGACCGCTCCCCCGACCAAGACATCAACTCGCCGTGATCCGAAACGTCCAGTGACGAATCGTCCACGCTATCGTTGTGATTGCTGTTTGGGAGAATAGCACCGTAACAGGATCGCTGACAACCGCTTAAGATTCTTTTTTTCCTAGGCTTAGCCAGTACCAACGCGGAGCGAGTACCAGGCGGGATTCTTTTGGGGTTGACTTCGAGCGTATCGAGGTTCAGTATGCAGGCAGGAGGACCAAGCCATGCAAGCCTCTGCTGCAGCGCGAGCTGTCGATTTGCACGAGACCGTTGGGTCCGTGCTGGCCCAGAAGAGCCATGCTGTCTGGTCGATTTCGCCCGACGCCAGCGTTTATGAAGCCATCGCCACTATGTCGGATAAGCACATCGGCGCGTTAGTCGTCTTGAGCGCCGGTCATCTGGTGGGAATCATCACGGAGCGCGATTATGCCCGAAAGGTGATTCTCAAAGGCAGACAGTCCCGTGAAACGCACGTTCGCGAGATCATGAGCGCACCGGTGCTTTTCGTTACGCCGGAGCGGACCATCGGGGAATGTATGCACCTGATGACTTCGCGCCAGATCAGGCATCTTCCCGTGCTCGAAGGCGACCACGTTACGGGAATCGTGTCGATCGGCGACCTGGTGAACTGGATCATCAGCGCACAGGACGACACCATTCGCCACCTCAACAACTACATCACCGGATCGTATCCTGGCTAACCCCTTCCGCCGGTTGCGCTTTTTTGATATGCTACCGGACCGAAGGAATCCTCCCCCATGAAAGTCATCGTGCGTAGCTCGTCTTTGCTGTTCTTCCTGGTAAATCTGATGTTGGGCCTTCCCGTGATTCGTCGGCCGTTTGTCGGTACCCGGCGTCCTGCTGGGTAGTCGGCAGTTCGCTCATCATCGCGCCATGTGGTTCAGTCGCAGCCTTGGTGCAGAGAAATTCCGGCCCGGCGTCACTACCTGCTTCAGTGGCTGTGCTCTGTCGAGACAAGGGACACTTTGCCGCGAAACATCCGATAAACGAAGACGTGGTAGCAGACCGCTAAAGCCATCCCGAACGCCCACCAGATCAGGCCGACCGTGAGAGAGTGATCACCCGAGTGCGCGTTGTCGACCGTGATGTTCAGGGCCTGGTCGGTGGTCGACGTCAGGAGATTCGGATACACCGCCGCTGCGGCTCCTACCAGCATGAAGATGAGATAGGCCGACGAACTTAGGAAAGCCGTGCGCTCGTTACGGCTCCTCATTGCGAGCAAAGAGACGACCACCAGCACCGGAATCGCGAAGAGAATCGGCAGTTTGCGATAGTTGTCGAGCAATTCGGGGCGAATGTCGAGGGTCGCGCCTAAACTCGCCATCGTGACCAGGACCAGAACCGGCCACAGGACAACGGCAGCACGGTGCGAGCGGCGATTCAGCTCGCCGGTAGTTTTGAGAACTGCGTAATTGGCCCCGTGAAGAGTCAAAGCGACGAGCGCCACGACGCCCGCGATCAATGTGTACCAGTCGAGGATTCCGGGATGTGGGCCGACTCGCCAATCGGTCCAGAGCGGGAGGAAAAAGTAGCCGTCGGGCTGGAGCGGGACCCCTCGAATCACGTTGCCAAGCGCCGCGCCGTAGAACACTGCCAGCAGCAGGCTGCCGATTCCGAAAGCGCCTCCGAGAAGGCCGCGCCAGACAGGGGAATCGACGTGAGCGCGAAGCTCGATACCGATTGCGCGAAGAATCAGAAGCCATAGAACCATCATCAGGGGAAGATAGAAGCCGCTGAAACCGGAAGCATATAAAAGCGGGAACGCGAAATAGAGAGTCCCTCCGCCGGCGAGCAGCCAGACTTCGTTGCCGTCCCACACCGGGCTGATAGTGCGGATCAGGATGCGCCGGTCTTCTTCGGATCGCGCCAGGAAGAGATGCAAGACGCCGATACCGAGGTCGAATCCATCCAGCACCACGTATGCCGTGATCATGATCGCGACAAGAAGATACCAGGTGAGGAGAAGCATAGGCTTATTCTTTCCCCGGCCCCTTCGCGATTACCCGGCCGACTAGGAACAGGAAGACCATGGCAAGGAGCGTGTACAGCCCCATGAATCCCAGCAGCGTGAACAGGCCGTTGCCCGCGTGAACGTACTTCGAATACCCGTCGGTGGTACGCATTAGTCCGTAGACCAGCCACGGTTGGCGGCCGACTTCGGCGGTCATCCAGCCAGCGGTATTCGCGACGTAGGGAAGCGGCGCGCAAAGGAGAACAACCCAAAGCATGAAATGGGTGGTATAAAGAGTCCCGCGCCACAGTAGAAACGCTGCAATCGCCATCACCGCGACAAGGATCGTCCCTAATCCTGCCATGATGTGATAGCCGTAGTAGAGCAGAGGAATATTCGTCGGCCAGTCGCTCTTCGGGAATTCGTTTAAACCTCTGACTTGGGCAGTCGTAGTGCCATAGATCAGAAAACTGAGCACTTTGTTGGCAACCACGGGATTGTCGATGCGCTGATTTTCGGCATCGGGTTGGCCGAGAAGGACGATGGGCGCGCCGGCCTCGGTCTTGAAGAGTCCTTCCATCGCGGCGGTGGTAACGGGTTGATGCTTTGCCATGAAGCGGCCATGCACATCGCCAGTGGGGAAAATCTGCACGATGCAGGCTAAGACGCCCACGGTCACGGAAACACGCAGGAAAGCGTGGGCTTCATCCAGAAATTTTCCTTCCAGAAGATAATAGGCTCCGACGGCGGCCATCACGAAGACGCCGGTGATCACGGCTCCGCACATGTTGTGGGCATATTGAATCAGGGCCCACGGATTTAAGAGGAGTCCCCAAAAGCTGGTCACCTGGAAGCTGCCGTCGGGCGACTGCACGAAGGCGACGGGATATTGCATCCAGGCGTCCGTGACGATGATGAAGAATCCCGAGAGCCAGGATCCGGCAAATACGGCGAAAGCGGCCCACCAGTGGCCGATCCGGCTGAGCCGGTTTTCCCCGTATAGAAACAGGCCTATAAAAGCGGATTCCAGGAAAAAGGAGAACACGCCTTCCATCACCAGTGGTTGTCCGATGACGCCGCCGGTGACGCGCGCGAACTGCGACCAGTTGGTTCCGAACTGAAACTCCATCGGGATTCCGGTCACCACGCCGATCACGAAGTTGATACCGAATACCTGGCCCCAAAATCGCGCGGAGCGATTGTAAACCGCGTTACCCGTTCGGAGGTAAAGGGTTTTCAGAATCACGATGAGCGGTGCCAGGCCCATGGTGAGCTGCGGGAAAAGATAGTGAAAAGTGACGGTGAAGGCAAAGTGCAGCCGATGCATCAATAAGGCATCATCCATGGACTCGGCCGGCCTTTCCCTTGCGTGGTCGATTCATTATATGCCGGAAGGGCAGTGAAAACTTGTGAGAAAAATTCCATCCGCACGCAACCAACATTCAGCGCCTCGGGGGCTGTCACGCAACCGAGATCACATTTAGGGTCGTAATAGTCGGGATTCGAAGCCAGAAATGGTTGCAGCCAAAGAACAGCGAAAAAAAAGATGAAAAAAAGGCTCGGGACGCATCTTAATTAATACAGGCTCGGGTACATGTACAAAGGCGATCGGGCATCAATGTATTCAAACCGGACGTTCGAGAGAACAGAGGCGAGAGCGAACCACCGCTGGGCCGTGATCCTGGCCGGCGGGGACGGCTTGCGCTTGCGGAAGCTGACGCAGTTCATTGCAGGCGACGACCGGCCGAAGCAGTTTTGCCGCATCCTGAGCGAGCATACGCTGCTGGCGGAGACGGGATTAAGGGCCGAGCGAAGCGTCGCCCCGGATCGGATTTTTTACACCGTCATGCGAAGCCATCAGACCTACTATGCGCGAGAGCTGGCGGACCGGGCATCGCAAAGAATCGTACAGCCGTGCAATAGAGGAACGGGACCTGCGATCGCGTCTTCCCTGCTACGAATTTTCCAGATGGATCGTGACGCAACGGTTGCGATTCTGCCTTGCGATCATTGCTATTCGGACGAAAAGGCTCTCACCTGGGCGCTGGAGTCGGCGTTCGGGATTGCGGAGGGAAGGCCGCAAGCGGTGGTGCTTCTGGGCGTGCATCCGAGAGGCCCGGAAGTTGAATACGGATGGATTGAGGTGGGAGAGAACCTCGGCGGCCTGTACGGAGATGCGTCCCGTGTGGTGGCGTTTCATGAAAAGCCGGCCCAGCCGATGGCGGAACTCTTGTTCCAGACCGGTTGTTTTTGGAACACATTTGTCATGGTAGGCCGGGCCAGCGCCTTCTTGAATATGACCGCGGAAGCAGTGCCGGGACTTCTTAAAGCGCTTGGTTCGATCCACAGATTGCCGGCCGCGAACGCGGAGACCCGCATCGCCGATTGGGTTTACGACCAGATCGATTCGGTGGATTTCGCGCGGCACGTTTTGACGCCGATGGCGACGCAACTGGCCACGCTGCGGATTTGCGACACCGGCTGGAACGACCTGGGAAATCCGGCGCGCGTAATGGCGGTGCTCGCCGAGCGCAATGAGCTGCCGATCTGGGCGGTGCGCTGGCAGGCGGAGCGCAGGACCGGGGCGGCAGCGTCCCGGGCCATCGCCTAGAGCGGCCTCTAAAGTCTGCGCTGCTCGTACGCGGCGATGGCGGGCTCCTGCTGCAGAATATACCCGAGCTCGTCCGTGCCTTCCAACAAACAGTGCTTTGAAAACGAGTCGATGGGAAATTCGAACGCGCGCCCGTCGGCGAGCGTCAACGCTTGCCCCGCTAAATCCACCTTGACGACCATCCCCGGAAACGCCAGCAGAGCGCGATGAATTTCCGACGGCGCGACGATCGGCAGCAGCCCGTTCTTCAACGAATTCTGCTTGAAAATGTCCGCGAAAGACGTGCTGACCACCGCGCGAAAACCGAACTGTAGCAGCGCCCAGGGAGCATGCTCCCGCGAACTCCCGCAGCCGAAGTTGTCGCCCGCCACCAGCACCTGTGCGCCCTTGGCTTCGGGTCGATTCAAAATAAAATCGGGCTTCGGCGCACCCGCCGAATCGTAGCGCCAGTCGTTAAAAAGCTGATCCCCCAGGCCGGTCTTCGACGTCGTCTTCAGAAAACGCGCCGGGATGATCTGATCCGTGTCGATATTGTCGGCCGCCAGCACGACCGTTCGCGATTCGAATTTCATAGAAGAGTCCTCACGTCGGTGATCATGCCCGTGACCGCCGCGGCCGCAGCCGTGAGCGGACTCGCCAGAAACGTCCGCCCTCCCTTGCCTTGCCGACCTTCAAAATTTCGATTGCTGGTGGACACGCTGTACTCGCCCGGCTGCAAAGTGTCTCCGTTCATGCCGATGCACATGGAACAGCCGGCCTCTCGAAAATCTGCCCCGGCGTCGCGGAAAATCCGGTCGAGCCCCTCCGCTTCCGCCTGGGCCCGCACCTGCCGGGACCCGGGCACCACCATCACACGAACGTTCGGCGCCACTTTGCGGCCTCGCATCACGCCCGCGGCAGCGCGCAGGTCGGAAATGCGCCCGTTGGTGCAGCTCCCGATGAACACGACATTCACCGCGTGACCGGCGAGCGGCGCGCCCGGCGCGAGATCCATGTAGCGCAACGCCTTTGCGAGCATGTCGCGTTCCGCGAGATTCCCGAGGCTCGCAGGATCGGGAACCGCGTCCGAAATCGACATGCCCATTCCAGGATTTGTCCCGAAAGTGATCATCGGTTCGATGGCGCTCGCATCGATCACGATTTCGCGATCGTAAGTGGCGCCATCATCGGTCGGCAGAGTCCGCCATCGCGCGACTGCCGCATCCCAGTCGGCGCCTTTGGGCGCAAACGGCCGCCCCGCGATATATTCGTAAGTCACATCGTCCGGCGCGATCAGGCCCGCGCGCGCGCCCGCTTCGATCGACATGTTGCAGACCGTCATGCGCTCTTCCATCGACAGTGCCCGAATCGCCGAACCGCAATATTCGATCACGCAGCCCGTTCCGCCGCCGATTCCGATTTTCGCGATCAGCGACAGAATGATGTCTTTGGCGCTGACTCCCGCTTTCAGCGCGCCATCCACGCGCACCGCGTATGTCTTCGACGGCCGCTGCAACAGGCATTGCGACGCGAGCACGTGCTCCACTTCGCTGGTTCCGATGCCGAACGCCAGCGCTCCGAACGCTCCGTGAGTCGCGGTGTGCGAATCGCCGCACACTACCGTCATTCCCGGCTGCGTCAATCCGAGCTCCGGGCCGATCACGTGCACGATTCCTTGCCGATCGCTCGACAACCCGTAGCATTCAATCCCAAACTCGCGGCAATTATTTTCCAGCGCCGCGACTTGAGCCGCACCCACCTGGTCGACAATCGGCAAGCCACGAGGAGTCGTCGGCGTCGAATGATCGGTGGTCGCGATGGTCAGGTCGGGCCGCCGGACTTTCAGCCCGCGTCGCCGCAGTCCGTCAAACGCCTGTGGCGACGTCACTTCATGGACCAGATGCAGATCGATGTAGATCAGCGCCGGCGCGCCCTCACGCTCCGCGACGACGTGATGGTCCCATATTTTTTCGATAATGGTTCGCGGGTTCATATGGATTCACAAATGGCCCGCGCGACTTCATCCGTCGCGGCGGGCGTACCCTTCGGTTTCAAATCTCCGGTCACGCGGCCCGAATCGAGCACTTTGCCGATGGCTTCATTCACTGCCGCCGCCTCCTTCGCCAACCCGAACGAATAATCGAGCATCGCCGCCGCCGACCCGATTGCGCCCATCGGATTGGCCTTGTTTTGCCCCGCGATGTCCGGCGCCGATCCGTGCACCGGCTCATATAAACCCTTCGATTCGCCGAGCGACGCCGACGGCAGCATCCCGATCGACCCGGCCAGCACCGCGCCCTCATCGCTCAGAATATCGCCGAACATATTTTCAGTGAGCATCACGTCGAAACGCCTCGGATTCAGAACCAGTTGCATGGCGCAATTGTCCACCAGCAGATGTTCGAGCTCGACGTCCGGAAACTCGCGCGCAACCTCGATCACCACGCGGCGCCAAAGCTGGGAATTTTCGATGACGTTCGATTTATCCACGCTCGTGACTTTTTTGCGCCGCCCACGCGCCAGTTGAAAAGCTTTGCGGGCGATGCGCTCGATTTCCGCGCGCGTATATGCCATCGTGTTGACCGCATGATCGTTATCGATGCTGCGCGGCTGCCCGTAATACAGGCCGCCGGTCAGCTCGCGTACGATGATCATGTCGGTCCCTTTGACGATTTCGTTCTTGAGGGGCGACGAATCGAGCAGCGACGGCCACATCTTCACCGGCCTCAAATTCGCGAACAGCCCCAACGCTTTGCGGATTCCGAGCAGACCTTTTTCGGGCCGTTTTTCGGGCGGCGCGCCATCGAACTCCGGCGACCCGACCGCACCCAGCAGCGTTGCATCGGCTGAAAGTGCTTTGTTTACCGTATCGTCCGGCAGCGGCGATCCGGTTTGATGAATCGCGACGCCGCCGATCAGCCCCTCGGAAAGCTCCAGTGTATGTCCAAACTTCCTGGCGACCGTCTTCAATACTTCAACCGCTGCGCGAGTGACTTCGGCTCCGACGCCGTCGCCGGGCAACAGCAGGACTTTCAGGTGCATCAGACAATTCTAATCCGCGGCCGCGCCCGACGCCTTCGTTTGATTCAGAACCTCCTGCGCCAGCGCCGCGATCTCTTCATTGCGCACGCCCTTCTTCCGGTCGGCAAGCGCGGTGAAGCGCTGATAGACGGTGTCCAACTCTTCACGCCGCAGCGGAATCCCCAGATCGTCGCAGCGGCGCGCCAGCGCGTGCCGGCCGCTATGCTTGCCGAGCACCAGCCGCGTCTCCGGCACGCCCACCGACTTCGGCTCCATGATTTCGTACGTGGTTCTTTCTTTGAGATAACCGTCCTGATGAATGCCGGCTTCATGCGCGAAGGCATTTTCACCCACGATCGCTTTGTTGGGCTGAGGCCCAAAGGTGATGATCGACGCGAGCATCTGGCTCGCCGAGAAGAGATTTTCGGTCACGATGCGCGTTTCAAACGGAAGCTGCTCGCGGCGGATGTTGATCGCCATGACGATTTCTTCCAGCGCGGCGTTTCCTGCCCGCTCGCCGATTCCATTGACCGTGCACTCGATCTGCCGCGCGCCGGCATGCAGCGCAGCCAGCGAATTCGCGGTCGCCAGACCCAGGTCGTCATGGCAGTGTACGCTGACTACCGCGGAATCGCGCAGAATACCCACCATGCGCCGGATCATTGCTGCGTACTCGTCGGGCACTGTAAAGCCGACAGTATCCGGCAGATTCACCGTTCGCGCACCCGCCGCGACCACCGCGCGGCAAACTTCTTCGAGATAGTCAGGATCCGTTCGCGTGGCGTCTTCGGCGGAAAATTCCACGTCATCCACATAGGACCGCGCCAGCGTCACGGCCGCGCAGGCTTCGTCGAGAACCTGATCGCGCGACTTCTTCAGTTTGTATTTGAGATGAATGTCGCTGGTGGCCAGAAACGTGTGGATTCGCGGCCTCCGGGCGCGTTTCAGCGCGCGCGCCGCTTCGTCGACATCGGGCTTGTTCGCTCGCGCCAGCGCTGCCACGTTGGCCCACGGAAATTCGCGGCTGATCGCTTCCACCGCTTCCGCATCGCCCTCGGATGCGATCGGGAACCCGGCTTCCAGAATGTCGACGCCAAGATCCACCAGCTTGGCCGCCATGCGAACCTTTTCACGCACGGTCATGCTGCATCCCGGCGATTGCTCGCCATCACGCAGAGTTGTGTCGAAAATGTACACGCGGTCAGTCATGGCACAAGGATGCCACCGCAGGATCAATTTGACAAATTTATATTATTCAATATTCTATAATATGGACTTATGGATCTGAACCCGCTGCGCTTCTTCCTAACGGTCGCGAATGAAAAGAGTTTTTCGCGTGCGGCCGAAAAGCTGCTTCGAACGCAGCCGGCTATCTCATTATCGATACAACGTTTAGAGGCCGAACTCGGAGACCGCTTGATTGACCGCTCCGCCAAGGATCTGCTGCTAACGGACGCAGGGAAAATAGTCCTCGAGTACGCGCGAAGATTCGAAAATCTCGAGAGCGATCTCGAAAATGCGTTGGCCGAGTTGCGCGATAAGTCCGCGGGACGGCTCAGCATCGGCGCGAATGAATCTACTACGCTGTATCTGCTCGATCACATCGAGCGCTATCGCCAGCGATTTCCCAAGATCAAAGTGCAGATCCGGCGCAGCCTGTCGAGCAAGATTCCGTCGGAGCTGATCGATGGCGGCCTCGAGCTCGGGCTGCTGACGTACGATCCGGAAGATGAGCGGCTGGTCACCACCGTCATCTACACGGATCATTTGTCCTTTATCGTTTCGCCGCAGCACCGGCTCGCATCGCGCACGGAAGTTTCGATCGTCGAATTGGGCGAAGAGACGTTTATCGCTCACAATGTGGTTTCGCCTTATCGCGCGCTGGTGATCCGCGAGTTCCAGCGTCACAAGGTTCCTTTGCATATGGATGTCGAGATGCCGACGGTGGAAGCGATCCGCAAAATGGTGCAGCGCAATGAAGGCGTGGCGTTCCTTCCGCGCATGGTGGTGGATGAAGAGCTGCGGCAGCGAATCCTATGCGAAGTGCGCGTTACTGAAATGAAAATGGATCGCCCGATTCGCCTCGCCTATCCGGCCCGCCGCGCGCTGAGCCACGCCGCGCAGGCGTTTCTCGACATGGTTCGGACCTAGGAGATTGTTGAAAGAGGGGACAGACTACTCTGTCCCCAGCTTTAGCCCTCTGATTTCGCATGAGAGAATACTCCGTGGACAGAGCGGTCTGTCCCCTCTTTCAACAATCTCCTAGCGCATGCGCTCGGCTCTGGTAGAATCGTCTCATTCCGACATGAGGATCGCCATAGCTGCCGATCATGCGGGCTTCGCGCTGAAGGACCAGGTGCGCGACACGTTGCGTCAAGCCGGGCACGAGGTGATCGACCTGGGCACCAGCAGCGCGGAATCGAGCGATTATCCTGACTTTGCCGGGGCCGTCGGCAGGCAGGTCGCGTCCGGCATGGTCGAGCGCGGGGTGCTGGTGTGTTTCACCGGCGTGGGCATGTCGATCGCGGCCAACAAAATTCCTGGTGTGCGCGCCGCCTTGGGCTTCAATCCGGATGAGGTTCGCCTCACGCGGGCACATAATGACGCCAATATTCTGACCATGGGCGCGCGCTACGTCGACGCGGCTGCCGCCATCGAAATGGTACGCGTGTTCGTCGACACGCCGTTTGAAGGCGGCCGCCACGCCCGCCGCGTCGAGAAAATAGCGAAACTGGAATCATCACTATGACTGAACAGGAACGAATGGCGCGGCCGCTGGCCGAAGCCGACCCCGAAATCGCCGAACTGATCTACAAAGAAACCGAGCGCCAGAACACGCGCCTGGAACTGATCGCCAGCGAGAATTTCACTTCCGAAGCGGTTCTCGAAGCCGCCGGCAGCATCTTCACCAACAAATACGCCGAGGGTTATCCCGGCAAGCGCTACTACGGCGGATGCGAGCACGCCGACGCGGTGGAAAATCTGGCACGGGAGCGGGTGAAAAAACTTTTTCAAGCCGAGTACGCCAATGTCCAGCCGCATTCCGGGTCGCAGGCGAACCAGGCCGCCTATGCGAGCGTGGTGAATCCCGGCGACACGATTCTGGGCATGAATCTTTCACACGGCGGGCACCTGACGCACGGCCATCATCTGAATTTTTCGGGCAAGACGTACAAGATTGTTCCGTACGGCGTGCGGCGCGAGGACGAGCGCATCGATTACGACGAACTCGCGCGTCTGGCCGAGGAACACAAACCGAAGATGATCATCGCCGGCGGCAGCGCGTATCCCCGCATCATCGATTTTCCGCGTTTCCGGCAGATCGCCGATTCGGTGGGCGCGATTTTTCTGGTCGACATGGCCCATTTTTCGGGTCTGGTCGCGGCCGGCCTGCATCCGAACCCGTGCCAGTGGGCCGATATCGTCACGTCCACCACGCACAAGACCCTTCGCGGGCCGCGCAGCGGAATGATTCTGTGCAAGGAAAAATACGGACCGACGATCGATAAAGTGGTGTTTCCCGGCATGCAGGGCGGTCCGCTGATGCACATCATCGCCGCGAAGGCGACTTGCTTCCGGGAGGCCGCGACGCCCGAGTTCGCCGCGTATCAGAAACAGGTGATTGCGAATGCGAAGGCGCTCGCCGCCGGTTTGCAGGACGCAGGGTGCCGCGTGATTTCAGGCGGAACGGATACGCACCTGATGCTGGTGGATGTGTTTGCGAAAGGAGTGCGCGGCAAAGAAGCGGAAGCTGCGCTCGACCGTGCATATATCACGGCCAATAAGAATACCATCCCCTTCGACGTCAATCCGCCGCTAAATCCGAGCGGAATGCGGTTCGGAAGCCCGGCCGTTACTACGCGCGGGTTCCGGGAGCCGGAAATGCGGGAGGTGGCCCAATTGATCGCGCGCGTACTCGAAAACATTTCGAACGAAGATGTTCTTGCCGAGGTGCGCCGCCGCGTGGGCGCACTCACGGATCGCTTCCCGCTGTACGCCTGGAAGCTCGTGGCCGCGGCCAGCCGCTGAGCAGGGGTCCGTCGATGCTCCATGTCGCCATCGACGCCCGGCATCTTCGCGATTTCGGTATCGGCACGTACATCCGCAACCTGATCCGCGCCTTGGCGCGGCTGGACCGGGAAAATCGTTATACCTTGATCGCGCGGCCGCAGGATCTGGAAGAGCTGGCGGGGCTCGGCGATAATTTCCGGACCGCGGCGTATGCTCGCGCCGATACGGAACTGATTCATAACTTTGTATTTCCGCGCTTGCTCAAAACATTTCACGCGGATCTGTATCATATTCCGCTCAATTCCATCGCCTGGTGGATGCCGCGGCCGTATGTCGTGACCATCCACGATATGAGCAGCCTGTTGTTTCCCGAGCGGCGCGATTTCCGGGCGACGCTTCAAGAGGAACGATACCGGCGCGGCGCACTGCGCGCGAAACGCATCATCACAGTCTCAAACTCCACGCGCCGCGACCTCGAAAATGTCTTGCGGATTCCGCCGGGACGCACCCGCACCATCTACAGCGCGCCGGACCCGGCTTTCACGTCCAACTTCCACGACCCGGCTCAAGACCGCCAGACGCTGGAGCGCTATTCCATTCACTATCCCTTCATCCTGTATGCCGGTACCATTCGCCCGCAGAAGAATATCCCCAGGCTTATCGAGGCTTTCGCGGTTTTGCGCGCTGAATTAGAGCGGCATCCGGAGTATCATGATCTGCATTTAATTATTATTGGCGATGACATATCGAAGAATCCATCTGTGCGACGGGCGGTTGCGCAGGCCAGGATGGAACCGGCGGTACGGTTTCTCGGCTTCGTACCGTTGGAAACATTGCGCGTCTTCTATCGGGCGGCGATTGCGTTCGCCTTTCCATCTCTGTATGAGGGGTTCGGTCTCGCGCCGCTCGAAGCGATGGCCTGCGGCACGCCGGTGGTGGCGTCCGACATTCCATCGCTGGTGGAGGCGGTGGGCAATGCGGCGGAACTGGTGAGTCCGGATAATGTTTTCGACATCGCGCGGGGCTTGCGCGAGGTACTTCTGAACGAGCAGCGGCGCCAGAAGCTGATTGCGCTCGGCGCTGAGCAGGTGAAACGTTTTCATTGGGAGGATACAGCCCGGCAGGTACTCGGCATTTATCGAGAAATGATAAGTAAGTGATAAATAATATTGACAGTATTCCGCGAATGGCAGTACTATACCTACGTACTTTCCCCTTACAATAACGGTCTTGGAGGACCTGCTATGGATTGGAGTCGATCGGAAACGCTGGCGCTGGCCATGCACAACTGCGCGCAATGCCATGGATCCGGATTGCGATTTACAAAAAAGGGAGCGACGTCGCCGTGCAATTGCGTTTTGCGGGCGATTTTCCGGATTTGCTGGGATCGCTTCATTCGCTGCGTGACCCAGGAGAGGCATTTGAGCCGCGTGTCCGTGGAACCGCACGCCGGCCGCTCGCGCCCGTCCACCTGGGGCAGGAAAGACGAGGAGTACATCGCCGACTTCTGTCTGGTCGCGCGACGCACGCTGGACGACTTTGAGAATCGCCTGTTCCGCTACCATTTCCTTCTGGGCGCGGACTGGAAGCTGTGCACACGCCGGCTTGGTATGGATCGCGGGAATTTCTTCCACGCTGTGTACCGGATTGAGCAGAAACTCGGGCGCGTATTTCGTGAGATCGAGCCGTATTCGCTTTTTCCTCTGGACGAGTATTTCTATGGCCCCTCGCGCGTCGGTGCATCGTGCCCTACCGCGCATGGAGCCGGGGCACGGGCCCGTCCTGCGCATCTTGAATTTCCGCGGCCATTGGGCAAGACGGCTTGATTGAGCCGGGACTGATCGCGGCGGTGAGAGGGCAGGGTTGGAGGCTGTCCTTTCTAGCGCCGCGATGCAAAAAAATCGCGCATCAATTCCGCGCACTCCGCTCCCAGAACTCCTTCGACAATTTCCGCGCGATGATTCAGCACGTCGGCGTCCGCCAGGCGGAACTTGCTTCTTATGCCGCCGAATCTCAAATCCCGCGCTCCAAAGACGAGGCGTGAAATTCGGGCTGCCACAACGGCGCCGGCACACATCACGCAGGGTTCGAGCGTAACGTAAAGCGTCGCGCCGGCCAGACGGTAATTGTGGATTGCCGCGGCGGCTTCACGCAGCGCCAGGATCTCGGCGTGCGCGGTCGGATCTGCAAGCGTGATCGGTGAATTTTGTCCCCGCCCAAGGATCCGGTCGTCCAGCACGACCAGTGCTCCGACGGGCACTTCGCCCGCTAACCCAGCCGCGCGAGCCAGGTCCAGCGCTTTACGCATGTAGTCTTCGTCTGCGGAAGATCGCTGTTCGTCCATGAAAAGGCGTCGTTCGCCGATAGCGGCTAAGCCGATCGGCAGGGCCTAACCTAGAATATAATTCATGCTTCGCTACGTGCCGTTGATGCTGAAGAACTCCCTGCGGAACCGAAGGCGCAGCCTGCTTACGATTTTCAGCATGGCAGCATCGTTATGCCTGCTGGGAGTTCTGTTCGCACTGTATCGCGGCCTGTTCCTCGCGCCGCCCGCACCGGGGCAGGAACTGCGGCTGATCACCCATCATAAAGTTTCCATCACTCAGCCGTTGCCGGCCTATTTCAGCGACCGGATTCGGCAGGTGCCCGGTGTTCGCGAGGCCATGATCTGGCAGTGGTTCGGCGGTACTTATAAGGACGCGCGCGACCAGGGGAACTTCTTCGCGCGGTTCTGCGTGGAACCCGACAAGTTCTTCAGCGTGCGTCCGGAATTGCAATTGCCCGAGGAGCAGAAGGAGGCGTTTCGCCATCTGCGAACCGGTGCCGTGTCGAGCGACGACCTGGCGAAGCGCATGGGCTGGAAGATCGGAGAGAAGATTTTCCTCACCGGCGATATCTTCCCGGTGAATCCGGAGTTGACGCTGGTGGGTATTTTCAGCGATCCGAATACCAGCGAGACCATGTTTTTCAGCCAGACTTATTTGCGGGAGTTGTTGGGCAAGAATAACGCTCAGCAGGATCTGGTGGGGTCGATTCAAGTCCAGGTGGAAAGAGTGAGCGACGTTCCGCGCGTCATCCAGACCATCGACGAGATGTTCGCGACCACTCAGTTTCAGACCAAGACGGAGTCGGAGCAGGCCTTCGGCCTACAGTTCATCAGCTTTCTGGGAAACGTAAAACTGTACTTGATGAGCATTTGCGCCGCGATTACGTTCACCATTTTGCTGGTGTCGGGCAACACCATGGCGATGTCGGTTCGCGAGCGTCTCCGCGAAGTCGGTATTTTGAAAACGCTGGGCTATACGCCGGGCGCGATTCTGTTCATCATTCTGGGGGAAGCGGGCGTGATTTCGATTCTGGGCGGGATCATTGGCATTGCGCTCGCGTCGGGCTTGACCACGGTAGTGCGCCAAGGTCCCAGTTTCATTCAGGCGATGAAGACGCTGGCGGTTACGCCCGATGTAGGGGCGATCTGTCTCGGCCTTGCGGTGGTGATCGGCGTCGCCAGCTCCTTTGTTCCCGCGCTGAACGCTTCGCGCACTTCCATTCTGGAGTCGCTGAGGAGCACAGACTAATGGCAATCCCGCTGGCGTACAATCTTCGCAACCTAGCCGTCCGGAAGACTACCACGCTCATGACCGCGCTGGGAATCGCGCTTACTGTCGCGGTGCTGGTGGCGGTGCTGGCGCTGGTCGGCGGACTGCGTAGGGCGCTCGAAACGACGGCCAATCCGCTCAACATTCTGGTGATGCGCAAAGGTGCGACGGCGGAGTTGACCGGTGGCATGGCGCGAAGCGTATTCGAGGATCTGAAATCCAAACCGGGAATCGCGCGCGCGGCCGACGGTCATCCGCTGGCTTCGCTGGAACTGGTTACGGTGATCAACCTTCCCAGCGTGCAAAATCCGAACGGGATGAACGTCACGCTGCGCGGCTTAACGGAAACGGGTTTCGAGCTGCGCGAGCAGGTAAAAATCGCCGAAGGTCGCCGCTTTCGTCCGGGCATGCGCGAAGTGGTGGTGGGAAAATCCGTCGCGCGCCGCTATCCGGACGCGCAGATCGGCGGGAAGCTGCATTTCGGCCGCGGGGACTGGGAAGTGGTCGGCGTAATGGACGCGGGCCAGACCGCGAACAACAGCGAGATTTTTTGCGATCTGAACCAGATGAGCGGCGATTTCAATCGCTACGATCAGTTGAGTGCGGCGCTGGTACGCTCCACCGATGCGGTGTCGGTGGACGCGCTGGTCAATTCGATCAACGACGATCGCCGGCTGCTGGCAGTGGCCCAAACCGAGCAGCGCTACATGGATCTGCAAACCACATCGGCCGCGCCGATTCAGTATTTGGGCGTCTTCGTGTCGATCATCATGGCGGTCGGGTCCAGCTTCGCGGCGATGAATACAATGTACGCCGCGGTGGCGCGCCGCGCGAAGGAAGTGGGGACGCTGCGCGTGCTCGGGTTCTCCCAAGGCAGCATTCTGACCAGCTTCTTTTTCGAATCGCTGCTGCTGTCGCTGATCGGAGGCGCGTTGGGATGTATCCTGGTGTTACCACTTAACGGCGTAACGACGGGACTGATGAGCCTCCAGAGTTTCAGCGAAATTGCATTCAACTTTCAAGTAGGACCGGAAGCGATGGCGATCGGAATCGCATTCGCGTTGGCTATGGGCGCCATCGGCGGCCTTTTCCCGGCGCGATCCGCGGCCAGGAAAGAGATCCTGGTCGCGCTGAGAGACACGTAAACCGATGGAACCGGAACTCAGGAGCCTGCGGATCGACCGCACCAGGAAACGAGCGGACGTGGCATCGCGCTGGTCCACTGCGTGGATTCTCAGCGGCATCGCTATCTTGGTCCTGCTGGGCGCGGGACGCCTGGCGTATGGAGTGATTAATCGCGCCGCTGAAGTGGACGTGGTGCGCGTGCGCGCCGTGTCCGCCGGCGACCCGGCGCGATCAGGCGATGTGATCCTGAATGCGACTGGGTACATTATCGCGGCGCATCGGATTGAGCTGGCCGCGAAGGTGATGGGTAAAGTGGCGTGGATTGGCGTCGAAAAAGGTGATCCGGTGAAAGAAGGCCAGGAGCTGGTTCGCCTGGAAGATGAAGAATATCGCGCGCCGGTCCTGCAAATGCGTGGAAATCTGATCAATTTGCAGGCGCAGCTCGATCTGTTGTTGAACGGGTCGCGGCCTGAGGAGATCGCGCGCGCCAAAGCGGATCTCGAAAACGCGCGGGCCAGCGAGATCGACGCCAAGGTGACGCTCGACCGGACCAGACCACTGGTGGATCAGGGAGCCGCGACGAAGCAAAATCTGGACGACGCTCAGGCGAAGTATGATAGCGCGGTTGCACAGCGGCTGTCGCTTCAGAAGACTTACGAGTTGACGGTATTGGGCCCGAGGAAAGAACAGATCGATTCGGCGCGAGGGATGGTGGAGCAGGCGAAGGGTCAGCTCGCCTCCGCGCAGGTGCTGCTCGATAATACGGTGATTCGCGCTCCGGTCAGCGGGACCATCCTCGACCGCAACGTCGAAAAAGGAGAGTTCGTGACGACCGGGTTCGTGGGTGACAAGGGCGCGAAGGGTTACGTCGTTTCGCTTGCGGATTTGAATGACCTGAAAGTGGAATTAGACATCAATCAAAACGATTTTGCGAAATTAGGCCCGCGGCAGCGCGGCGTGATCACCACCGATGCGTTTCCGGATCGCCGCTACGAGGGCTTCATCGACGAAGTGGCGCCGGAAGCGAATCGCCAGAAGGCGACGGTGCAGGTGAAGGTCAGAGTCGCCAAGCCGGATGGCTATCTACGGCCGGAAATGAATGCGAGCGTCGCCTTTCTCGCGGACGTCAAACCCGGGAAGGATGTGGATACGCCGTCGATCGTGATTCCGGCGTCGGCGGTGCGCAACGGGACGGTGTTCGTAGTGAGCAAGGGGCGGGCGATCCAGCGCAAGGTGAAAACCGGGTCGCCGATGGCGCAAGGGATTCGAGTCGAGGATGGACTGATCGGCGGAGAGGATCTGATCGTGAACCCGCCGCAGGATTTGAAGGATGCAGATAGGGTGAAGGCGAAATGACGGAAACGGTGATTCAGACCCGCAACTTGACCAAGGAATTCGTGCGCGACGAGTTTCACGTGATCGCGCTTAAGGACGCGAACCTGGATGTTCAGAAGGGCGATTTCGTGGCGCTGATGGGGCCCTCCGGATCCGGCAAATCGACGCTGCTACACCTGATCGCCGCGATGGATCGCCCCAGCGACGGGGAAATCCTGGTGCTCGGCCAGAATCTGCGCGCGCTGTCGGATCGCGCCATCGCGCATTGGCGGAATGAGCATATCGGATTCGTGTTTCAGAGTTTCAACCTGATTCCGGTTTTGTCGGCGATCGAAAATGTCGAGCTGCCACTGAAGCTCACTCATCTCAAAAAGAAGGAGCGAATGGATCACGCCGAGACCGCGCTCAAGCTGGTCGGGCTGGGTGACCGTCTGACGCACCTGCCGCGCCAGCTTTCGGGCGGGCAGGAACAGCGTGTCGCGATTGCGCGCGCGCTGGTTACCGATCCCGATCTGATCCTGGCCGATGAGCCGACCGGCAATCTGGACGCGCAGTCCGCGCAAGACGTGCTGACGCTGCTGGGGCGATTGAATCGCGAGTTCGGAAAGACCATCGTAATGGTGACGCACGATCCGCACGCGGCGCGCGCAGCGACGCGCGTCCGGCATCTTGAAAAGGGTGAGCTGTTGCCGGAAGGCCAGGTGCCCGCGGATTACGCGGCGCCGGTGTAAGCGCTTTGGACGTTCAGGCGATGGTTCGCAATCACCGCTTGTCCCAGTGACAGCCCTCCATCGTTTGGCGGCACGCGGTGATGGATAAACACCTCAAAGCCCCGTTCGCGCAGTCCGCAGACCGAGTGACTCAACAGCCGTAGATTCTGAAAAGTACCGCCGCTCAGGCACACACGATTGATTCCATCAACCTCGCGGATCCGTACGCACGCATTCACCACCACCTGCGCCATCGTGCGATGGAAACGCGCCGAAATCGTGGGAACAGGGGCACCGCTAAGAAAATCCCGTGTGATCAATCGGATCGTCTCCCGCAGATCGATTTGAAATGGATCGACACCGCGAAAATCGAACGGGTACTTTCCCCCGTCATCCGTCGCGACCGCTTCCAGTTCGATCGCGGCTTGCCCCTCATAGGTAGTCTCGTGGCGCAGGCCGAGGATGGACGAAACTGCATCGAACAAGCGTCCGCACGATGAAGTTTGGATCACCTGAATCTTCCGCGCAATCATCTGATTCACGAAGGCAATCTTGTTTGCAGGAATCTCACTGTACAGCGGCAGCGCGAGCGAAGCCGCCTCCGACGCGAAAGCAGCTCCCAAGTAGGCCAGCGCACTGCGCCAGGGCTGCCGCACCGCGCTATCTCCGCCAGCGAGCGGAATATAGGCAAGATGCCCGCGCCGCTCAAAGCCGCCGAAATCGCATACCAGAAATTCTCCGCCCCAGATCTGCCCATCCGTACCGAATCCCGTCCCGTCGAGCGCGACCCCAATCACTTTTCCATCGACGCCGTTGTCGGCCATGCAGCTCGCGATGTGCGCGTGATGATGCTGGACGCCGATGGGTCGCAGGCCGGATTCTTCGAGCGCAAAGCGAGTGCTCAGGTAATTGGGATGAAGATCGTGCGCGATTGCCACTGGGGAAGCGCGAAAGAAACGCTTAAGATGTCCCAGCGTCTCGCGGAACAACTCCATGGTTTCCAGATTTTCCAGGTCGCCGATGTGCTGGCTCAGAATCGCGTAATGATCCTTGGTCAGGCACAACGTGTTTTTCAGCTCGCCCCCGCAGGCGAGAATCTCGCGAACCGGCATTCCCAAATCCACGGGCTCCGGAGCAAAACCGCGCGACCTTCGCACCGGGTATTCGCGCCGCTCGAAACTCTGCAACACAGAATCGTCCACTCTGGTCTGAATCTCGCGGTTGTGCAGCAGGAAATGATCCGCGAGAACTCTTAGTCGAGTCCCGGCTTCGTGATTGCGACTTACGATCGGTTCTTCGCTCAGATTGCCGCTGGTCATCACCAGAGCTTCGAATCCCGGCGAGTCTTCAAACAACAGATGATGCAGGGGGGTATAGGGCAGCATCACACCCAGGCGCGTGTTCCCCGGAGCCACGTGAATCGAAACCGCAGCGCCTTCGCGTCGCGGCAGAAGAACGATCGGGCGCCGGGCGCTTAGGAGCAGCTCGCCGTCGCTGGGAGTAATAAGGCAAAGCCGCTCGACGGTTTCGAGATCGGGGGCCATGATCGCGAACGCCTTCCCGCTTCGCCGCTTCCTTTCGCGCAGCAGCCCGACTGCGCGATCATTCGATGCATCGCAAGCCAGATGAAACCCGCCGAGTCCCTTAATCGCCATGATTGCGCCTTGCGCCAGCAGTTCACGCGTTCGCTTTAGAATGTTGTGCGAGTGCGCCGCGAACACAGGCGCGATTCCCGACGCCATCTCCTCGGCGCTCAGCAGCGCTAAACCCGGACCGCAATCTGGACACGCGTTCGGCTCCGCATGAAAACGCCGGTTGGATGGATCTTCATACTCAGACTGGCAGGCTGCGCACATCGGAAATTCATGCATGGTCGTCTTGGGACGGTCATACGGAACATCGCGGATGATCGTGTAGCGCGGCCCGCAATTGGTGCAGTTGGTGAACGGATATCCGTAGCGGCGATTTCCGGGACTCGTAAAATCCCGTTTGCAATCCTCACACGTGGCAACGTCCGGTGGCACCAGCGCGAATCGTTCGGCAACCGCAGTGCTCGCCCGTATGGTGAAGGCTTCATCGCCGACCGGCTCCAGATTCGCGATCTGCAGGTTATCGATTCGCGCCAGCGGAGGCAATTCCGCTTCGAGCGCGGCCATGAAATTTTCAAGCGCCCGTTCCTCAGCTTCGGCTTCGATGACCACGCCTTCGGAAGAATTCAGCACGTATCCGCGAATCTCGAAAAGCTGCGCGATACGGTAGACGAACGGACGAAACCCGACGCCTTGAACCACGCCTTGAATTTCGATCCGTTTCCGCGTCCCCACCGTCTTTTACGCCGTGCCGGGAAGCGCGGCCCAAGTTTCGAGTTGCGCCAGCACGACCTTCAGCAATTCATCCAGAGACTCGCGCACCGGGGGTGTCAACTCCGCGCTCCATTCAGTCGATTGTGGCTGGACGCCGATCACTACGACCTCGGCGGGAGCCTCGTCCAGCAGCTTCATGGCGATCATCAGGTCGGCGAATCCAAGCTGGTGGACCGACGGTTTTCCCGGCAGCGTCTGTAGTGCGTCGCCTTCCAGCCGAACCAGCGTGCCGGGCTTCTCCCCGACATCCACTGCATCGATCACCAGCAGCCGCGGGAATCCGGAGATGTGTGGAATCAGACTCAACCCCTGCGTTCCCCCATCCATCAGCACCACGCCGCGCGGAACGCGCGAGTCTTTCTGCAAGAGCCCGATCGCGTGAATCCCGACGCCATCGTCGGAGTGAACCAGGTTTCCGAGTCCCAATACCAGTGTCGCCATCGGTTCCTCTATCATACGCTGGCTATTATGAGGACCTTCAGTTTCTCCGCAGCCTGCGCCGCAAGCGCCGAGGCTCGCCCGCTCAACCCCTCTCCGTGAGAAAGATCTTTAACAGGAATCCGGCAGACCAGCGCCCGTCCCTCGAATCCATACAGCGATCTTGCCAGCGTGACAATTTCCGATGGCGCCGAAACGTGCGTGAAGGCTCCGGAAGGCGATCGCGATTCGTCCACGGGCTCGATCTTCAATTCCGCAGCGCCGGTATCCGCGTCGATGAAGATCACCGTGTCATAGCCGGCTAAGTCCGCGGCAACTTCGGGAGTAAGCTGAAAGACCGCCAGCGATTCCGCGTCGAGCATTTCCAGAACGGCAAGCGCCACACCGTCATCGCGCCGCAAAGAATTTCCCGCCGCGATCAGGAGCGTGCGCATCGCGAAATCCGCCGGACAACCACGCCGTCAGGACCGGTCATTTCGATGACTAACGGCATTTGCCCCATCGCATGCGTGGAACAAGACAGGCACGGATCGAAACACCGGATCGCCGCCTCAATCCGATTCAGAACGCCGTCGTCCTCAAGATCCGCCGGTTTCAGGAAACGCCGAGCCGTTTGTTCCACGGCCATATTCATGGCCTGGTGATTCTGAGCGGTGGCGATCAACAGATCGGCCTTCGTCATCAGCCCGTCCTGATCGACCGAATAGCGATGAAACAAAGTCCCTCGCGGCGCCTCACAGGAGCCGATCCCTTCGCGCCGGTTCAGCGAAGCCTTGGCTTGCACGTTTTCGCCGAACAGGTCCGGATCGCTCATCAGCTCTTCGATTCGCTCCACCGAGTGCAGCATTTCAATCAGCCGCGCCAGATGATAATGGAACGAAGCGCACACCGCGCCCGGTCCGCGCTGTTTGAATTCCCGCAGTTCGCGGTCGGCGAGCGACGTCCCCGCGAACTTCGCGACATTCAGCCGTGCCAGCGGCCCCACCCGATAGTGGCCCTGCGGATAGCCGAACGGCTGGTAAAACGGGTTTTTCATGAACGAATAATCTTCGCTCGCCTCGCCGAGATAAGTGAAATATCGCGCCGGGTCCAGGCGGTCCGCGATGATGTTGCCGCTGCCGTCCGCAATCCGGATCTGTCCGTCGTAATATTCGAGCCCGCCTTCCTGGTTTACCGTGGCCAGAAATAGCGACGGAAAATTACCCATGTGCTCCACTTCGTCGCGAAATGAATCGAGCAGCGCCTTCAGGCGGTCCAGCGCGATCGAAACAGACTCGATGGCCTCTGGAATCCACGACAGAATGTCGGCACGCTGCTCCATCAGGAATTGGCGATGAACGCCGCCCGGCCCGCTCCAGCCGGGATGAATCCGCTTCCCGCCCACCAGCTCGATCACGTGTTGTCCGAACTGGCGCAATCGAATTCCACGCCGCAGAAAATCGCGCTCCCGGTCGATCAGCCCGAACATGTTTCGCTTGGCGGCAGGCGAATCCATGCCCAGCAGCAGATCCGGAGACGACAAGTGAAAAAAGCTCAAAGCATGCGATTGCAGAATCTGCGCGTAGTTCACCAGGCGGCGTTGTTTCTCCGCCGCCGGGGGAATCTCCACGCCCAGCAGCATGTCCCCGGCCTTCGAGCTCGCCAGCACGTGACTCACCGGACAAATACCGCAAACGCGCGACATCAATCCTGGCATCTCCTGAAAGGGCCGGCCTTCACACAGCTTCTCGAAGCCTCGAAATTCCGTGACGTGAAACTTCGCCGATTCAACGTGGCCCGCTTCGTCAAGCTGAATCGAGATCTTGGCGTGACCCTCGATTCGCGTCACGGGTTGAATCAGGATACGGCTCATGATCCGAATTTCCTGCCCTCGGCTTGGGGCGTTCGCCCTTCGAGTAAATCCGTTAGAAATTCGTAGATCGTGTCCGCCGACGGCGGGCAGCCGGGCAGAAAATGATCCACTGTCACGACGTCCTGCACGCGAAGAACCCGGTCCAGAAGCTTCGGCACGATGTCGTTTCCGCTCGGCACCCCGGTCACCACCGCGGCGTCGCGATAGGCCCTTTGCAGGCAGTCCTCGACCGAAAACAGATTTCGCAAGGCAGTGACGTTTCCTGTTACAGCGCAATCCCCAAACGCGATCAAAATCGTGGTGCGCGCGCGGATCAAGCGCACGTCTCGCAAGTGATCTTCATTCGCCACCGCGCCTTCCACCAACGTAATTTCGACTCCTTCCGGAAACTCTTTCACATCGAGAATCGGCGAATAACACAAGTCGACCAGACCGGCGAGATCGATCAGACGTTCATCCAGGTCGAGGAAGGACATGTGGCACCCCGAGCATCCTCCCAGCCATGCAGTCGCGAATCTGGGTTTCACGCGATCCACAGCTTCTTCTCCCGCGCGGTCACAATGTAGCGTAGGAAGCTCCGGTCCTTGCGCATCTCCGCCACCGTTTTGCCCTTCGAGAACAGCGCGCCGGTCGGGCAAACTTGTACGCATTTCCCGCAACTGGTGCAACTGGCGGATTCGCCCCACGGCTCGCCGAGATCGGCGATGATACTCGAATTGCGTCCGCGTCCCGCCACGTCCCAGGTGTGCGCGCCCTCCACTTCATCGCAGACGCGGACGCAGCGGGTGCATAGAATGCATCGATTGTGATCCAGACCGAAGCGCGCATGGCTCAAGTCCACGGTGAGCTTCGGATACTGAGGCTTCAGCCGTATATGATCCACCCCCAACTCCGCGGCCAGATCCTGCAACTCGCAAGCTCCATTCAGCACGCATACTGAACAGATGTGGTTGCGTTCGGCGAACAGCAACTCCACGATCAGCTTGCGATGCGCCTGCAATGCGGGTGTATTGGTGCGAACCACCATGTTCTCGGCGATCTTGGTCAGGCACGATGGCTGAAGTTTCTTCTGCCCCTCTATTTCGACCAGGCACAGCCGGCACGCCCCGACGTCGGAGAGTCCACCCAAGTGGCACAGCCGCGGCAAATGGATGCCGCTGTCCCACGCGGCCGAGAAGATGGTCTGACCCTCCATCGCCGTGATCATCTTCCCATCCACTTCGAGTGTCCTGACGCTCATGCGCTTGCCTCCGTCGCAACCGGAATCCGGCACGATCCCGCCGGGCAGCGGCGATCCCGGACATGAGCGTCGTACTCGTTTCGAAAATGGCGCAGCGTGCTCAAGACCGGATTCGGCGCAGCCAGCCCCAGACCGCACAAGCTGGTTTCCTTGAGCAGACCCGACAATGCTTCGAGCATGGCAAAATCGCTTTCGTGGCCTTCTCCGCGCGTCATTCGAGCCAGGATGTCGTGCATCTGGACGGTTCCCGCCCGGCATGGAATGCATTTGCCGCACGACTCGTCCATGCAAAACTCCATGAAAAATCGCGCGACGTCGACCATGCAGGACGACGTATCCATCACGATCAGCCCACCCGATCCCATCATGGTGCCGATCCGAGTCAGCGAGTCGTAATCCATCGGCAGGTCCAGATACTCCGCGGGAATGCACCCTCCGGCGGGACCTCCGGTCTGCGCCGCTTTGAATTCATAGCCCGCGGGAACCCCGCCGCCCAGATCGAACAGAATCGTACGCAGCGGCGTTCCGATCGGCACTTCGACTAAGCCGGTCCGCATCACGCGCCCGGCCAGGGCGAATACCTTGGTGCCCGGGCTCGCCTTGGCCCCGATGGACGCGAACCAGTCTCCGCCCTTCTCGATGATGGTCGGGATGTTCGCGAACGTTTCGACGTTATTGATCAGCGTCGGACGTCCCCACAACCCACTTTCCGGCGGATAAGGCGGCCTGGGAACAGGCTGACCGCGTTTCCCTTCGATGGATGCGATCAGCGCGGTCTCCTCGCCGCAAACATAGGCCCCGGCTCCAATTCGGACGTCGATTTGAAAATGAAACGTGCTATCGAATACGCGCCCGCCGAGCAGTCCTTCGCGCCGGGCCTGCTCGATAGCGGTTTTCACGCGCGCGATGGCCAATGGCGATTCGCCGCGCGCATAAATATAGCCTTGCTGCGCGCCCACGGCCCGCCCGGCGATCGCCATCCCTTCCAGCACCCTGTGCGGATCGCCTTCAAGCACGCTGCGATTCATGAACGCGCCCGGATCGCCCTCGTCCGCGTTGCAAATCACGTATCGGACCGGCGATGGATGCCTCGCCACCAGTTCCCACTTCAGTCCGGTTGGATAACCCGCCCCGCCGCGCCCGCGCAGTCCACTTTTCTTGACTTCGGCGATGATCTCCTCGGGAACCATTTCCGTCGCCGCGCGCAGTAGCGATTGATACCCTCCCATGGCGAGATAATCGACCACGAGCTCCGGATCTGCCTTGCCGGAATTCGCCAGAATGATGCGGCGCTGCCCGGCATAGAAGGGATGATCGGGCCGGATCACCCTCTCTTCAAAATGACTCTGGTCCCCGTTAACCAGTGCGCGAGCATCCTGCGGCTTCACTTCCGCGTATACGACGTCGGCGGCCGAGCTGCGAACCAAAGGGCCGCGGCAGCACAATCCCATGCACCCGGTCCCGCAAACTTCGATTTCGCTGGACCGCCCCTGAGCCTGGACCTCCTCTTGAAGCGCGGTCCGTACCGCCTCCGCGCCCGCCGAAAGGCAGCCCGCCACGGTGCAGCACAGGATGCGATCCTTCAGCTTGTGCTGACGCTCCCGTTCCGCTTGCGAGGTCTGATTAAGAACTTCTGCCGTCATGGGTTTCCTCAATCACGGCTTCGAGTTGAGCGGGCGTCACTCGCGACAAAGCCACCCCATCGCAGATCACGACGGGAGCCAGTCCGCAAGATCCCAGGCAGCGTCCGGCTTCCATGGTCCATTTATCGGGATTCGCGCCGCAACGGCCGTGAAGAGCAGCCATAAGTTCGGTCCCGCCCGCAACGTAGCAGGCGGTTCCCATGCACACCACGGCGGAATGAGCTTTCGGGGGCGAGAACCGAAACAGATGGTAGAAGGTCGCTACTCCCAGGACACGGCTGGGCGGCAGCTTGAGTCTTCGTGCGATGGTCTTCAGGAGCGGCCGGGATAAATAGCCGTAGAGCTGTTGCGCGACATGCAGGATTTCGATGAGCGCATCGCCCGAGCTTTGGTGACGCGCGATCGCGCGCTCCAGCAGTTTATCGCGGTCGTCACTCAAGCGTTATCCTTGCCGCGCGGACTCCGGCTCCCGATGCATGTTGACCAGTTGCATTCTGGTCGCGTCCAGACGTTCCGTCACCAGCTCGAGCAGCCGCTTCATCAGCGCATAACCCATCTCCGGATCCTGATCGCACGCCTCCCGGATGCGCGCGCCCGGAAACGCCACGGTCGAAACCGGGGAAAGCGCTCGAGCTTGAAAATGAGTGTGACTTTCGGCCGCCAGCGCGGACCATCCCATTGCATCGCCCGCATGCAAAGTTTGGACGCCCACTGCCTGGCCGTTGACGTCCATTTCAAGCGCGACTTCTCCGGAAACAATCAGGTGCAGAAACGACGACTTGTCGCCCTCACGAAAGATCAGCCGGCCGGTGCCGAAATGTTTCTCTTCGGCGAGGGGAAGCAGCTTTCGCAATTGCTTCGGGTCCAATTCGCTTAGCAGCCGGTAGGCGCGCGTCATCTCCAGAAATTGTTCGGGAATCACTGGTAATCTCCTCTTCAGCGCGGCTTCGAGCGTCGAGCCGTTTCCGGCCGGGCCTCTTCAGCTTCCAGATCGACTTCCGTCGAGCCCAATTTCTCTCCCAGCAGTTTGTAGGCGCGCTTGGCTTCCTCCTCGCCTACACGCTCGGTCGCAAAGCCCACGTGAACCCGGACGTAATCGCCCACGTGGGCTTCCGGAACCAAGTCGAGGAAAATCGGCCGCCTTGTTTCGGCGAACTGAACCAGGCCCAGACGGTTGTTCCGCACCGTGTACTCTTCCAGAATCTTACCAGGAACCTCGAAACTCATGACTTCTCCGCGGCCGCCTTTCGTTCTTCCTCTTCGATCTCCTCGGTCGGAATCACTTTGTAGCCGATGAAAATGCTATCCATCAATCCGCGTTTTTCTTCGCGCGATATCAGCATACACAGATGCACGTGGAAGACTCCAAACGCGATGAACACGAACATCAACAAGAAATGGACCAGCCGCAGGCTCGGGAAGCTGATCAGGCTCGGGACCCACCCTACCAGCACATTGAGGAACGCGCTGTGCAGCAGCCGGTTGTACATCACCAGTCCCGTGACGATCTCGATGAGCAGCAGCGCGTACAGACCTACATACGAGAATGCAGCCATGGCGTTGTGGCCGATTTTCGATACCGCCGTCGGCCGGATAAACGCGTAGAACTTCATCACCTGTAGCATTTCCTTGAACTGCGCGGCATGCAGAGGAACGTATTGTCTCCAACGCACCCAGCGGTTGCCTTGGAAGAACAGGTACATGCGCATAATAAACAGCGCGATCAGAATCATTCCGAACACTTCGTGGACAAACCGGAACCACCCCATCAGAAAGGGATAGTTGGACTGGCCCACAATGAACGGATTGTGGATGTAGTAGCCGGTGAAGGAAAGCACTCCGATGGAGAGAACCATTCCCCAGTGAAACAGCCGGAGTGGATACTGCCACACGTACAGCGCGATCACCGGGCCAACGTTTTGCTCCGGATGCCGGGCGTCCGTTAATGATGTTTCGTGGTCGACTAGCATGAAGACCTCCTCTGCACCTTGGCTGTCACACCGCCTTCGGCAGTGTATACTTCCTTCCCTGTGCATCGATCACATGCACCGCGCACGCGATGCAGGGATCGAAAGAATGGATGGTGCGCAGCAACTCGAGCGGGCGCGCCGGATCCGCGACTGGTGTGTTCAAGAGCGATGCCTCGTAAGCGCCCCGCTGTCCTTGCCCGTCCCGAGGTCCTGCATTCCAGGTGGTCGGAACCACGGCCTGATAGTTCTTGATCGACTTGCCGCTGATCTCGACCCAATGTCCCAGCGACCCGCGAGGAGCCTCATGCCATCCGTAGCCGCTCGCCGAGCTGGGCCAAGTGCTTGGATCCCAATGCACCGGATTGAACATGGCGACTTTTCCATGCGCCATGTTCGAATCGAGCTGATCGACCCAGGATTCCAGTTTGTTCGCCATCATCTGCGCCTCGAGCGCTCGCGCCGCGATGCGGCCGAGCGTCGAAAACAGGACCGCCGGGGGAGCGTTCAGAGCCTTGAGCGCCCCGTTTACCACGCTCTGAATCTCCTTCGATCCCGAGGCATAGCCCACGATCATCCGAGCCAACGGCCCTACTTCCATCGGTTTGCCGTCATAACGCGGAGTCTTCAGCCATGAATATTTGTTGGCGACGTCCAGTTGATCGTAAGGCGGCTTGGGACCCGTGTACTTCGGATTCGTCTCGCCCTGCGAAGGATGCTTTGCCGCATCGCCGCCCGAATAGTCGTACCAGGAGTGGCTCACCGACTCCGTGATCTTGGCCGGATCCACCGGGTGGACTTTAGTCAGATCGCGGCCGAGCACCACACCGCGCGGGAACATGAACGTCTTGGGATCCTTCTCGTCTCCTGAGGAATAATCGCCATAGGAAAGGAAATTTCCCAATCCTTCACCGCGCGTGAACCAGTCCTTATAGAGAGGAGCGATGGCCAGCACATCCGGAATATAAACCTGTTCCACAAACTTGCGCGCGCCCTTGACGAGCTGGCGCAGGAAAGTGATTCGCTCCGGATTGATAACCGCAAACGGCTCATTTGGATCCATCGCAGTCGACATTCCACCCACCAGAAACGTCTGCGGATGCGGATTCTTCCCGCCCAGTGCCGCGTGGATGCGGATAAAGTCCTTCTGGAACGAGAGCGCTTCGAGATAATGCGCGACTGCCAACAGATTCACCTCAGGCGGCAAAGTATACGCGGGATGCCCCCAGTATCCGCTCGCAAACAAGCTCAGTTGGCCGCTGTCGACCACGCCTTTTACGCGCTGCTGGATTCCGCGGAAATACGTCGTGCTGGACTTTTCGTAATCCGAAATCGACTGCGCAATCGAGGAGGTTTTTGCAGGGTCGGCTTTCAACGCCGAAGCGACATCCACCCAGTCGAGCGCATGCAGGTGATAGAAATGCACCACGTGATCCTGGACCATCTGCGATCCGGCGATCAGGTTGCGCACCAGCCGTGCGTTCTCCGGCACATCGATCTGCAGCGCGTCTTCCACCGCGCGAACGCTCGCCAGAGCGTGGACCATGGTGCAGACTCCGCAAATGCGCTGGGCCCAGATCCATGCCTCGCGCGGATCGCGGCCTTGGAGAATCAGCTCGATGCCGCGGAACATCGTTCCCGCGCTCCAGGCGTCGGAAACTTTTCCGCCCTCGAGTGAAGCTTCAATTCGAAGATGCCCTTCAATACGAGTGACAGGGTCAATTACAAGGCGCGGCATGTCATGCCTCCTCTCTGGTTTGTGCCGGCTCAGCCGGAGGTTGTGGAGCAGGCTTGATCATCTTGATCAAGCCATGAGCGGTAACGCCGGCCACCACTGCACCGACCAGTCCCACCCCGATCTCGCTTGCGGTGACTTCGACACCGAAACCGGGAACGTTGGGCAGGCGCTCGTAAAACGGCGACATGTGATCCCAGAACCGAGGCGACGCGCAGGCGATACAACCGTGTCCGGCGCGCACCGGCCAACTGGTGTGATCGTTCCATTGCACCACCGGGCAGTTGAAGGTCGCGGCCGGGCCTTTGCATCCCATCTTGTACAAACACCAGCCTTTGCGATGGCCTTCGTCGCCCCATTCGGTGACGAATCGTCCCGCATCGTAATGCGCGCGGCGCTCGCATTGATCGTGAATTACGCGGCCGTAGGCAAACAGCGGACGATTATATTGATCGAGCGCGGGCAGGTCGTTGAACGTCAGGTAATGCACCAGCACCGCAGCCGTATTCACCGGATTGTGCGGGCAGCCAGCCATGTTGATCACCTTGATCCCCGGCACGGCCTCCTGAACACCTAGCGCACCCGTTGGATTAGGCTTCGACCGGACCAGCCCGCCATCGAACGCACAAGCGCCGACCGCGATCGTCGCCGCGGCGTTGCGGCACACGGTCTCCGCGATCTCCATGGCCGAGTGGCCGCCAATGGTGCAATACACGCCGCCGTCGGCGGTCGGAATGGCCCCCTCCACCACCACCAGATACTTGCCCTTGTCTTCCTTGACCACGCGATCCAGGGTTCGATTCGCGGCGTCGCCCGCGCCCGCCATGATTACCTCGTGGTATTCCCACGAAAGCAAATCGAGCACAACGTCGGCGACCTCCGGGTGACTGCTGCGCAGAATCGATTCCGAGCATCCCGTGCAGTCCTGAAATTGCAGCCAGACCAGCACTGGCTTCTTCGTCTTGCTAATGGCCGCAACGGTCTGGGCCAGATATCGTTCCGGCATGCACAAGGTACCCAGCGCGGCGCTACAAAATTTGACCAATTGCCGGCGAGAGATGCCTCGGCGTGCCAGGGCATTCCCTAAATCAGTTTCCGGTGTGAGCATGTGCGACCTCCTTCGTGGTCGTCCCCGCTTGATTAAGAGACAGGAGCAAACTCTGCCATGGGCTTCGCCAAGGCTTTCTTTAGTTCCGCGCGCGCGGCGATCCAGTTCAGCCAGCGGTCGAATCCGATGCCGGCGGTATAGGACGTCTCGATAATGTCAATGGCCGGATTGATCTTGCGTGCGTTCTCGCACGCCAGCTCCGGCTTAAAAGGAACATGCGGCAGTAAATCTACTTTGTTCAACAACATCAACTCCGCTTTCCGGAAAATGCCCGGATACTTCAGCGGTTTATCTTCCCCCTCGGCCACGCTCAACACCACCACTTTCGCGTCTTCGCCGAGATCGTAACTGGTGGGACAAACCAGGTTGCCCACGTTTTCAATCAGCAACAGCTCGAGTCCGTTGTCCAGCCAGTCCCCCAAATGCTTCTCCACCATCCGGGCATCCAGATGGCACGCTCCGGCCGTAGTGATCTGGCGGACCGGGTATCCGTAGCGCTGTAATCGGATCGCGTCATTCTCAGTCTGGATGTCGCCGGTTAGCACCGCGGCACGCGTGTGAATCGGCAGGCGTTGCAACAGCCCTTCGAGCAGCGCCGTTTTCCCCGCGCCCGGCGAGCCGATGAAGTTCAACGCCAGCGTGCCCGCACTCGCAAGGGCAGCGCGCAGCCGCGCCGCGATCTGCTCGTTCTCGCTGAGCACTTTCTTTTCGATTTCAACCCGATTCATGCGCTCACCTCTCGTGACTCTTCCAGATCCACATACGCCAAATCCAATTCATCGCCGCTATGTCCGTTCTCTGCCCGGCACCACTCGATTTCCAGCTCCAGCGGCTCCATAGGCGTACCCTTGACCAACGCCTCGAAGCAAAACCGCAGGGATGCTTCGTCCACTCCAGCGAACTCGCCGATCCGCAACCCGATCTTGGATGCCCGGTTCTTCGGATGCCGGTGCAGTTCTTTGTGAACCGCCTCCAGTACCGAGTTCGCGATGCCCATCTCGTGCATCTCAAGATCCTCAACAAATGCGCGGCAGTTGATCGCCCGCCAGCAAATCGACAATGCGAGTCGATCCAAAAGCCGTTTTCATGGTCACTAGTCCTGCACGTTTCTCACCAACGCTTCCGATCACAACCGCCTCCCGGCCGAACTCGTGACGACGCATCGCCGCCACGATTTCGCCGGCCACTTCCGGCGCCACAATCGCCACCAACTTCCCTTCATTGGCTACATACAGGGGATCCAGGCCCAGCAGCTCGCACGCGCCTTTCACCTGGTCATGCACAGGAATCCTGGTTTCGTCGATTTGAATGCTCACGCTCGATTGC
>Ga0209517_10001679_pt1 | contig 32843 bp, 34 predicted proteins | sample PeaSoiMetSII2010_FD_187695 | JGI IMG/M metagenome (GOLD analysis project Ga0209517, IMG submission 187695) | Peat soil microbial communities from Weissenstadt, Germany - SII-2010 (SPAdes) (version 2) | ecosystem: Environmental > Terrestrial > Soil > Wetlands > Peat | place: Germany... | reverse complement strand
GCGGCTTGCCGCGTCTCCTGCCGCGTCTGGAGCAGACGGGGCAAGCCCCGTCTCTACACGGAAGGTGTCCGCGCGGGCGTCACAAACCGATGTGATCCGTCGCAACAGCTGGGTTATTATTGAATAGATGCCCGCTCCCCACCCATTTCAGACCGACGATCCGCGCCTGCTCCCGATCAAAGATAAGGTCCTCGCCGGTGAACGCCTGAACGAGGCCGATGCGCTTGCGCTTTATGGGACGGGCGACATCCTTGCCGTGGGTTGGCTCGCCAACTTAGTTCGCGAGCGGATGCATGGCGACAAGGCGTATTTCAACGTTAACCGCCATATCAATCCGACGAATGTTTGCGTGGCCGCCTGTCGTTTGTGCGCCTTCGGCCGCAAGAAAGACACTCCGGGCGCTTACACCATGGCGCTTGAAGAAGCCTTCCAGACGGCCGCTTCCGGCTACACCGAGGCGGTCACTGAGTTTCACATTGTCGGCGGGCTCCATCCCGATTTGCCGTTCCAATATTTTCTTGACCTGGTTTCCGGATTGAAAGAGCGTTTTCCGCAAGTCCATATGAAGGCCTTTACCATGGTGGAAGTCGCGTACCTGGCGAAGCGGGCGAAGCTGACGATCCGCGAGACGCTGGAAAGAATGAAAGAAGCAGGCGTCGATTCATTGCCGGGCGGCGGCGCTGAGATTTTTTCCGACCGCGTGCGGCACATCATCTGCGATCACAAGATTGACGGCGATCAATGGCTCGATACCGCGCGCCTCGCCCACCAGATCGGGCTGAAGTCGAACGCCACCATGCTCTACGGCCACATCGAAGACGACGAAGACCGCGTCGATCATCTGCTCAAGCTGCGCGCCTTGCAGGATGAAACCGGCGGCTTCCAGACTTTCATTCCGCTGGCCTTTCATCCGGCGAACACGCCGCTGCAGCATCTTTTCACGACTACCGGCATGACCGACATCAAGCAGATTGCCGTCAGCCGCCTGGTGCTCGATAACTTTGCGCACATCAAGTCTTACTGGCAGATGATGACGCCGAAGATTGCGCAGATCTCGCTGCGCTTTGGAGCCGACGATATCGACGGCACCGTTGTCGAGGAAAAAATTTACCACGATGCGGGAGCTACCACTCCGCAAGGTCTGCGGCGGCACGATCTGGTGCGCTTGATCCAGGAAGCGGGGCGCGAGCCGATTGAGCGCGATACGCTCTACCGGCCGGTGACGCGGACCGAGACTTCTTTTACCGTGTCTGTGTAACACTCCTCCCTGGTGTTATTGAGTCGCTTGTAAGGAGTACGATTCTTACCGTTCCCCGCAAAAATAGTGATTTGCTCATGCCGCATTGTGCGGTACCATTCCTGTTTCTCGCGCTGTTGCCCGGGGGGCGGCAGTTATGCGATTCTTCAAGGTCTATTTTGCGCTGGCGTGCCTGGTTTCGTGGTCGTGCTGGAGCTTTGCCGGCGACCCGCAGTGGGTGGAAGTACGTTCGCCGAACTTTTCCGTGATCACCGATGCCGGCGACAAGCGCGGCCGGGATGTCGCACTCCACTTCGAGCAGATGCGTTCCGTGTTTGGAACGCTGATGACCAAGGCCAACGTGAATCTGTCGGTTCCCCTGCAAATCGTGGGCTTCCGAAGCACCAAGGAGATACGGCAAGTGGCGCCGGTTTTCAACGGAAAGCCCACGGAAATGGCTGGACTGTTCCAGGGCGGCGAGGATCGCAGCTTCATCATGCTGGATATGTCCGTGGACAATCCCTGGTCCGTGGTCTTTCATGAATATGCGCACCAGTTGATGAATGGCAATCTATCGGTGCGCACCGATCCCTGGTTCGAGGAGGGGTTCGCCGAGTATTTTTCGAGTATCGAGGTCGATCATAAGGAAGCCCGTGTCGGCAAGATTCCCGAAGATACTTACCGCATCCTGCAACAGAACGGAATGATGCGCATTGCGGATCTGTTTCGGGTGCAGCAGTATTCGAAGACTTATAACGAGAATGGAGACCATCGCAGCGTGTTTTATGCGGAGTCGAGCCTGTTAGTCCACTATCTTTATGACAATCAGCTGATGCTGAAACTGGCGGACTATTTCGATGTGCTGCGCAACCAGAAGAAAACGGTTGAGCAGGCGACGCAGCAAGCGTTTGGGATGACGCCGGAGCAGTTCGATAAAGTACTCCGTAATTACTTGAGTAGTGGCCGATTCAAGTACTACCCCATCCCGACTCCTTCCGGGATCGTCGCGGCCCAGTTTTCCGAGACGCCGGTGAGTTTGATGGATGCCCGCGCCGTGCTCGCCGACATCGATGCCCATTCCCCTGACCACCGAGAGCGTGCGCTGGGCGAATTTGAGGAAGTGCTCAAGACGGATCCCAACAACGCTTCTGCGCTGCGAGGAGCCGGGTACTCGTATCTGCAAAAGCAGGACTTCGAGCATGCCGGAGAGTATTTCCGGCGGGCCGCCGAGCGCGACAGCAAAGATCCTCGAGTGCATTATTACAACGCCTTGATGATGAACCGCGCGGGAGTTTTCGCGGGTGGCGCCAAGGCGGATGAGATGAAGAAGGAACTGGAGACCGCCATCGCGCTCGATCCTAAACTCGCCGATGCGTACTCCCTGCTGGCCTTCGCGCAGGCGTTTTCCGGCGAGCCTGAAAAGGGTCTGACGACCATGAAGAAAGCGGTGGAGCTATCTCCGAGAAACGAGATGTATCAGGTCAATCTGGCCAACATCTACATGGCGAATCGAAAAGTCGGCGAGGCCATCGCGCTCTTACGCGCATTGGCCGGCAGCGGGAATCCCGAGGTGGGAAACCGCGCCGCGGCAACGTTGGCGCAGGCTGAGAGCTTCCAAGAACGGTCGAAGTCGTTCCGGCCGCACATCGAAAGCAGAGCAACCGAGAATGTCGAGGCCGCGCGCGATCCTGCAGGCATTTCCGAGGGAAAAGTTGAGGCCGAGATCCAGGTGGAGGCGCCGCCACGGCCAACTCCGGTTCGCTTCCTCAAGGGCAAACTCGCCAGCATAGATTGTTCGGCCGCACCGCAGGCGCTATTGAACGTGGTCTCGGCAGGCCGGTCTGTAAGGTTGCACATTGGCGATCGCCAGCATTTGGTTCTGATCGGGGCCGACGAGTTCTCCTGTGACTGGAAGAACAAGAGCGTGGCGCTCAACTACCGCGACCGCCAGGACGGCGACGGCGACGTGGTGTCGCTCGAAGTGCAATAAAGGCAGTGCCACAAGAACGGTCCAGCAGGAAACGTAACTTCCCGAAGGCACCGGCATCTAATCATCATGGCCAAAGAGCAAACAGCGGTTTTCGGCGGGGGATGCTTCTGGTGTATGGAAGCTGTGTTTCAGCGTCTGACCGGCGTGACCCAGGTCGAGTCCGGCTACATGGGCGGACGCGCCGACCAGGCAACTTATCGCCAGGTGTGCGATGGCGATACCGGGCATGTGGAAGTGGTGCGGGTCACGTTCGATCCCGGCCAGATCGGTTATCGCGATCTTCTGGACGTATTCTTCGCGGTGCACGATCCGACCACGCTGAATCGGCAGGGAAATGACGCGGGCGAGCAATATCGTTCGGTGATTTTCTATAACGGCGACGAACAGCAGAAGATTGCCGAGAACACGATTGCCGAACTGACGGCAGCCCAGGCTTTTTCTGAACCGATCGTGACTGCGGTCGAGTCGGCCGAGGAATTCCACGCGGCCGAAAGCTACCACCAAAATTACTACAACGAGAATTCGCGCCAGCCGTATTGCATGCTTACGATTTCGCCGAAGCTGGCGAAGTTGGAAAAAAAGTTTGCCGAAAAATTGCGAGCGTGAACCGGAACGAGGGGCCGCGCTCGAAGGGTCCGAATCTAGGCGGCGGGGTCTTCGCCGGATGCGGAGGATTCGAGCCGTTCGTCCAACAGAAGCCGGCGCAAGCTGCGCAGGTCGTTGAGCAGCCGGCTGCTGGTCTTCAAGTGCTGCTCCAGCTTATCTAACTTAAATTGCACAATTTGCAGAGCTTGCATGCGGCGTTCCAACCTTGCCTTTGTGGCCACGGCGAGGTCGGCTGCGATGTCGCGTTTGGCTTCGGCGATCGCCTCACCCAAAAGGCGCACGTAATCGTGGGCGTTCTCGACACTGTCAAACGGGGTTTGGAGGGGAGTTGTCATGGGCGAGTTCCTCGGCAAACGGGAAGTATGGCGGAGAGAGAGGGATTCGAACCCCCGATACCCGTAAAGGTATACACGCTTTCGAGGCGCGCGCCTTCAGCCACTCGGCCATCTCTCCGCTTCGGGTTGAACCTACTTCAAGCAGGATAGCAAATCATGGGACGGTTCCGCTCACCTTCCAGGGGGTTCCGGTTCGATTCACGGATCGAGGCATCCGAATACGGAGTAGGGAAATTCTGATTAAGCGCCTGCGAAAAGCGTAAACCACAGAGTACCCTTCGGCTTCGCTCAGGGCAGGCTCCGGGGTGCACGGGGGACCCCAGAAGCTTAATCGGAACCATCTTAGCCGGTATCGGGAGCAACGCTAGTTAGGGTCGATGGGAAAGGGAAGTTCGCCCCATCTGCGGATTCGTTTGGCCGCTCACGCCTTCGGCTCGGCGGCGGGCGGTCGAAACGGGCCACAGTGGCGGCCACCGAAACCTTGACGGAATTTCTCGCGTTCTTCGGGAGTCATCTGCTCCCACCGCGCCATCATGCGGTGGCGCCAGTACATGTGCCGCCCTGGGCGGCCGCGGAATCCGCCGAACAGAATCTTGCACAGGATCAACAGTCCTACCGCTTGCCAGAAGGTAATCGGATGCCAGCCAAACAGAGCCGGCGTCAGCCAGTTCCACAGTCGCAGGACCACATAGCTGAACACCGTCACGAACAGCACGGCAAATGGAACGAACATCAGTCCTTTTAGAATCCAATGCCTTTTCATATTTTTGTCCTCATGCTTTCCTGTATTCGTCGTAGATGGCTTGCAGTCGCTGGCGCAGGTGCAGGACCGCATAGTGCTTGCGCGAAAGCAGCGTGTTCACGCTGACGCCAGACTGCAGGGCAAGCTCCTTGAAGCTGTACCCCATCAGTTCGTGAGCGACGAATACTTCGCGCTGCTCCTCCGGCAACTCGTCCAGGGCGTCGTCCAACTCCTCCGACAGCACACTGCGTGCGTAAGCTGCCTCGGGTCCCGCGTCGGGGGAGGGAAGCAGTTCTTCCAACCAGCGCACCTCGCCATCCTCGGTAACAGCGGGCTCGTTTCTCAACCCCTCCCGTTTTTTCCGGCGGAACAGATCCGTGATCCGGTTGCGGGCCACACGGAACATCCACGCCGTAACCTGCTCCACCGGTTTCATCATCCGGTAAAGTTCGACGAGTTCGTAGAAGACGTCCTGCAGGATGTCCTCGGCGTCGCCCTGATCCGCCACGCGCTTGCGGATGAAGTTGCGCAGCCGGGACTGCTCCCGAGAGATCGCTTCCGAGATCTGCTGGTCTTGCTGCGCCATCATCCACTGTTTTCTCAGCGCCTGGTCCATCTACCCTTGTAGACGAACGAGCGAGGAAAATATTTTAATTGGGTCGTCCCGAAACTCCGGGGGTGCTTGGGATCCGGATTACCAGGGCGGTTTCCGATGAAGGCTGCCTAACGACGATTTCGAAAAAACTCTTGCAACAGATCCGCCGAACGTCCCGCCAGCACCCCGCCCCGCAGTTCCATCCGATGATTCAGACCGGGGTGATTCACCACCTGCAGAATCGAATGGATGGCGCCCGCCTTCGGGTCATCGGCCCCGTACACCAGGCGGCGGACGCGGGCATGAACCGCCGCTCCCGCGCACATGGCGCAGGGCTCAATAGTGGCAAAAAGTTCGCAGTCGCCGAGCCGGTGATTCCCGAGAGTTCGTCCCGCCTCGCGCAGGGCCACGATTTCAGCGTGAGCGGTGGGATCGCAGTCGGTAAGGTTGCGATTCCACCCGCGTCCCACCACGCGCCCCTGGCACACCACGACCGCTCCCACCGGCACTTCGCCGGCCTCCAGGGCGCGCTGCGCCGAGCGCAGGGCTTCTTCCATCCAAAGTTCGTCGGAGCGGAGTTCGTCGGATGCGTCGGATGCAGTGGTCAGTGGTCGGTGGCCTGTGGCTGGTTGCCAGAAACTATGCTCAATTCTCAGTTCCCCAGTTTTCAGTTCATCAGGAGAGGAAGGCTGAGGCTAACAGATCCCATTCTACCGGGGCGCGACTGTTCGGACGACTTCCGCCGGCAAGTTGTGAAGCTGCGTTCTCATCAGCGCCCAACTTCTTGGCTCGTGGTCCGTGGAGGGAAAGTCCCGCGAGCGACACAGGGCCGTTAAAGTCGTTGTACATCATATAGTTAGCAGAAAACACTAAAGCACGACTGGAGTTTCAGAATGGCATGCTACTTGCTCCGCCATGCTCTTGGCATTCCCCGACGATGCGCCTTTCGGCGCTGAACTCCCTTTTTTCAGAAGAGGTCGATCTCGGTGAAGGACCCGTCGAAGTCAGCGTTCAGTGACACATGGCCATCCGCGGTGCGCGACCCCCGGATCGACACCTTGCGTGGTCTTTTCTTGGTGTTGATGATGGTCGACCACCTGCCCTATGATCCGCTGCTTCGTTTCACGTTTCAGAGTTTCGGTTTTGTCTCCGCCGCCGAGGGCTTTGTGTTTGTCTCAGGGTTCGTCAGCGCCTGGGTCTACGGACGAATTTTGGTCAAGGACGGCGAGGCTACCTTGCGGCGCCGCGCCTGGCATCGGGCACGCGACATCTATCTCACTCATCTTGCGCTTTACACCCTGGCTCTGCTGGGTGGCCTGTGGGGCGGCCGGCAAATCGCCAGCCGCTTCCCGGATTTCTGGACCGCGTGGTGGCATGGCGCGCTGCTGATCTACCAACCCTCAGCCTTCGGCATCCTTCCGATGTACGTTGTGTTCCTGCTGCTGACCCCGTTGCTGCTCGAGCAGATGGCGAGAGGCCGCGCTCTGCGGATCGGGTCGGCCAGCGCCGCCCTGTGGCTGGCGGCGCAATGGGGGATCGGAAGTCCGGCGCACAATCCGTCGTGGCTGCAACTTGGATTCTTTAACATCCTGGCGTGGCAACTCTTGTTCGTCGCGGGAGCCCAGTTTGGCTACGGGAAGGCCGTTGGACGAGGTTCACCGATTCCAGCTTCTCGACTCCTGCTTGTCTTCAGTGTCGTTCTGGCGGCGTTGTTTTTTCTTGTCCGCCATAGACTTTTGTTGGTGGCGAATCTCAAGCCAGCCGATATCCAAACCGCGCTCCAGGCGTGGAGGTCGATCAATCATCCTTTGCGCCTGATCAACTTCGCGGCTTTCGCTTACATCCTGTGGTCCCTGCCGCGTTCGATCGACAAGAAGCTGCATGGGCTGTCTGCATTTCGATTCCTGCGTTATCTCGGCCAACATTCTCTCCAGGTGTTTGCCTGGTCGATTCTCGTGTCCTACACTGCCTCCAGCTTCAGGGTTTCGTTGGCCGCGCTGCCGCCGGCCTGGAGAACACTGCTAGCTGTGGCCGCGGCCCTGAGTCTTGCGATCCCGGCCTGGCTGCACCAGCGCTGGACGCTGCGAAGGGCGAACATCTTCTCTTTGACCACTGCCAACACCAATGCCCTGGTAGAGACACCGTTTGCAGCCGCCGGTCCCAACGACATTTCTTTGCCCGCGGATGGAGAAGCATAGTGGAGAAGCAAAGTGGAGAGGCAAAGTGCTGTGATTCATCTCACACCCGACGGTTTCCCGTCAGTGTTATCCTATGCAGGATATGGGAATCACCGAGATCTTCCGGAAAGTATTTTTGCTGGACCTGATCGAGGGGCTGGGCGTGACCTTCCGCTATCAGGATCCGAAAGAAATCTATACCGAGCAGTATCCGCTGGAACGGCCGGAGGTTGCCGAGCGCTACCGTGGCGCGCCGCGGCTGAACGTCAACCCCGACACCGGCGAAACCCTCTGCATTTCCTGCGATCTGTGCGCTCTGGCTTGTCCAGAACACCTGATCGTGGTCACCAGCGAGCGCAATGAAAAGACGCGCCGCAAAGAGCTCACGAATTTTACCTACGACCTGAGCCGCTGCATGTTCTGCGGCCTGTGCGAAGATGCTTGCCCTACCGATGCGCTCGAACTCACCCAGGATTTCGAGCTGGCCAGCTTCACCCGCGAAGGCATGATCTGGGACCGCCAGGAACTCGAGCACGGTCCGCAGCCCACCGTGTACAAGAAGTAGACGCCCCATGCCCAGCCCCTAAAGGGGCATCTCCTTTTGAATGCTTACGGTATCGCTGAAGCGATACCCTGATACAAATCGAGTTCTTCCGCAGCCGCTCCCTTAAGTTCCAGAAACGTCTTTCCCGCGCCTTATCCGGTACGTCCATTCGGTCGTGGCCCGATAGAACTTCCGATCTGTAATCTTGCCAGAGCGGTGTTGTCTTTCGGGTTCAAGCCCATTAAGGCAGTGCCGATAGCAATCTCCATGCTGGGATGTGTGCGATCTGCCGGCGTCGGCATGGCGGTGCGCCGGCTGTTTGCCGAACATTTTGGTGGAAGGGTGAGGCTGAGGTGGGTTGCAGTTTCGCTTTCCGGATCGCCTTGCCTGCCGGTCGCCACCATCAGAAGGGGGGAGCCCGAGCGATGACACGATTACCTCAGGTCCTTCTGGTGGACGACAACCCCGCCGACGTCGAGTTGGCGCGAGAGGCGTTGGCGGGGGGCAGGCATCAAAGCTGCATCAGCAATGTAGCCGACGGCGAGCAGGCGATGGCCTTTCTGCGACGTGCTGGCCCCTACACGAATACGGTTCGTCCGGACCTGGTGATCCTGGATCTGAATCTGCCCAAAAAAGACGGCCGCGCGGTGTTGGCGGAGGCCAAAGCCGACACCGGTCTGCGTACCATCCCGGTGGTGGTGTTTAGCACCTCGCGCTCGATGCTGGATATCACGCGCAGCTACGACTTGGGCGCCAACTGCTATGTCAGCAAACCGGGAAATCTGAATGACTATTTGTCGGCGGTGCAATCGATTGAAGAATTCTGGTTTGGCTCCGCCAGCCTGCCCCGAGAGGAAAAATGAGAGGAACAATAATGGAAAACGAACCTGCCCACGTTCTGCTGATTGAAGACAATCCCGGAGACGCCGACCTGGTGCGCCTGCGCCTGGTGGAAACCAAGTCCGCGGTCCAGGTGAACTGCGTCCCCCGGCTCTCCGATGCTCTCGCCTGTCTTGACGTGGAAACTCCGGCGCTGGTGCTGCTCGACTTAAACCTGCCCGACAGCCACGGCGCCGAAACCTTTCGCCGTATCCGGCAGAAGGTGCCCAATGTGCCGGTGGTGATCCTTTCGGGTCAGGACGATCCGGCCCTGGCGATGAAAGCCGTCCACCAGGGCGTTCAGGACTACCTGGTCAAAGGCGACGTCACCAGCAAACAACTGGAGCGCGCCCTCCGCTACGCGGTGGAACGGCAGGGGCTGCTGCGCTCGCTGGAAATCGCCCGCATGCAGCAACTGGAATTCAAGAATCAGTTTCTGTCCCACGTTTCGCACGAATTGCGTACCCCGCTGACTTGCATTCACCAGTACGTCACGCTCCTTTTAGACGGATTAGCCGGCCCCATTTCGCCGGACCAAACTGACCACCTGAAAACCGTTCTCAAGAGTGTGAATCAGTTGCACGCCATGATCCGCGACCTGCTCGAAGCCACCCGCGCCGATAGTGGCAAGCTGCGCATCGAACCGCGATGCATCGATATCGGCGAACTGATTCAACAGGCGGTCGCGATGATGCGGCCGGCCGCCGCCGAAAAACGCATCGGCCTCGAAGCGGGGGTGGATCGAAGCATACCCCTCGTCCATGCCGACCCTGATCGCACGCTTGAAGTCCTCATCAACTTGATCGACAACGGAATCAAGTTCACTCCACCCGAGGGCTCGGTCATCGTAAAAGCCGCGATGGTGGAAACCGACCCGGCTTCCGTCTATCTTTCGGTGTCGGACAGCGGCCGTGGCATTCCGCAACAGTCGCTGCCGCGGGTGTTTGAACGTCTCTACCAGGACCCCGGCCGGGTGGACGGCAACCGGACCGGCCTCGGCCTGGGACTCTACATTGCCAAAGAAATTGTCACGCTTCACGGCGGCAGGATGTGGGTCGCAAGCGACGAGGGAAGCGGCAGCACCTTCTCATTCACTTTGCCGCTCTATTCCCTGGCCAAACTTCTGATTCCGGCGATCGTTCACCAGGGACGTTTGCGGGAGGCCCTGGTGCTGGTGCGCGTCGAACTGACTCCGCTCTCCAACTCGCTGCGCGGAAGCTGGAAAGAAACCTGCGGTCGCTGTCTGGAACTGTTGCGCCGGTGCGTCTACGTGGACAAGGATCTGGTTCTTCCTCCCACGGCGAGCAGCGGTCCCGTCGAAACGTTTTTCGTGGTCGCCTCCACTGACATGGAGAGGGTTGGCATCATGATGGACCGCATCCGCGGCCAAGTGGGCGCTCTGCCCCAGTTGCAGTCGAGCGGCACCCTGCGTGTGGCCGCTGAGCCGGTTCCTGCCCCACCCGCCGCCGACTCGAGGACCCTGGAACAGCAAATCTGGGGCGTTGCCGATTACGTTACCGGAATCATTCAGCAGGATCTTTGTAACGGACATTTGTAACGGACATAGTAACGGACCCAGGGAGCGGACATAACTTCAACGAAAAGGAGAACCAGGAGAATGCAAACTGAAAATTACAACGCGGCGCCACCGCCCATGAATCGAGCAAAAATTATGGTCGTGGATGACGATCCCGATCTTAGACGCGCTCTGAGTTTGCGTCTGCGGGCCAATGATTTCGATACGGTGAATGTCTGCGACGGTTATTCGGCCATCGCCATGGCGCAGAAGGAAAGGCCGCATCTGATCATCCTCGATCTGGGGTTGCCGGCGGGCGACGGATTTGCGGTGCTGAAAAACCTGCAACAGTATCCGGCGCTTTCGCTCATCCCGGTGATCGTGCTCACGGCACGCGATCCCGAGGGCAATGAAAAACGTACCCTCGAATCGGGCGCCGTTGCCTTCTTCCAGAAGCCGGTCGACAACGAGGAGTTGCTGGGCGTGATCCGCGCCTGCCTGCGGACGGGATCGGGCGGGGGCGGAGGATTGCCCGCATAGCGGTCGTGAACCAGGTGTCAGGTCTCAGGTGTCAGGAAAATCTTTTCGCCTTGAGTCGCCGTATGAGGCAGCCTTTCCTGAGACCTGAGACCTGGGAACTGACACCTGGTTTGCAAGGAGAACGATATGTATGTCGACAGCCGGGGGAGCTTGGTCCCTTCTGTGGAGTACCAAGTCCGCCGCCGGGAACCGCGCTATGTTTCCAGCGTCTCCGTTACGCTGCAGCGCTTCTTGCGCTTCGGACCGTTTGTCACTCGCGGCATGACCCTCGACATCAGTATGCGAGGAATGTCGGCTCTGGTCTGCGGCGCACCCCGCGTAGGCGAAACGGTGGTGATCGGGTTGTCGTTGCCAGACGCTCCGGTCGAGATGCTGGCGAAGGTCCGCCACAGCAGCGACGCTCGCACTGGATTTGAGTTCTACCCTTTGCCTCCCATTGCCAAACACGGAATTCAGCGCTGGATCCAGAAACTGTGCGAGCACGAAGAAAAGTTGTTCCCCTTTCCGTATGCGGGTGTGGCCAAGCTTGGCAGCGACTAAGAGTCAGAACTCATTTTGCAATTTTGCAATCGAGTAAGTTGGTAATCTGAAAAGCGTTCAGGGTTTTGCTTTCAGCCGGGATTTTGAATCATAAAATTACCCGATTACCAATTTACAAAATCCTGTCACTCCGGCGGCAGTGGCAGCCCCTGAATATTCCAGGAAATGTGATGGACGGCGCTGTGCGTGGCGAGAATGGCCGACTTGCCCGGAGCGAAGGCCAGACCGACCAAGCCCTGGCCGGAGACTTCGAGGTTGGCCTTGCCGTGCGGAGTGATCTTCACGATGCCGCGCTTTCCGGTAAGCGAGGCGGCGACATAGACATTGCCTTCGATATCCAGAGCCAGGCCCTGCGGACGTCCCAGCCCGCGGTAGAACACGGACACGGTCCCGTGGGGATCGACTTTATACACGCAGTCGAAGCTCGAAGTGCTCGGGGCAGTGACGAACATATCGCCGTGCGGACCGAAGGCGATGTGATAGGCGGAAACACTCGGCTCCAGTGTCGCGAAGACAAAAATCTGCCGGTCGCGAGCGATTTTGAATATGGTTCCGCTGCGGTCGCCGACGTAAAGATTCTCCGCGGCATCGAAGGCAATCCCGGTTGCGACTCCCATGCCTTCGGCATAGGTCGACATGGTGCCGTTCGGCGCCACCTTGTACACCGCCTCGTCGTGCCGCGAAGAAACGTACATCTGGCCTTCGCGGTCGAAGGCAATCGAGGTGGCGTTCATCAGGTCGCTGAGAAACGGCTTCACGGCGTAGTTGGTGTCGATCTTGAAAATGGACACCGGAGTTTTTTGCCCGCGCGATCCCGAGAAAGTCACAAAGAGATTGCCTTCGCGGTCGAGCGCGGGATTGGTAACGGGATGAAGGTTGTCAGCCACCGGGACCGCAACCTTAATGGGATGGGAGTTACTGACGTTGCCGCCGCCGTTCGTATTCACTACGACCGGTCCCGACGCCGCACCCTCGGGCACGCGGGCCACCAGGAAATCGTCGGAGCTGATAAGCACTGCGCCCTCGATCTCACCGAAGCGCACGCTCGGGCGGCGCAACTCGGGCGGACGCAGGCTCTTTCCCATGATGCGAACCTCGCCTCCCGGCAAAGCGAAACTCGGCGCCACCGCTTCGATGTGCGGCTTGCCGTTGACGTTCTTCTTTCCGAGCAGGCGGTCGGATATGCTCATGAGTTTGTTCCGGCGGGAGCCAGCATTTTGATTGTCATCCTCAATCCGATTGTCATCCTGAGCGAAGCGAAGGACCTGCTTTTCCTGTCAGTACAAATACAGCAGATCCTTCGCTTCGCTCAGGATGACAAACTAAATTCACGCCGCGTCCCGGGACACAACACCATCGTTACTTGGTTAGAAGTCCAAAGTGCAACAGAAGATGCATGATTACGAGCGCATAAAGCCCCGCTCCTAGGTCATCCACTACGATGCCGGTGCCCTCGGGCAGCCGCTCCAGCCGCCGAATGGGAAACGGCTTCCAAATATCGAAGACACGGAAGAGTATAAGGCCCGCGAGAAACGTTTTCCAACCGAGCGGAACCGCGATGAGCGTAACCAGTTGCCCCGCAACTTCATCGATGACGACAAATTGCGGGTCTTCTAAACCAGAGGCGCGGGCGACGAGAGTGGCGGCGGGAATTCCGATGAGGGTCACAGCCGCGGCGGCGATGATCGTCGCCCAGACGCGATCCGCGACCGGGATACGGGAACTGGCCAACGCCCACAGCATCAACGTCGCCAACGATCCCCAGGTGCCGGGACCAGGCTTGAGGCGTCCGGCCCCGAAGAAAGTCGCCGTCAGCGTAGCCCACAGCGGAGCGGCGGGGCTGGCCTTGACCGCGGACGGACGACTTGTCATTTCACGTCCTCGTCGTCGAGTGTATCTTGCCGTATCGCTTCGTCGGCGTCAGTGACCGGCGACGAAATCACATACCCGCCGCTGGCCCACTTGCCAAGATCGATCAGGCGGCAGCGCTCGCTGCAAAAAGGGAAGTCCGCGTCGCCAGCCTTGGCCGGCTTCTTGCAGATCGGGCAGCGGAGTTTGATGGGGCGCTTGCGCGGCATTGTAGTCAACCATTAGGAGGCTGTGAAGAATTATGGTTCGTATCAGGGCATCGCTTTAGCGGTGCCACAAATCCTCAGAAATGAGGTGCCCCTTTAGGGGCTGAGCACGGCGGCTTTCATCGGTCCGAGATCCAGTGCCTAAAGGCGATTCATTCTAAACCGCTCTCGGCATGCCTGAAGGCAGGCCCTGATACGAATCGCACTTGCGCCACCGACTGCTAACATTTGACATCAGACGATTTCCGCCACTAAATCATAGTCGTGCGCCGCTGTGATACGGCAGCGGTAAAACTCTCCCTCTCGCGGCTCGTTTCCCTCGGGATAATCGTTCACGAACACTTTACCGTCGATCTCGGGCGCGTGCATCGCCGTGCGGCCTTCGAGCAGCAGATCGGACTCGCTCGAAGCGCCCTCCAGCAGCAGATCGAATTCGCGCCCGATCAGCGATTTCTTCTTCGCGCGGCTGGTCTTTTTCTGGATCGACATCAGCGACTTGCGCCGGCTCTCGATCTCGCGCGCGGAAAGTTTCCGCTCGTGATCGAAGGCGCCAGCGCCTTCCTGGTCCGAGTAGCCGAAGGCGCCCATCCAATCGAAGGCCGCTTCTTTCACGAAGCCGCAAAGCTCCTCGAATTCTCTTTCGGTTTCACCCGGGAAACCTACGATGAAGGAAGTCCGCAAGGCAACGCCAGGAATGACTCGGCGCATTTTCTCGATCGAGCGCAGAAATAAGTCGGCGCCGCCTCCGCGCTTCATGCGCTTCAGAACCGTCGCCGAGGCGTGCTGCAAGGGCACATCGATGTACGAACAAATGTTGTCGTGGGCCGCAATCGTTTCCAGCAGCCGCCCCGTGATTTTGTTGGGATACGCGTAGAGGAAGCGAATCCAGCGCAAGCCTTCTACGCCCGCGAGTTTTTCCAGGAGCAGGGCCAAGCCATCTTTCAGTCCCAGATCCTCGCCGTAGCAGGTGGTGTCCTGTCCGATGAGCGTGATTTCGCGCACGCCGGATTGGGCCAACCGCTCGGCTTCGGCGATCACGGACTCGAAGCGCCGCGAGCGGAACTGCCCCCGAAGCTGGGGAATGATGCAAAAGCTGCAGGGATGATCGCAGCCTTCGGCGATCTTGATATAGGCGGAAGATCGAGGCGTGGTCAGCACGCGCGGGGTGTGGTCGTCGTAAAGGTAATTGGGCAAGTCGGCAACGGCGCCGTCCCAGGAATCGCGCGCGAATCGACCCTGTCCGCGGCGACGATCACCCTCGGGTCGCGAGGTCATGAGGTTCGAGGTCAGCGGGTTGGAAGTGAGAATGTTGAACGGACTCGGCGCGCGCGGCGTTTCCGCCACTCCCGCGGCAGCCAGAATTTTCTCCAGTTCGCCGGTGCCCACGACCGCGTCCACCTCCGGAATATTCTTTCGAATCTCATCCCGAAAACGCTCCACCAGGCAACCGGCAACCACCAGGCGCGTCGCCTTGCCGCCCGTTTTGTGGCGAGCCATTTCGAGAATCGTATCGATGGATTCCTGTTGCGCGCTGCCGATGAACGAACAGGTATTGACCACGATGACGTCGGCGTCCCCGGCGTCGGGAGTAAGCGAGGCGCCAGCCTGCCTTAGCATGCCCATCATCACCTCGCTATCGACAAGGTTCTTGGGGCAGCCGAGGCTCACAAAGCCTACCTTGGTTGGGGCCGGGGCAGTCGCCTCCGAAGTCGCGGATCTGCTTTTCTTTACGGGCATGGGGACGATGACAAATGGATCAGCAGGAAACAGGTCTGCACAATTCTAGCACCCGGTTCGTTTTGCTTGTAACTGCCTGTAATTGCTCTGTTGTTAGCAAGTTAAAATGTCCGCTTTTTATAGCAAGTGAAATGTCCGGTTTCGTTAATCTCCCGTAGCCGCCGCCGAGGCGGTGGAAAAGTGGGAATCCCGCGCACTTTGCGGGATTTCCAAGCGGGGTGGGAAAGTCGGCTTTTGGACTTTTCCACCCCGCGTCTTTTCCACGGCCTTGTCGGCCGCCAGTTTCGGGTTGAGGATCGGACCGCCGCGCTCGTCGTAGCGACCGAGGCAGTGCGGCCCATAGCTGAGGCTCAAAGTCCCGTCCAAGTGTTGGCGCGCAATCACGGCGCAGCCCGCCAGCGTGCCCCGCCAGCGCACGGGCTCGATCTGCAAAGTCAGGTTCTGAAAGCTGACCGTGTTGTCCCGGTTCACCGTGCGCTCGAATTGCAGCGAAAAAATGCGCTCCCGATCCTGGCCGCGATAGGGCACAAACGCACTGCCCGGTTGCGCCGCTTCGACTTGGAAGCGACGATTGAACTCCCCGATGTAATGCTCGCGCAGAAAGGCATTCGCCGCCTCCACCGTCCGGATCCCGCGCAAGCGCAATTCCTGCGGCAGCCGGCCTTGCCAGGTGCCGAAGCTGCGTTCGCTGCGTCCGCGCGCTTGCGGCGAGTACGCCGGAATCATTCGTACTCCCAACTCCCGCAGCGCACGCCCTACCTGCGTGAGACGGTCGTGGTCGACCGCTTCTCCCGCCTTCGCGGTCAGCCAGAAATGACGGGCGCGATCGCTGTACAACGCGCAAAACACGCCCTGGCATTCGACCACTTCTTTCAGCCCCGTCAGCACCGGAACCGTCGCTTCCTCTTCCACCAACTGCGCGTAATAAATCTCGCTGTTGGCGTCGTCCAGAATCACCAGCAAGTCGTACCAGCGCTCGTCTTGAAACCAGCGATGCTCGCTGCCGTCGATATGCAGCAGCATCCCGGGCAGCGGACGCCGCGGACGCTGCTGGCGATGCACCCCGCGCTTGCGCCCCTTGGCCACCATCCCCGCCCCTTGCCGCAACCCCTTCACCCAGACTGTAGCTGATCTCGACCTGGTGCTCTTCCTGCAACTTCTCGTGAAAGTGCCGCACGTTCAGATCGAAATACTTCTCCCGATACAGCCCCAGGACTTTCTCCACCACCGCCAACGGCACTTTCTTGGGCGACGGTTTCCCCCGCCGCCGGTCAAACAACCCCCGGAACCCGAACTCTTCATACCGTTCATGCCAGCGCCGCATCTGCCGGTCGCTGATCCCTATGATCTCCGCCGCCTGCCACCACGTGATCTTCTTCGCCAGGGCCCGCAAAATCACTTCCTGTACCTTCATCGTCCGCTCCATCGCGGCCTGCGTGTAAGAGAACATGCCCTCCATGCTCTCCTACCCTCGCCGCCTGCCAAGCGGACAGATCACTTGCTATCTCAACCGGACATATCATGTGCTAACGACATAATCTCCCCAAGTAACTTGACATTGAGCAGCAGGTGTCCAATACTGAAACTGGACAGAGTGCTTTGCACCACGTGATTTGCGATGGCTCCGGGAATCCGGAGCCATTTGTATTTACTGGGGCGACCGACTGAATCCGGTCTCTATGCTCCCGGTGCTAAAATACGCCCATGACTCCCGATGTTTCCGAGCTTCTCAAGAAGGCGCTGGCGTTGCCGCCCGAGGCTCGCGCCGCCTTGGCCGGTTCGCTGCTGGAAAGCCTTGACGATACCGTCGATGCGTCCGCCGAAGAGGAGTGGAACCGCGAAATCGCCCGCCGCATCGAGGAATTGGATTCTGGCAAAGTAAAGCCGGTCCCTTGGGCGGAAGCGCGCCGGCAAATTTCTGCTCTCCTCAATGGCCGCTAAGCCGATTGAAATCCACGATGACGCCCTCGCTGAGTTGAGATCTGCGCTGCGTTGGTACCTTGAGCGCAGCCAAAGTGCCGCTGACGGATTTGTCGATGAAATCGACCGCGCCATTGAACTGATCGCCGCCACCCCGGCACGTTGGCCTTCAGGTGCACTGGGCACGAGGAAGTTTGTGCTCGCGCGATTTCCTTACGCCGTCATCTATCGGGAAAAGCTAATGACAGTCCAAATCCTCGCCATCGCTCACGGCCACCGCCGACCCAACTATTGGGAAGAGCGCGTTTAGCCCCGGTTAGAGATTCTCCGCTGAGACTCCTGTGAAACCAAAAGCCCCGCTGGTCAGGCGGGGCTCGGCAAAATTGCCAGTCGGTACGCTACCTTTCAACACAATCACTATAGCCCTGCTCATCGCGCACTTTGCGATGAGTGGGCTTGACCGCAATCATCGCACTTATCTCCCATTGTGGATCCAAATCCTTGACACCTTCTCTTATAATAAAAAGTATCGCAGACAATTAATCTCGAACCCGAGGCCCCCCGGCCACTTAAGTCGAGATCCGCGACCAGTGTTTTGAAGGGAACGAACGAACCCAGCAGGAGCGCTCATAACTTATTAAGAAATAAAGACTTTACCCCTAACCCGTTTAATCTCAAAGACCTGGCGCGATTCACCTCCAAGTCTTCGATTCCAAAAGACCGCTGGAGGGGGGGTATCCCCAGACTCCGACGACGACCATGAAAATTGGAGTTCTAGCCCTGCAAGGCGATTTCGACGCGCACCGCCGCCGTCTAGAAGAACTCGGCGCGGAAGTTGTGCTCGTCAAGAAACCCGAGCAACTGAATGAGATTGACGGCTTGGTAATTCCCGGCGGCGAGTCGGGGACATTTCTCAAGCTACTCGGGGAAGACGGCTTGGCGAAGCTGAAAGACTTCGTGCTTGCGAAGCCGGCGTTTGGCACCTGCGCGGGATGCATCCTGCTGGCCGCGGAAGTGGAGAATCCGAAGCAGGCCGGACTGGGCGCGCTCGACATCACGGTGCGCCGCAATGCTTACGGACGGCAGATCGACAGCTCCATCCGGGAAGGGCGATTTCTGAATGAACCGATCGAGATGGTCTTCATCCGCGCGCCCAAGATCGAACGCGTGGGCCCGGGCGTGGAAGTGATCGCGACCGAAGGCAACGACCCGGTGCTGGTCCGCAAGGGAAAAACTCTTGCCGCCACGTTCCACCCGGAACTCAGCGACGATCGCCGCATCCACCAGTACTTTCTGGACTTGGTGGCGAATGGATCGACCCTTACCGGCTGAAGCCGATTGGGTGGCGCGTTCTGACCGCAGGGCTGAAGCCATGCCCCTTCAAGGCTGTCCTGCAAGCAACGTATTCCGGTATGCTGTGAATTCCGCTCTCACGCCCGCATGGAGCCTGCTCCTGAACTCGAAGTTAGTCCGGTGTCGTTTACGTCGTACGCGCGCCTGCTGCGCGGGAACCGGAATTTCCGCCGCTTGTGGAGCGCGCAAATCGTCAGCGAACTCGGCGACTGGTTCTACACCCTGGCGATCTACAACCTGCTGCTGCAACTCACCGGACGCGCTGGGTCGGTGGCGCTGGCGCTGGTGCTGCAAGTTCTGCCGCAAACTCTGATCGGGCCGACGTCGGGCGTGGTGAACGACCGGCTGCGGCGCAAGCAAGTCATGATCGCGGCGGACGTCGGACGCATGCTGATCGTGCTCTGCATGCTCTTCATTCGCTCGAAAGAGATGGTGTGGCTGGTGTATCCGTTGCTGGTGGCGGAAACCTTGTTGGCCGCATTTTTTGAACCGGCGCGCAATGCCATCATCCCCAACATTGTGGAGCGGGAAGACGTGGTGCTGGCGAACACGCTGGCTTCGTCCACGTGGTCGGTGAATCTGATGGTGGGCGCGACCCTGGGAGGCTTGGTTGCGGCGCTGCTGGGGCGCGATGCCGTTTTCGTGCTCAATGCGTTGTCGTTTATCGTTTCCGCCGCGCTGATCTGGACCATGTGTTTTGCCGAGCCCCACGCCGACGGGGCTCGGCCGTTCCGGGCGCGCGAGTTGGTGGATTTTTCGCCCATCCTCGCCGGCATCCGCTACGTGCGGGCGCAGGTTGGCCTGCGCTCGACGATTTTTGTGAAATTCGGAAACCTGATCATCGGACCCGGCTGGGTGCTGTTCACGGTGATGGGACAAAATGAATTCGCCGTCCGCTGGCGCGGCATGGCGCCCGAGCGCGGCGCGTTTCTCGGAATGAGTCTGCTGCTCGGGGCTCGCGGATTGGGAGCGCTGCTCGGGCCGCTCATGGCCGCTCCCTGGGCGGGACACTGGAAACATCGCTTGGAAGTCGCTATCTTCTGGGGATATATGGGAACGGCCGCAGGGTACGCGCTGCTGGGCGTCTCGGGACATCTCTGGCAGGCGTGTGTGTGCGTGGCCCTGGCGCACTTTGGGAGTTCGATCGTGTGGGTGTTTTCGACCACGCTGTTGCAGATGCAAAGCGACGACAAGTTTCGCGGGCGCGTGTTCGCTGCCGATCTCGGCCTCTGCATGTTTACCATTGCCGCAGGAGCGTATCTCGCGGGGCGCTTCGTCGATTGGGGCTTCGCCGCGCGGAACGTAGCCAGCGTCTCGGGCCTGTTAATGCTGATTCCGGCGGCGTGGTGGGGGTTGGCGATCAGGAATCGGGCCATCGGGTCATCGGGTCATCGGGTGATCTAAAATCGGTGGGTTTTCAGATCACCCGATGACCCGATCATCCGATCACCCGATTCTTTCGATCTTCGCTGCCAGGATGAAGTCCGACTCGGTCAGCCCATCGACGGCGTGCGTCCAGAGCGTGATCTCGACCTTGCCCCATCCCAGCAGGATGTCGGGATGATGGCCCTGCTCCTCCGCGAGTCCGCCAACTCGATTCACGAAGGCGAGCGCGGACTTAAAATCGGGGAACTTGAAGGCGCGCACGATGTGATGCTGGTTGACGATGTTCCACTGCGCAGGCTCCGCCAACTCACGGTGAAGGTCCGCAAGTTTCTCTCCCTTCAACGACGGAACGCCGCCGTGGCAGGGGACACATTGTTGGTCTGCGAGCATAGTTGGCTCATGACGGGAGTCCTGGCAGGCCGCGCCAGAACTCGGGTCCGTATCAGGGCATCGCTTCAGCGATGCCGCAAGTCTTCGGGAACTCGGGTCGTATCAGGGCATCGCTTCAGCGATGCCGCAAGTCTTCGAAATCTCAAGCCCCTTTAGGGGCTGCGGTGTGCAACGTTTCCCGCAGATTGCTAGAACGGAATATCCTCGTCCGTGATCGGAGATCCCCCGGCGGGCGCGTGCTGCGGTTCGGGCGCGCTCTGGTCGAAGTTGTTTCCGCCTGAGGAGGCCTGAACTCCGCGCGCGCTGCCGGCGTGCTCGCCACCGCCGCCGCCTTCGCCGCGTCCGCCGAGCAGGACGAGATCGTTCACAAGGATCTCCGTTTTGTACATCTTCTTTCCAGTTTCCTTGTCTTCCCATGAACCGGTACGTAGGCTGCCCTCGATGTAAACTTGGCGGCCTTTCTTTAGATACTCACCCACAATTTCTGCCGTACGTTGAAATGCCACGAGGTTGTGCCACTCGGTGCGGTCCTGCCACTGGCCGTCCTTATCTTTTTGCCGTTCGTTGGTGGCAAGGGTAAACTTGGCGACCGGCATGCCGCCTTGCGTGAACTTCATTTCGGGATCCTTGCCAAGGTGTCCAACCAGGATGACTTTGTTTACGCTTTTTCCACTCATGAGTGCAGGCTCCTTCGAGATGCACACTATAACAGAATTGGGCGGTGCCGAGGCAGTGTCGCACGTACTAAAAATATGTGATGAATCGGGCCGCCGTTGGACCGTGGGGATATCCAACGCCGACGCCCTAAAACGGCATCGAAACTGCTGTAGAGACGAGGCAAGCCCCGTCTCTACACGAAGATTCGATAGAGCATCAGGTAGACGATCACGCCGGTCACCGAGACGTAGAGCCAGAGGGGAAATGTCCAGCGCGCGATAGCTCGATGGCGGTCAAATTGGCCACGCAAGGCGTGCGTGAGCGTAACGATCACCATCGGCACTATGACCGCGGCCAGGATCGTGTGCGAGATCAGGATCGTGAAGTAGAGGGGCCGCGTCCAACCGGTGCCGCGAAAATGCACCGAACCCACGTGATAGTGGTAGTAGAGATACGAGGCCAGGAAAAGGGAAGAGGTTCCGAGCGCGGTCAACATCACGGCGCGGTGCGCCGCCCGGTTGCCGCGCGCGATGAGCACACGTCCGGTGATCAGGAGCAGCGCGCTCGCTCCGTTGAGCGTGGCGTTGATCTTTGGGAAGATGGAGTAGTCGGTCATGGGAGAAGTCTAGTTGTACGGGCTGCCGCGGCTGTTTTGCAAGAGCCGCCTTGTTTTCAAGTCAAAAGTCAAAAGTCAGATTGCAGAAGTACCAGTTTTTGGCGACGCCGATTCGTCCGGAACCAGACGATTTTACTTCTTCAATTTGACCTTTTACTTTTGACTGGGGTTTTTCCCTCTGCAATCTGACCTCTAACCTCTGACCTCTCGTATAGAATGTGAACACGATGTCCGACGTGGGCAACTCTCAGCCTCCGGCCCCGGTGGCTGCACAAGAATCTAGCGCGCACCCTGTGCCCGTGATGGCGGTATGGGCGCGGGATCTGCTGGTCTCGCTCGCCATCTCCGCGTTCATCATTATCTTTCTCTACCAGCCGGTGAAGGTGGAAGGCACCAGCATGATGCCCGGCCTGGAGGACCAGGAGCGCATCTTCGTCAACAAGTTCGTCTATCGTTGGGAGCCGATCGAGCGCGGCGACATCGTCGTCTTCCGCTATCCGCGTGACACTTCGAAGAGCTATATCAAGCGCGTGATCGGCGTTGCCGGCGACCGCATCCGCATCGAGAACGGCAAGGTCTTCGTGAACGGTGAGGTGCTCGACGAAGACTACGTTCCCAACGATTATGCCGACGCCCGCTCCTATGGCGAAGTCAAGGTTCCGCCGAATAGCTTCTTCGTCCTCGGCGATCATCGCACCATGTCGAACGACAGCCGCGACTTCGGTCCCGTGAACGAACGCTACATCTACGGCAAAGCCGTGTTTGGGTACTGGCCGATGGAGAAGCTGGGAAGGCTGCGGTAGGGCGGTCGCCAGTTGTCAGTTTTCAGTATTCAATAAACCCAGGATGAATACGCAGATTCAGCCTCCGGCCACACTTCTCACTAATGTTGTGGACAAGACGGGGGCATTTCTAATGTGGTATGACAATGCAAATTCTTTCATCTTGACAACGTTCCAGTCCCGCAGGCAGACTTGGCCCTGCATCGGAAAGACTCCTCCTCATATTGCCCAAAATAGGCTCTGGCTGCCGAAAGGCTTCTTAATCTGTATTTCGGAGTGCGACAAACGAGACATCTCCCAAACCCAAAAAAGGAAACCTGGAATATGAAGTTGTTTTCTGTAGCGGCTCTTACCGTGGTGCTCGTTTTAACGAGCCTCGCTCCGGCTCAGATCAGGCCGGTCAGCGGGAAGGTATTTACCCCTGATTCGAGCATTGAAAGGTCCGCCGACCTCGGGAAGCGCGCCCACACGAATATCCACGTATTCCTGCCTACGGAGCCGATGTGGAATGCGCAACCGTTTGGGCCGCCGTTTTCCGGCTATGCCTATGAGACGCCAGCCTCGCTGGCTTGCGTCTATCATCTGGCCGCGGCGGTTGCGGGCTGCAATCCCAATACGGTGACCAAGAACCCCACAGGCGGGGCCAAGATGATTGCGATTGTGGACGCCTACGACGCACCGAATGCGGCCAGCGATCTAGCGGCGTTTTCGACTCAATTCGCACTACCGGCGGCAAGCTTCCAGCAAGTCTATGCCAGCGGCACCAAACCGCCTTACGACGCGGGCTGGGAAATTGAAGAGTCGCTGGACGTTCAATGGGCCCATGCCATGGCCCCCAGTGCCAAGATCGTTCTGGTCGAAGCGGCTTCCAATAGCTTTACCGACCTGATGACGGCGGAAGACGTGGCGAGCAAAATGGTCAATGCCGCTGGGGGAGGAGAGGTCTCCAACAGCTGGGGAGGGAGTGAGTTCTCCGGCGAGACTTCGTATGACTCCCACTTCGTCAAAACGAATGTCGTGTTCTTCGCGTCTTCTGGAGACGGTCCGGGGGTGATTTGGCCGGGTTCGTCCCCCAATGTGGTTTCGGCGGGCGGAACAACCGTGCGCCGCAATCCGTCCACCAGCGCCTTTAAGTCTGAAGTTCCGTGGGACTCCGCAGGCGGCGGCGTAAGCGCGGTGGAAGCGCGTCCCAGCTACCAGAACGGAATCACTGTCGTGGGGAATTTCCGTGGCGTTCCCGACCTGTCCTTTGATTCCAATCCCATCACCGGCGTCTGGGTGCTTGTGTCCGACCAGGGTGGGTGGTACATCGTGGGCGGAACCAGCGTGGCCTCGCCTTCCTTGGCCGGCGTCATCAATTCGGCGGGCAGCTTCGCAGCCTCCACCGACGCAGAGCTGACGACGATCTACGGCAACCGCACCAACACAGCGGACTTCCGCGAGATCACGACCGGCTACTGTGGTCCGTACGCGGGCTACTCCGCAGTCGCGGGGTGGGACTTCTGCACTGGCGTAGGTGTCGACAAAGGGAAGCTGGGCAAGTAAACGCGATTCGCAACAATTTCGCAAGAACGGCCTACTCTTTTCGGGTAGGCCTTTTTTCTCGAACTGTTACGGCGTTTTGGGGCGACCCCTGCGAATTTCAAACTGCGCCCGGAACCGCGAAATAGCTGACACCTTCCGTCTGTCTCCTGCTAAACTTTCTAAAATCCACTCCCAGGAGTTCCAATGCAAGCGATCCTTGCCCTCGAAGACGGCAGAGTCTTCCGAGGCAAAGGCTACGGCGCTAAAGGCGAGTGCTCCGGCGAAGTTGTTTTTAATACTTCCATTACCGGCTACCAGGAAATTTTCACTGACCCCTCCTACGCCGGACAGATCGTCATCCTGACCAACCCCGAAATCGGAAACTACGGTACCAATCCCGAAGACAGCGAATCCGTACGGCCCTACATCGAGGGGCTGGTCGTGCGCGAGTTTTCGAAAGTCAGTTCCAACTGGCGCTCGCAGCAGGTAACCGACGAGTTCATGGAGCAGTTCAAAATTCCAGTGCTAGCCGAGATTGACACGCGCGCGCTGGTCCGCCACCTGCGCACCTACGGCGTGATGCGGGGCATAATCTCAACCCTCGAAGACGACACCGACAAACTCGTGGCCAAGGCGCTCGCGATCCCGAAGATGGATGGCCAGGATCTCGCGAAAGTCGTCTCCACCAACCACACCTACGTGTGGGAGACCGGCGAGCGCTCGCACCTGCCCGACGAAGTGGTCGGCGTAAAAGACGAGCCGGCGCGCTTCCACGTGGTCGCCTATGACTTCGGCATCAAGCAGAATATCCTGCGCAAGCTGCGCGGAGAAGGCTGCAAGGTGACGGTCGTCCCGGCGCAGACAACCGCGGAAGATGTGCTGGCGTTAAAGCCTGATGGCGTTTTCCTGTCGAATGGACCGGGCGATCCCGAGCCCTGCACCTACGCGGTCGATAACATTCGGCGCTTGATGGGAAGGCAACCAATTTTTGGAATCTGTCTGGGTCATCAGCTCACCGGCATCGCGCTCGGAGGGAAGACTTTTAAACTGAAATTCGGCCACCACGGTGGGAATCATCCCGTGAAGCAACTGGCCACTGGCAAGATCGAGATCACCGCGCATAACCACAACTTCGCCGTCGATCCGGACTCGCTGCCGCAAAGCGAAGTGGAGTTGACGCACATGGATCTAAACGATCAGACGCTTGAAGGCATGCGCCACCGGAATCTGCCGCTGTTCACAGTGCAATACCACCCGGAAGCGGCGCCCGGGCCGCACGATTCGCACTACCTGTTTAAGGATTTCGTGAAGATGATGGAGGAGTGCAAGAGGTGACGACACAGGCAATACCGAAGATCGACAAACACGCCGATCTGTCCGATTTCTTGCCGGAGGAATTGCGCGGTTTGGGAGATCTTCAAACCGCGATTCCAAGGGTGGCCAAGGATCCGGTATTGCTCAAACTGATCCGAGAAGCCGTGGAACGTATCCCCTCGCGGCATGTTCTCGTAGAAGGCGATGCGCGCGAAATGAAGAGAAGTCTCGTGGGCACGGCGCACCTGGTGATCACATCGCCGCCGTATTGGACCTTAAAGGAGTACCGGGATTCGCCGGGGCAGATGGGGCACATCGCAGACTACGACGAATTCATTAGCGAACTTGATCGTGTTTGGCAAAAGTGCTTTGACCTGTTAGTGCCAGGCGGGAGGGTAGTTTGCGTTGTAGGGGACGTTTGCCTGTCGCGCCGAAAAAATGAGGGGCGACACACAGTCGTCCCGCTCCACGCGAGTATCCAAGATCACTGCCGTAAGATCGGCTTCGACAATCTTGCTCCGATAATTTGGCACAAAATCGCGAATGCCGCTTATGAGGTGGAAAATGGCGGTGGGGGCTTCTTGGGGAAGCCCTATGAACCGAATGCGGTGGTAAAGAACGATATCGAATTCATCCTCATGCAGCGGAAGCCGGGCGGTTATCGGGCGCCGACCGGTGCGGTGCGGGTCCTGAGCGTTATTTCCGCCGAGGAACACCGGAAATGGTTTCAACAGATCTGGTCTGGGCTGACCGGAGCCTCCACGAAAGACCATCCTGCGCCCTATCCCCTTGAGTTAGTGACGCGGCTGATTCGAATGTTCAGTTTTGTGGGTGACACGGTGCTGGATCCATTTATGGGGACCGGCACCACGGCCTTGGCGGCGTCAAAGTGCGGTCGAAATAGTGTGAACTTTGAGGTTGACAGCAGCTATTTCAACTTTGCAGCAGCGCGATTGCAGCGGGAACTGTCTACGCTTTTCTCGAACCCAGTACTCGTGATGGAGCAGGGATAAACGCTTGAATACTGAACTGGACCTGAAACTTCGAGAGGCAGTCGCGCGCTTTTGGTCTAGCCGGGAAACTCAGGCTCAGAAGCAAGGGGCGAAGTCAGGAGTGCGCGACGCGGGAGCACGGGCCGCTGTCACCGGCGGTAGCCAAATGGATGGATTCGTCGAGTTAGTCAGGGATTTGCTGGAAGAGTCAGGGGTGGATAAGCCTGTGATTTATTGTGAGCGACGCGTCGAGCTCCCAGGTTGGTTTCGACCGGAAAAGAAATGGGATCTTCTGGTTGTGGTTGACGGACGTCTGATCGCTGCGATTGAATTTAAGTCGCAAGTCGGCTCGTTCGGCAATAACTACAACAACCGAACAGAAGAAGCTCTAGGCAGCGCCGTGGACCCGTGGGCGGCATATCGAGAAGGCGCATTCAAGCCGTCTGCGCGCCCTTGGTTGGGTTATGTGATGTTGCTTGAAGAGGCTCCGGCTTCCACTCGCCCCGTCAAGGCACAAGAACCTCACTTCAAAGTTTTCAAAGAATTCAAGGATGCGTCGTATGCGCGACGTTACGAAATTCTTCTCACCAAACTCGTTCGCGAGCGGCTTTACGATGCAACCTGTTTCCTAATGTCTAACAGTAGCGACGGAGCGCGAGGGCAATATAGGGAGCCCGCGCCGGAACTCAGTTTTGCCAACTTCGTCTCGTCGCTGATGGCGAAGGCAATAGCTCTCAAGAAGACACAATAATGTCCCGTAGAACTGACATTTCGAAGAACCTGGTGCTAGCGCTGCTTTTTTCTGCGCTCCCCGTTTTCGCCGCCGATGCCATCAACATTCAAACCAGCCACCACTCCGCGCGTGAGCTCCAGGAAAAACTGGAACTCGAGCAATTGCTCAAGAAATACGACGTCAGCAAATACACGTTCACCCGCACGGTCGTCATCGAGGAGCGGGCCATGAACCACGCTTTTCCGACGCTGACCCTGAACGTTCACTTTCTCGGCTCCGATGACGAATTGCTCTCGTCGTTTCTGCACGAGCAGTTGCACTGGTACCTGGCCCAGCATCGTCTCGCGATGGAGGATGCTGTTCGCCGACTAAAGCAAATGTATCCGCGTGCTCCCGTCGGACTGCCCGAGGGCGCCGACACCGAATACAGCACCTATGGGCACCTGATTGATTGCTATCTTGAAATCCAGGCCGACCGCGAGTTGATCGGCCGCGAGCGCACCGACCGAGTGATCAAGAGCAAGCCCTGGTACACCTGGATTTACAAGACGATTCTTCGCGACGAGGACAAAATTGCCGCGCTGGTTAAGGCGGAGCGGTTGGAGATGGATTGAATCAGCATTACGCCGTGTCCGAGAACTGGCAACTGAGCACTGAACTTAATGCCTAAACGAACCGATATCTCAAAAATCCTAATCCTCGGCTCTGGCCCGATCGTCATTGGCCAGTCCGCCGAGTTCGACTATTCCGGCACGCAAGCCTGCAAGGCGCTCAAGGCGGAGGGCTTTGAAGTCGTGCTGGCTAACTCGAATCCGGCCACCATCATGACCGATCCCGAGTCGGCCGACCGCACTTACATCGAGCCACTAACTCGCGAGTATCTCGAAGAGATTATTCGCGTCGAGCGCGAGCTGGCGCCCAGCGCGGGCTTTGCACTTCTGCCGACCGTTGGCGGGCAGACCGCACTCAACCTCGCCATTGAACTTGCCGACAGCGGCGTGCTCGACAAGTACAACGTGAGTCTGATCGGCGCGCAGATCGGCGCCATCAAGAAGGCCGAAGACCGGCTGTTTTTCAAAGACGCGATGCAGCGCATCGGCCTCGACGTGCCGAAATCGGCGCTCGTCAACAATCTGAAGGACGGCATTGAATTCGCCGGAAAAATTGGCTTCCCGGTCATCATCCGTCCGTCGTTCACGCTCGGCGGCACCGGCGGCGGCATCGCCTATAACCGCGAAGAACTGATGGAGGTGCTCGCCCGCGGCCTCGATCTCTCGCCCGTTCATGAGTGCCTGATCGAAGAATCCGTTCTCGGATGGAAAGAGTACGAGCTCGAGGTGATGCGCGACACCAAAGACAACGTCATCATCATCTGCTCCATCGAAAACTTCGACCCCATGGGCGTGCACACCGGCGACTCCATCACTGTCGCCCCCGCGCAAACGCTTACCGACCGCGAGTACCAGAAGATGCGCGATGCGGCAATTGCCGTGATCCGCGAGATCGGCGTTGAGACCGGCGGATCGAATATCCAGTTCGGCGTCAATCCCTCGACCGGGCGCATGGTGGTGATCGAGATGAATCCGCGCGTCTCAAGGTCGTCGGCTCTGGCATCAAAGGCGACCGGCTTCCCAATCGCCAAAATTGCCGCCAAGCTGGCCATTGGCTACACGCTCGACGAAATTCCGAACGACATCACGCGCAAGACTCCCGCCTGCTTCGAGCCCACGCTCGACTACGTGGTCGTTAAAATTCCCAAGTGGCAGTTCGAAAAGTTTCCCGGGGCCGACGAATCGCTCGGACCGCAGATGAAATCCGTCGGCGAAGTGATGGCCATCGGTCGCACCTTCAAAGAAGCCTTGCAGAAGGGCATTCGCTCGCTCGATACGGGCAAGCGCGTCGGCTCCGGAAAAATTGAACCCAAGATTCTCACGCAGCGCCTGGTTACGCCGCATCCCGAGCGCCTGACCTACGTGCAGTACGCCATTCGCCAGGGGCACCCGATCAAGCAGATCGCGAAGATGACGTCCATCGATCCCTGGTTCCTCTACCAACTCAAAGAGATTAACGACATGCAACTTGAGCTGGAAAAGCACCCGATGGAATCCGCTCCCACCGAGGTGCTGCGCGAGGCCAAGCGCATGGGATTTTCCGACGGGCGCCTTGCCGGCACCTGGCGTCTGGACGGCAAGGGCGGCCAGGAACAAGTGCGCCACTTCCGCAAGAAGCACGGTCTGAAGCCAGTCTACAAGCGAGTGGATACCTGCGCCGCGGAATTCGAAAGCTACACACCTTATCTCTACTCCACCTACGAAGACGAAGACGAAGCGGCGCCCACCGCGACCAAGAAAGTCGTCATTCTCGGTTCCGGCCCCAACCGCATCGGGCAGGGAATTGAATTCGATTACTGTTGCTGCCACGCCAGCTACGCGCTGCGCGAGGATGGCTACGAAACCATCATGATCAACTGCAATCCGGAGACGGTCTCGACCGATTACGACACCAGCGACCGCCTCTACTTCGAGCCGCTTACGCTCGAAGACGTGTTCGCCGTCTGCGAGCACGAAGCTTCCGGCGGAGCGCCGGTCGGCGTAATTGTGCAATTCGGCGGTCAGACGCCGCTGAATCTCTCGCTGCCACTCAAAGCCGCCGGCATCAACATCATCGGCACCACGCCAGAATCGATTGATCTTGCCGAAGACCGCAAGCGCTTCGGCAAGCTGCTGGAGGAACTCGACATCCCGCAAGCTCCCGGCGCCATGGTTGCCTCGGTCGAAGAGGCGGTCGAAGCCGCGAAGAAGATCGGATTCCCGGTGCTGGTTCGTCCTTCGTATGTCCTCGGAGGTCGAGCGATGGTCATCGCCTACGATGAAGACACGATTCAGCAGTATATGAAGCAGGCCGTCGAGTATTCGCAGGACCGTCCCGTGCTCATCGATAAGTTTCTGGAAGACGCCATTGAAGTCGACGTGGACGCGCTCTCTGACGGCGAAGACGTGGTGATCGGCGGCATCATGCAGCATATCGAGGAAGCCGGCATCCACTCCGGCGATTCTTCCTGCGTGCTGCCCGCGGTTGACATCCCGGAGCCGCTGCTCAAGCGCATGCGGGAATACACCTTCAAGCTGGCGCGAGCGCTCAAAGTGATCGGCCTGATGAACGTGCAGTTCGCGATTCCGCGCGGCAACGGCGCGAAGGGAAATGGCAATCACGAAGCAAAAGTCTACGTGCTCGAAGTGAACCCGCGCGCTTCGCGCACCGTGCCCTTCGTTTCCAAAGCTACCGGAGTGCCCATGGCCAAGATTGCGGCGCGGCTCATGACCGGCCGCAAGCTGCGCGAGTTTCTCCCCGAATACGTGGAGCGCGGCACTGACCTCGATACGGGCCGCTGCTTCTATGTAAAGTCGCCGGTCTTTCCCTGGTCGAAATTTCCCGGCGTCGACACGGTGCTTGGCCCTGAAATGCGCTCCACCGGAGAAGTCATGGGCATTGCCGACAATTTCGGCGAAGCCTTCGCCAAGGCCCAGCTTGCCGCCGGCCAGAAACTGCCGACCAAGGGCACGGTTTTTATCAGCGTCACCGACCGTGATAAGCCGCAGGTGATCGAGATCGCGCATCGTTTCGTCGACATGGGATTCAAACTGGTGGCCACGCACGGTACGGCGGACGTGCTCGAAGAAGCCGGCTTGGCGGTGGAGCGCGTCTACAAGGTGAAAGAGGGCCGTCCCAATGTGGTGGACCTAATCAAAGCCGATCGAATCCAGTTGATCGTCAACACGCCGCACGGGCCCGATCCTTATTTCGACGAGAAAGCGATCCGCCGCGCCGCCGTCAGCGGCCACATCACGACCATCACTACGCTCTCCGCGGCCCGCGCCGCCGCGGAAGGGATCGCCGCACTGCAGCGCGGAGAGGTGCGCGTGCAAGCTTTGCAGGCGCTGCACGCGGAGCGAGTCGCTCTCAAGTGAGACAGTGTGCTTACGGGATTCGCCTATTTGCGCGACTTACAATAGTTACGGCTAATGGCGAACCACTAACGACTGAGGTCTACCATGCTTTTATCCGGAATCTTCCCGCCGATCACGACCACCTTCTACCCTGACGGCGAAGTCTATTACAAGAAGCTCGAGTCGAACGTCGAGCGCTACTCACGCACGCCGGTCGCTGGCATCGTCGTCCAGGGCTCAACCGGCGAAGCGATCCTGCTTTCCGACCAGGAGCGCCGTGACGTCCTCAAAACCGCAATCGCCGCTGCCGCCCCCAACAAAGTCATGATCGCCGGAACCGGCATCGAGTCCGCGAAGGAAACGCTGAGGCTCACCGACTATGCCGCCGAGCTCGGCTACGATGCCGCCATGGTGCGCACGCCGCACTACTACAAAAAACAAATGCTGCCGGTGAACCTGCTCGCTTTCTATCGCACGGTTGCCGACCGGTCCGCGCTGCCGATTATCATTTACAACTTTCCACAAGCCACCGGATACGACATTGCCGCCGAAGTCGTGATCGAACTTGCCGGCCATCCCAACATCGCCGCCATCAAGGAATCGAGCGGCAACCTGGACAAAGTGAGAACCATGGTCGAGGGCACGCGGCAAGTGAAGAGACAGGCCACGGTGACGGAGACGTTTGAGGCCGTGACTCCGCGCATGATGAAGGCCGCCGCTGCCGAAAGCGAAAAGCAGAGCAGGGAATTGGTCAGTGTCGAAGCTCTAGCCGGATCGTGTAGCGCGGACACTCCTGTCCGCGAAACCGTGCCCGCGAAGCCGTCCTCCGTAGCCGTGACTGTGGTAGGAAAATTGAAGACGCGGCAGAAAGAAGTCGGCTTCCAGGTCATGGTCGGCGCAGCTCATCAGCTCGAACCGTCACTCGGGCTGGGAGCGGTCGGCGCCATTCTCGCTTTCGCCTGCCCAGCGCCGATGGCGTGCTACGAAATCTACGCCGCGCTCAAAGACGGAGACAGCGCTCTCGCCCGCGAAAAACAAGCACGCGTGAAACTTGCTGCCCAGCGCGTAGTCGGTGAACTCGGCGTCCCCGGCGTGAAGTACGCTCTGGACCTCAACGGCTACTATGGAGGCCCGTCGCGGCTGCCATTCTTACCGCTTTCTGGCGGGCAGAAGGCCGAGATCGAGACGTTGATGGCGGGAATTAAGAGTTAATGCCCAGCCTTGCGTTGCGCGCATCCGGCAGCTATGTTACAACTTACCGTCAAATGAAGAAATTGGTTGTATTTGCCGCTGTAATGGTTCTAACTGGCGCTGTTGGCGTGGCGAAGGACTCAACGATAACTTTGCAGTGGCCGAAAGACAAGCCTGCTCTCAAACTTTCGTTTGGCAAGTTTCAGCAAATCGCCGCATTTACCGGACAAAACACTTTTGTTTGCGACGTTGTCGTCGAAAATCTAACCGACAAGCCGGTGGAGCGTCCTGCGTTTATGGTTTACGCCAATGATAAGAACAACGTCCGGATTGGCCAGGGGTTACTGATCGTTTCCGATCTTAGCCCCCAGCAGCAGGTAAGAGCTCGTTTTCAGCTCAATTCCGCAGGCGTACCCGCCGGCTTATCGCTAGCCTGCTTAATTCACCAGAGCTGAGATTTGTTTGCGAGGAGGTGCGATCAGGCGTTGGTGGACGGCAGAGTCGGCCAGGTCATACGTTTGTCAG
>Ga0209517_10001677_pt1 | contig 32848 bp, 28 predicted proteins | sample PeaSoiMetSII2010_FD_187695 | JGI IMG/M metagenome (GOLD analysis project Ga0209517, IMG submission 187695) | Peat soil microbial communities from Weissenstadt, Germany - SII-2010 (SPAdes) (version 2) | ecosystem: Environmental > Terrestrial > Soil > Wetlands > Peat | place: Germany... | reverse complement strand
GAGGGGGGCCTCACGAACCCACGGCTTACGCCGTGGGCTACTCGCTTACGCCCGTCGGCTGACGGGCTGACACATTCAGCCAACTTCTGAAACGCGATATCAGGTCTTCGCCAGCGGCACTCCACCGTACACTCCGCGACCTCTGTGGTGAGTCTTCTTCGCCCGTCCGCCTCGCTGTGCTAAAGTTTCCTGAGGCACGTGAGTTGCTCGGAAATGTACAATCTTTGCCGGCGGAAGGAAGACTCTATGCACAAGTCGCTGATGGTCGTATCGATGTTGTTTGGTTTGGCGCTCACTCTCAGTTGGGCCGCAAGTGGCGCAGCCCAAACAGCGGGCCAAATTCCGGAAGCTGCGCAGAGTCCGCAACCGGACGCACGGTTCAAAGCCGACATTCTGGTGATTGTCGCCCATCCGGATGACGAGACGGAGGTCACGGGCTACCTGGCGCGCGCGATTTTTGACCAGCACAAGCGCGTAGCCGCTATCTTCGGCACACCCGGCAACAGCGGTGGCGACGCGGTGAGCAACGCCCAGGCTGCCGCCCTCGGCGACATTCGCATTACCGAGGCGCGCGAGGCGTTCGCGTCGTTTGGCGTGCTGCATGTCTGGTGCCTGGGCGGTCCCGACACCCCGGGGCAGAATGTGTTGCATTCGCTCGAGACGTGGAATCACGGTAACGCTCTCTGGCAGACGGTGCGCCTGGTGCGACTTACGCGGCCGGAGGTCATCCTTACCTGGCTGCCTGATTTTGTGGCAGGCGAAAATCACGATGATCATCAGGCTGCCGGCGTCATCGCCACTGAGGCTTTCGACATGGCGGGCGACCCAACGGTGTTCCCGGAGCAAGTTGCGGCGCCGGACAATCGCCTCGGCGTTTCTAATCTTGCGGAAGGCCTTCGACCTTGGCAGGCCAAGAGAATCTATTATTTTAGCGACGCCGACAATACCGATTTCCTTGTCGGCAAGGGCCCTGAGTACAACACCACTGACATTTCACCCAGCAAACATGCGCCCTATTACAAGCTCGCCGCGGAAGAGATGGCGTATCACCTGACTCAAGACGATACGGGCCAATTGGCCAAGCACGCCCTGGCCACGGGCGACTTCACCTATTTCAAGCAGCCGGTTCGTCTTGCCCTGGGTAAATCAGCGGTGGCGAATACAGCCGTCACTGGCGACATCCTGGAAGGCATCACCCCCGGCGCGATTCCGTACGTTCCAGCACGCGGATACCGGCAGGAAGCGCGCCAAGGGGTCTCGGTTGAACTCGGGGGACCATGGGCGTTCTATCGAGACTTTTGGCGGGCGCACAGTCTCGACCACTTGGCTCAGCTCCTCAATCCTCCCGAAATGTCCGTGGGGAATGGCGAGCAGGTTCATGTACCCATCCTGATCCGCAACGACCGCGACGAACCCGCGGAGGTGATTCTCACCTCCACTCTGCCGCCGGGGTGGAAGGAACTTCACGGCACGGCGCGCTACCCCGTGCGGCCGCACGAGGCATACACTGCTCATACGGCTTACGTAACTGCATCAACGGCCAAGCCGGAATGGCAGACGCTCCAATGGAAAGCGGAATCTGGCGGGCAAGTCGTTGGCGACATCACGCTGCGCGTGCGGACTGCAAGCTCAGGCCTCCCGCAATGAAGACGACTAGCGCTTACTTGCAGAAGTAAGCGTTCTAATTCATTGGGCGTCGGAAGGGCGGGGCTTCAGCCCCGCCGCAGAGAACAGGCCACTCCCTGGGGCTTTAGCCCCTGAAGCCGCGCTGCTTCAGGGCCTAAAGGCCCCTTCAACCGTGCCCTGCGTACCGGCGGGGCTAAAGCCCCGCCCTTCCAGGACTCAGAATGATTGCGCTTATTAACACAACTAAGCACTGGCCTCATCGTCGTAGAAAGCAGACGCGATCTGTCCAATCCCAGTTATTGGTTTCTTCGAACAAGCTGAGTATTGCCCGCACCAAGCGACCGATTTCGTTCGGAGGCACGGATTTCTCATCAACGAAGACCACACCCCCGTGCCTGCGACCTTCTTCTGCCCATGCTTTGAGAAGGGGAGGAATGGTCCTTCGGTCGTAAGTAACCAGCGTTAACCGTTGCGCTGCGGCTTCCTCCAGGAAAGCAGAGTCGTCGACGCCAAGGAATTTGCCGTTCTCCCATTCGGACATACAATGCACCACAATGGACCGACGCTGGCGGCGGAGGCCAACTGCTACCTCGTGGGAGATGTGCTCGTCGAGAAGCAACCTGAGCACTTCAGTTCGCCCTCCCCTTGCGGTCCACGAAATCGACCGTCTGGGGCGCCATGCGCTTCAGCGTGGTCAAGTCGATCGAATCGTTCTCTGACAGGGACTCGGCAATTTCTGCCGGAAAGGCCTCCGCGTAATTTATGGCAGCGCGGACCTTCAGTTCCGGCCATTGAAGGTGCCGGGCCACCTGAGCCGCGTCAGCCTTGTAACCGCGGAGGAGCAGCATCACCTCCCACACTGCGAGGCTGCTGCCTTGGACATACGCTTGCCGCCCTGCGGCCGAATCTCGAAAGTCGATGAATGCGAATTCCGACCGTCTCAAACCTTCCTCAACCAGGCGGGCGCTGGTATCGCTCGGGGTCCAGCCGTGCTGTCTCGCCAGGCGTTTCAGGCGCTTTCCGCTGGCTATAGGTAAGCGCATACTCACAACCATGGACCGACTCGCTTTCATAGGCTCATCCTCCAACTTGTAACTCTTGTAAGGATTGTAGCATTAGGTGCCGGGGTGTTTGAAGCAAATGGTTCCGCGGGAGCGACGCTTACCACAGCCAGCGCGAGCCGCGGACTCCAAGATCGACGATCCGGGCTAGCACCCCAATCCGCTGATAACCCTCGCCGTAGGGGGACGGCTTGCCGTCCCCGCATTTCTGCTGCCCTCGACGAGGGTAGGGCAAGCCCTACCCTACACCGCCCGGGTCAAGCCGCGTGCGGGGTAGAGGCCAGGGCCATGGGTCCTAGCGCTTTCGACCTCGCTTATCGACGGATTGGAAGCTAGCAGCAAAGCCCTTTTCATGAACGGGAAAGTGGAGTACCTTGTGGTGTTATCTTCGGCATAGCGCCGGTCTTGAGGTCGACAAATGTGTAACGCCGGCCTTCAGGTTGGCAAGTGCTTAGAGGCTTTTTCAAAATCGCCCGGCAGAGGAGAGATTTCTGACTGTCGCCCAGGATCCCGGGAAACCGCCCGAGCTCTCAGCCCTGCAGGGGCTGGACATGAGTAGCCGGGGGCAACGCCCCCGGAAACCTCGCCCCCCTCACCCCCTTCCCCTCTCCCCGCCTGCGGGGAGGGGGGTGCCGAAGGCGGGGTGTGGGGTCGGGTCCGGGGGTTTCACCCCCGGCTACTCAATTTGCTCCCCTCCGGGGAGCACGGCTTCACGCGTAGTCAGCCATCCCCGTTGTAATCGGGTACAGAGAGTTCTGGAACATCATCTAGTGATCTCCCCGCATGCGAGGGGGAGGAAGCGACCCGACCCGTTGGGTCGCCACGAGTAAGCATTCAAGAGGAAGGAGACGTGCATTTATGCGTTCACATGTTTTCGAATTTGCTTTGATGTTAGCGATCATCGTTCCGGGAAGTCTGGTGGTCGCCGCTGCTAGACCGGCGGGTGAAGACGCCTATCTGGGCCGCTGGGACATCACGGCCACGGGTTCACCGTCCGGGTTGCCCAGGAACTGCTGGCTGGAAATAAAACAGCAGAACGGAGTACTGAAGGGCCGCTTCAATCAGGGCGGCGGCGCGGTGTTCGATCTGCCGCTGGTCGCGATCGAGCATGGCGAACTCAAATTCCAATACCCGCAATGGAAAACGAAAACCCCGCAAGTTTGGCAAGGCGCGATAAAGGGCGCGCGCCTGGCGGGCACGGCGCACGTCGACGGGGAAACGCTTTCGTGGACGGGTGAGCGCGGACCGGTGTGGCCTGCGACCGCACCGCAGCGAAAGCCTGGAAAGCCGATCGACCTCTTCAACGGTAAGGACACCTCCAATTGGCTTTGCCAGGACCCGCACCGTCCCATGGGCTGGTCCGTCAAAGACGGCATCCTGATGAACGAAGGCAAAGAGGCCAATAACATCTACACCCGGCAGAAGTTCAACGACTTCAAGTTGGATGTCGAGTTCAACGTCGATCGCGAAAGCAACAGCGGCGTCTATCTGCGCGGCCGCTATGAAATCCAGATTCTCGACGACGTCAACCGCCCCCTCGATGTCCACAGTCAAGGAGCCCTGTACGGATTCATCGTTCCGCCGGTCAAGGCCAGCAAGCCCGCGGGGGAGTGGCAGACCTACCAAATAACCTTGATTGCGAACCGCGTGACGGTGATCCTGAACGGGACCAAACTCTACGACAACGCCGAAGTTCCGGGAATAACGGGAGGGGCGCTCGACGCCCATGAAAAAGAGCCCGGCCCGATTCTGCTGCAGGGGGATCACGGCAGGGTGCAGTTTCGCAAAGTGCGCATCACCCCGCTGATCTGAGGGTGTGGCAACAGAGTCTGTCTTGTAGGGGGACGGCTTGCCGTCCCCGCACTTCCGCTGGTCCCGACGAGGGTAGGGCAAGCCCTACCCCTACACCTTTTCAGAGCAGTGCGAGTCTTCACAAAGACGCGACAGTCATAACTCGGAGTTCCCAATCTTGAAGGCCACGGCGCGCGCACGACCAGGAGGCACAATGTTTCGCACGAAGCGTCGAAGCTCGGGCAGGTATTTCACACCCCTAGTCCTTTGTGGGTGCCTGTTAGGCGGCCCTTTGAAGTCTGTATTCAGCCAAACCGCGCCCCATTACGACAGCGTGGCGATTGATGCGCTGGATCCGGAAGCTTGGAACGGTGTGGTGTTTCTGGCGCGCGCCTTCAACCAGCCTGCTCCTTTCGCTGTGCGCGTCGGCTCGGCGAGCGGCGGCTTTCTTGACGGCAACCAGGTTTTTGATGCCGTGGGAGAAGTCGGACCCCATGCGCCGGACGCTTCTTATTGCCGCCTAGCGTGGCGGCACAATCCCCGCCAGGCGCTGATTACGCTTGAGTGGTCGCGCATCGACGAGACAACGGTCGTGGGCCGTCTAAGCGCGGCCAAAGATTTCCAGCTCGTCTTGGAGGCCTACTTTCCATCTCTTGGGGCGAGCGGGGGCGCGCAGGGAATCTACTCGATCAGCGAATCCCAGCAAGCCATTCTCGGCGAGCGCTACTTTGACGGCGTGTTCGGCGCCACGGCGCGATTTGTGGTGATGGTGGATCGGCCTCTCGAGGGCAGCGGTATATTTCCTTCGCTCGGCCAGTTGCGCGAAAACATGCTAGGCTCCGGCAAGCTGGTGTCTTCGCCAGGCGGCGAGCCCAACGCGGGCGCCGCCGGGCTGCAGTTTACAACCGGCGGCGCGGCGGTACACTTCGTGGCCGCGCTCGGCTGGGACAAGGACACCCTGACCGGCAGGGCCAAGGCTCTGCTTGCTCCCGCCAACATCGACGCCATCCTCAAGGAGAAGTCGGAAGCCTACGCAACCAGCCGGCCGCGCGCTAAGGGGCTGTTCGAGGGCGCGCCGGAAGCCATCGGCAATTCCATGTTCTGGAACACGCTTTACGCTTCCTCGAACGACTTGATTTTCCCCAGCATCAGCCGCCGTTGGGCGCAAAACTGGGGCGGCTGGGTGGTGGGCGAATGGGACTGCTTCTTCGGTTCGCTGCTGACCAGCCTCGAAGACAAGGCGCAAACGGCGGCGGCAATTCGGGCGATTCTTCTGGCCGAGACTGATACAGGTGTCGTGCCCAACATCGCTGCCGCTTCCGGAATAACCCCGGACCGCTCACAGCCTCCGGTGGGTTCCTACATAACCTGGAAGGTTTATCAACGAATCCAGGACCGGCAGTTGCTTGAGTGGGCGTACCCTCGGTTGAAGAAGTGGCACGAGTGGTGGCTGCATGATCGTGGGGACGGCCAAGGGTGGCGCGACGGTTATCATGACAGCCTGCTGGAGTGGGGCAGCGACAAAGGCTCTTCGCCCTCGACGGGCGGCCGGGGCTTTCTGCAGGCTGCCAAGTGGGAAAGCGGCATGGATGATAGCCCCATGTATGACGAGGCTAGTTATGATCCCCAGGCCTACACGATGAACCTCGTGGATGTCGGGCTGAACTCGCTATATTCTCTGGACGCGGAGTGCCTGGCTAAGATCGCGACGATCCTCGGCAAAGACGACGACGCCAAGAAACTCACCGAGGAGTATGATCACAGGAGGCAACTCATCCAGCAGAAACTTTGGAACGAAAAGGACGGCATTTACGAAAACCGTTTCTGGGACGGCTCGTTCTCAAAGCACCTCTCGCCCACGAATTTCTATCCCCTGTTTGCCGGGATCGCCACTCCCGAGCAGGCGAAGCGCATGGTGGAAGAACATCTCCTGAATCCCAAAGAGTTCTGGGGAACTTACGTCGCGCCCACGATCGCGCGCAATGACGAAGCCTTCCCCGACCAGAACTACTGGCGCGGCACCATCTGGGGTCCCACGAATTACATGCTTTACGAAGGGATCAATCGCTACGGATTCGATAAGGTGGCCCTCGAGTACGCGCACAAGAGCTACGACCTTTTCATGGATGACTGGAAGACCAACCAGCACGACAACGAGCAGTATCACGCTTGGGGCGGAAACGGCGGCGGCGACACGCATTACACTTGGGGTGCGCTGCTGTGTTTGGTGGGCCTCGAACAATACATCGACGAGAACCCGTGGGAAGGTCTGCGTTTTGGCGCGCTCAATCCGCCTTCGAGCGGCGAGCTTACCGGTATCGCTTGGGACGGCCATCGGTATGACGTGGCGATCGGTCCCGAGAAAACCACTCTCAAGCGCGACGGTTCGGTTCGATTTGAGGCCGCCGGCGGCGTGGTGGTGCGGAAGTATCAAGCGGACGGTTCGCACATATCGTTCAGCACCAAAGGCGACCGCGCCATCCGCATCACCACTTCGGAGTTTGATTCTGGCGAGCTCAATTTGAAAATTGACAAGAAGCCGGCGAGAAAGGTTCGTGTGCGTCAGGGCCATGCGATCTTCGAAGTTCCCGCCGGAGATCACACCGTCGAGATCAGCAAGTAGTACCTCGTCTCAACAATTCGCAATCTAAGTTGAGACGATTCGGCCACGCGTCAGTAGCCCCGTCAGGGGCGCCATCAAGTAGCCCAGGGAGGGAGCCGTGGGCCACATTCTTGCGCCCGCCCCGGCGGGCTGCGGAACCCGATCGAGCCTATTCGAGCGCCTATGCTCTCCGATACTTGTGCCTGGCCGACAAGATTTCTAGCCTCCTTTCTTGTCGTCTCCGTTTCCCTCTCCGAAACCAACTGCAATGATTTCTGCAACCATTTTCCCCGCTTGAAGAATCTAAGAGAATGGGGCAGAGCAAACCATAATAGCGTCAGGAGAGTTCGGCCGCCTGTGACATGTCGAGACTTCGACCCTTTCCGTCGAAATCCCGATAGAGCAAGCTTAGCTTCGAACACTCCACACGGCGCCGCTGGTTTGTTAAGCCGTTCTTTGCCGGGTTGGAATGCACGCGTTGCGGCGCCCGCCGGATTGGCAGTGGAAGTGCCGAGAATTCTGGTGACCGCAAGTGGAAGTTCCCGTTCGGGCGGCGGTATCGAACCAGTGCGGTGGCACGGAGGAACGTACGGACTGCTTTTGCATAGCGGCGAACAGAACCGCTTGGCCTGCGCTATAGGAGATTGAGACCATCCTCATCATGAACACCGAACTGCCCATCATCTATCTGGCCCGGCACGGTGAAACTGCGTGGAGCCTTACAGGCCAGCATACCGGGGTGACAGACTTGCCGCTCACCGAGCGCGGCGAGCGGAACGCCCGCGCCCTAGGGGAACGATTAGACGGTCTGAAATTCGCTAGTGTGTTCAGCAGTCCTTCGCTGCGCGCTCGCCGCACGTGCGAACTGGCGGGCTTCAGCGGGGCAGCCGAAGTCGACCACGACTTGATGGAATGGAACTACGGGCAGTACGAGGGGCGGCGCACTTCCGAAATCCGCGCCGAAAGGCCGGATTGGGAACTATTCCGCGATGGGTGCCCGGGAGGCGAGTCGCCTGCCGAGGTGGGCGCGCGGGCTGACCGGGTGGTGAGCCGCCTGCGGGCCGTCTTGGGGAACACCCTGGTTTTCTCGAGCGGCCATTTCCTGCGCGTGCTGGCAGCCCGCTGGCTGGGCCTTGAGCCGGCGGGCGGCCGGTACTTTCTGCTGAGCACAGCCAGCCTGAGCGCGCTGGGTTATGAACACAGCCTGTGCCAACCTGTGATTTGCCTGTGGGACGATACCCGACATACCGAAACCGAACCGACTTCCTTGCAGGCCAAAGTTTGAATCCGTTGAATCTCGAGGTGAGATGATGAGAGCGACTCAATTACTTCACAATCTCGGCCAGAGTATCTGGCTCGATAACATCACGCGCGAATTGCTTGAGAGTGGGACTCTCAAGCGATATATCCAGGAATTCTCCGTAACGGGACTAACCTCCAATCCGACCATCTTCGACCACGCCATCAAGAACAGCACGGCCTATGACGCCGCGATCCGTCAGGGTCTGGGCAAAGGTAAATCGGGCGAAGCACTGTTCTTCGATCTTGCGCTCGAGGATATCACGCGGGCCGCGGCGCTGTTCCGGCCGACCCACGACCGGACTGATGGTGTAGACGGTTGGGTGTCGCTCGAAGTATCGCCCTTGCTGGCCTATGACACAGCCAGCACGTTGTCAGCGGCCAAGGATCTGCACGCGCGCGCAGGGCAGCCAAACCTATTCATCAAGATCCCTGGCACCAAGGAGGGCCTGCCCGCTATCGAAGAGGCGATCTTCGCCGGCGTCCCGATCAACGTCACCCTACTGTTTTCGCGCGAGCAGTACGTCGCGGCTGCGGAAGCTTTTTTGCGCGGCATCGAGAGGCGCATCGAAGCCGGGCTCAATCCTAACATGGGTTCCGTCGCATCCTTGTTCGTCAGCCGCTGGGATGCTGCAGTGATGGACAAGGCGCCGGAGCCGCTGCGCGACCAGCTTGGCATCGCCATCGCCATGCGCGCCTATAAGGCGTATCGCGAGCTGCTTGCCTCGCCTCGCTGGCAGCGCGTCTTCAATGCGGGCGCGCGGCCTCAGCGCCTCCTCTGGGCCAGCACCGGAACCAAGGATCCCAAAGCATCCGACGTGCTTTACGTCAAGGCTCTGGCCGCACCCTTCACGGTGAACACGATGCCGGAAGCTACGTTGAAGGCCCTCGCCGATCACGGCCAATTGGGCTCGGTCCTTCCCGCAGACGGGGGCGACTGCGAGGAGGTGCTGGCACGGTTTGCGAAAGCCGGGATCGATGTCGATGCGCTGGCTGCCCAACTTCAGGAGGAAGGGGCGAAGTCGTTTGTCAAGTCGTGGAACGATCTGATGACGGTGATCACCTCCAAGAGCGCTACGCTGAAAGTGGCCGCGGCGCGATGAAGGCTTTTGGAGTGCGGTCTATTAACTGACGGGCCATCGACCCTTGCAGGGTCGTGAGGTTTCCTGCGGCCGGTTACGGGGGCGCTGCCCCACAAGCGTTCACATAAGATCGCCACGATCCTCGGAGCCCGTCAGCCGACGGGCGGCAGAATGTGGCCCATGGCGAAAGCCATGGGATAAAGCACAAGCGTTGTGGGCTAGCCCCGCAGGGGCGGCAGAAATATTGGATGGAGCGCCGGGAGTCTGTCGCCCGTCGGCTGACGGGCTTGATCGTTAACCAACGCCGGCCATCCCACGGCTTTCGCCGTGGGCCACAATCTTTCGGCCCTCCGGGCCTGCGAGAGTGGCGGCGAGAAGCACCTCGCAGAGGGCGGCAGGCTTAGGTTAACGCCTATTGGGGCGCTGCCCCCGGCTACTGAATCCGTCCCTTTCAGGGACGACCTGATGCGCGCGCTACCGAAGATGCGGGAAAGCAGCAGCGCAAGCCGCCGCACTGCAATGAAGGGAGTATTCGCATGGCCACAAACACAGCCACGCCAGCCGCGATGGAAAGCCCCAAATCGCTGCCGGAGCGGAAGGCGTGGAAGGCGCTTCAGAATCACTATAAGAAAGTTCGCAACTTACATCTGCGGAGTCTTTTTGCGGATGATCCCGGCCGCGGTGAGCGCATGACCGCGGAGGCCGTGGGCCTCTTCCTGGATTATTCCAAGAACCGGATCACTAATAGAACGCTCAAGCTTCTCATCCAACTGGCCGAGGAATCGGGCCTGCGTTCGCGCACCGAAGCGATGTTCAGCGGGGAGAAGATCAACGTGACGGAGAAGCGGGCAGTGCTGCACGTCGCCCTGCGCGCTCCCGAAGGGACCTCGATTCTCGTCGACGGCGAGAACGTCGTACTCCAGGTGCACGCCGTGCTGAAGGAGATGGCAAGCTTCGCGAACCGGGTGCGCAGCGGGGAATGGAAAGGGCACACCGGCAAGCCCATTCGCAACGTGATCAACATCGGCATTGGCGGCTCCGACCTTGGTCCGGTCATGGCCTACGAGGCGCTGAAGCACTACAGCGACCGCGCCCTGACGTTCCGGTTTGTATCTAACGTGGACGGCACGGACTTCGCGGAAGCGGTGCGCGATCTCGATCCGGCGGATACGCTCTTCATTGTTTCTTCCAAAACTTTCACCACGCTTGAAACCATGACCAACGCGCACACGGCCCGCGCCTGGTCGCTCGGGGGATTAGGCGGAGATGCGATGTCGGTGGCCAAACACTTTGTGGCGGTGTCAACCAACAAGGCGGAAGTGGAGAAGTTCGGGATCGACACGGCCAACATGTTCGGCTTCTGGGATTGGGTTGGGGGGCGCTATTCGATGGACTCGGCGATCGGGTTATCGACCATGCTCGCCATCGGCCCGGAGCAATTCCGCGCCATGCTCGACGGCTTCCACCAGATGGACGAGCACTTTCGCACCGCCCCCTTCGAGCGCAATTTGCCGGTGCTGATGGGGCTTTTGGGCATCTGGTACAACGATTTCTTCGGCGCCCAAACGGTTGCCGTGCTGCCTTACGAGCAGTACCTGAAACGCTTCCCCGCCTATCTGCAGCAATTGACCATGGAGAGCAACGGCAAGCACGTGACGCTCGAGGGCGCGGAGGTCACCTATCCGACCGGCCCGATTTATTGGGGCGAACCGGGAACCAACGGCCAGCACTCTTTCTATCAACTGATTCATCAGGGGACGCGGCTCATACCCTGCGACTTCATCGCCTTCGGACAAGCCCTGACTCCGCTGGGCCGGCACCACGATCTGCTGCTGGCGAACGTTTTCGCGCAGAGCGAGGCGCTGGCGTTCGGTAAGACGGCGGAGCAAGTGAAGGCGGAGGGCACGCCGGATTGGCTGGTGCCGCATCGGGTGTTTGAAGGCAATCGCCCCTCGAACACCATCCTGGCGGAGCGGCTCACTCCGGAAACGCTGGGGAAACTGGTGGCACTCTACGAGCACAGCGTTTTCACGCAGGGCGTGATCTGGCAAATCAACTCGTTCGATCAGTGGGGTGTGGAACTGGGCAAGGTGCTGGCTCAGCGGATTGTGCCGGAGCTTGAATCCCCGCAGGAGCCGGCGCTCGGCCACGACACTTCCACCAACAGCCTGATCCGCCGCTACCGGAAGCTTAAGGGGGCATCGACATGATGAGGTTTTGACCGGGGTTTTCATGTCGTGGCTTTATGGTGACGGACCAACCCCCTCACCTGTCCGTCGGCTGACGGACACCCTCTCCCCCAAGGGGGCGAGGGCATAAACTCGGGTTATCTTTCCCCCGTCGCCTCCTTGGGGGAGAGGGGTTGGGGGTGAAGGGTGCTGTCATTTAATTCTGCAATCCTCAGTAAACTGCAGCTCAGCGCTACGCGAATTTGAGGGAGGGTTCATGCAACTGGGAATGGTCGGTCTAGGAAGGATGGGAGCGAACATGGTGCGCCGGCTCCTCAAGGGAGGCCACCGGTGCGTGGTCTTCGATCAGTCGCCCAAAGCGGTGGAGGAGTTGGCGAAGGAGAAAGCTGAGGGGAGTTCCTCACTTCCCGACTTCGTGAAGAAACTCGAGAAGCCTCGCGCTCTATGGCTGATGGTTCCCGCTGCGGCCGTGGACGGCACAATCGCCGAACTCTTGCCGCACCTTGAGGCCGGAGACATCGTGATCGACGGCGGGAATTCCTATTACGTGGATGACATTCGACGGTCTAAAGAACTCGCGGGGAAGCGAATCCACTATGTGGACGTCGGCACGAGCGGCGGCGTGTGGGGCTTGGAACGCGGTTACTGCATGATGATCGGCGGGGAAGAGAACGTGGTGAAGCATCTTGATCCGATCTTTTCGACGCTGGCGCCGGGCAGGGGCAACCTGCTGCGCACGCCGGGCCGTGAGACGCTCGACGGCACGGCAGAACAGGGTTATTTGCACTGCGGTCCCAACGGCGCCGGGCACTTCGTCAAGATGGTGCACAACGGCATCGAGTACGGAATCATGGCGGCCTACGCGGAGGGGTTGAGCATATTGCGTGATGCCAATGTGGGAAAGAAGAAAGACACGATCGACGCGGAGACCGCGCCGCTGCGGCGCCCGGAGTACTACCAGTATGACCTGAATTTACGCGACATCACGGAAGTATGGCGGCGAGGCAGCGTCATCGCCTCTTGGTTGCTGGATCTGACGGCGGCGGGGTTGATGGACGACCCCGAGCTTACGCGGTATGCCGGGCGCGTGTCCGATTCCGGAGAGGGCCGCTGGACGATCAAGGCGGCCATCGATGAGGCAGTGCCGGTGCCGGTCCTTACCACAGCACTCTACGAGCGATTCAGCTCGCGCGGGGAGGCGGATTACCAGGACAAGCTGCTTTCCGCGATGCGCTTCGGATTCGGCGGGCACCTGGAGAAAACGAAGTAGCGCTGACCTTGGGCAGATGAAAAACGGTCGACAGCTGTCATTCTGAGGCCTTCGCTGTCATCCTGAGCGAAGCGAAGGATCTCGCTCTGGGTGCTCAAGGTAAACTCCGCGAAGAATCTCGCCCTGTGAACGAAGGCACTGCGAGATTCCTCGTCGCCTACGGCTCCTCGGAATGACACTCCAAAAGGGTCTCTCCTGAGCCTGTGGAGAGATGATGTCGCGCGCGGGGCTGACTGTCGACGCAGCAGATATAGAAAGCGAGAAACTCGATGAGCGACAACCATTCCGACGCGCTGGTTTTTTTCGGCGCCACCGGCGACTTAGCTTACAAGAAGGTCTTTCCGGCCCTCCAGGCGATGGTGAAACGTGGTCACCTGAACGTGCCGGTGATTGGCGTCGCGAAGCCCGGTTGGAGCCTCGACCAACTCCGGGCGCGGGCGCACGACAGCCTGGAGAAGCACGGGGGCGTGGATCCTGCGGCATTCGAGAAGCTCGCCAGCTTGCTCGGTTTCGTGGGCGGCGATTACCAGGACCCCGCAACTTTTCAGGCGCTGCGCAAGCAACTTAACGGGGCCAGGCGGCCGGCTCATTATCTGGCCATCCCGCCGGTGTTGTTCGAGACCACCGTGGAGCAACTGGCAACGTCGGGTTGCGGCGCCGCACCCGGGTGCACCCAGGCGCGCGTGATCGTGGAAAAACCCTTCGGCCATGACCTGGCCTCAGCGCGCGAACTGAACCAGATCTTGCACGGAGTTTTCCCGGAGTCCGCCATCTTTCGCATCGACCACTACCTGGGCAAGCGGCCGGTCAACAACGTGGTGGTCTTCCGTTTTGCCAACGCTTTCATGGAGCCCTTCTGGAACCGGAACTACATGGAGAGTGTCGAGATCACCATGGCGGAAGATTTCGGCGTGGAAGGACGCGGCTCGTTCTACGATCAAACCGGCGCCATTCGCGACGTGGTTCAAAACCATCTTTTCCAGATTATGTGCAACCTCGCCATGGAGCCTCCGGTGCGTGCCGATAGTGAGACGATTCGGGACGAGAAGGTGAAGGTGCTGAAAGCGATTCCGGCGCTCGAGGCCGGGAATGTAGTGCGCGGGCAGTTCCGTGGTTACCGGCAGGAAAAGGGAGTGAAGCCCGATTCAAAGGTTGAAACATTTGCCGCCCTGCGCCTGGAGATCGAATCCTGGCGATGGAAAGGGGTGCCCTTCTACATTCGAGCGGGAAAGAACTTGCCGGTGAATTGCACCGAGGTTCTGGCCCGGTTCCAGAAACCTCCGACGGTCATCCAGAATGGCTCCCCTTCGCAGAATTATATGCGGTTTCGAATCAGTCCCGACATGACCATTGCCGTGGGCGCAACGCTAATGGGTCCGGATGAGCAGATGAAAAGCGAGCAAGTTGAAATCGTGGCCAGCAGTCATCCGTCCGCACAGGAAATGGACGCTTACGAGCGGGTGCTGGGCGACGCCATGATCGGCGACGCCACCCTGTTTGCCCGCGAAGATTACGTGGAGGAGGCGTGGCGCATCGTCGATCCGGTGCTCAAGGCCGACACTCCTGTCTACGAATACGAGAAGGGCACGTGGGGACCCAGCGAGGTCAACCAGCAGGTTTCGCCGGAAGGCGGCTGGCACAACCCAACGGCTGAGGGGGGACCTGGTGCTTAGCCGGATCAGTGAGCGAACGTATTTGCGGGAAGCGGAAGGGCGGGCTTCAAAGGCCGCAGAAAAACTCTTGTGGCCGTCATCTTGAGGAGTTTCCATGGGGCTTTGACCCACCCTGGCGAACGAAAATCACCTGCGGCGTCGTCCCCGCGAAAGCGGGGACCCATTGTCAGAACAAGGGATTCCCGCTTTCGCGGGAATGACGTGATTTTCGCGAGGGCGCAAGCGGTCCTGAGTGAAACGAAGGAAGGATCTCAGCAATTCGTCGAAACAACAACTGCCGAGATTCTTCGCTTCGCTCAGAATGACACCATTATCCGCAGCCTCTTCAGGGGACGAAGCAGTTGTTGGGCAGGTGAACTTTGCGCGTTGTGTCGGTCGATCAAGCCGGGGATGCCAGTGCGGCGCCCGCCGTCCCGAAGGGACTGGGGACCGCAGGACGAAGCTTCCCTCTCGGCGCCACCGTCTTTCCCGCCGGTGTGAATTTCTGCGTCTATTCGCGGAGCGCTTCCGGCGTCGAGTTGGTCTTCTTCGAACGGGAGGATGATTCCAAACCTTCGCGGGTGATCAAGATCGATCCTGCGAAGAATCGCACTTATCCCTATTGGCACGTCTTCGTAGCGGGAGTGAGGACGGGGCAGCTTTACGGCTACCGGGTTTCCGGGCCGTTCGACCCAGCGAACGGAATGCGCTTTGATCCTGACAAGCTGCTGCTGGACCCCTACGGGTTGGGCGTGGCCGTGCCTGGGAATTACAGCCGCGAGGCGGCTCGCCAGAAGGGCGATAACTCCCCGACGGCCATGAAGAGCGTGGTGGTGGATCCGGAACTCTACGACTGGAAAGGGGATGCTCCGCTTCGCCACCGCTCGGCGCGCACCATCATTTACGAGATGCATGTGAGAGGCTTCACCCGCCATCCCAGCTCGGGTGTTTCGGAGCAAACGCGCGGCACTTACGCCGGCTTGATGGAGAAGATTCCCTACCTGCGCGAGCTCGGAATCACGGCCGTGGAACTGATGCCGATCTTCCAGTTCGACACGGAGGATGCTCCGCCCGGCAAGACGAATTACTGGGGATATTCTCCGGTCTCGTTTTTTGCGCCCCACCGGGGCTATAGCTCTCGTCAGGACCGGCTGGGCCCCATGGACGAATTTCGCGACATGGTGAAGGCGCTACACCGCGCCGATATCGAGGTCATTCTCGACGTCGTCTACAACCACACCGCGGAAGGCGACCAGCGAGGGCCAACGCTGTGCTTCCGCGGTCTCGACAACAACACCTACTACATGCTGCAACGCGACCGTGCGCGCTACGCCAACTATAGCGGCACCGGAAACTCCCTCAATGCCAACCACCCTGTCGTCCGCCGCATGATTCTCGACAGTCTCCGTTATTGGGCGGACCTGATGCACGTGGATGGCTTCCGGTTCGATCTGGCGTCGGTGCTGGAACGCGACGAGGCGGGGAATTTGCTGCCCAAACCGCCGGTGTTGTGGGATATCGATTCGGATCCTGGCCTGGCGGGAACCAAGATCATCGCCGAGGCGTGGGACGCCGCCGGGTTGTACCAAGTGGGCAATTTCATGGGAGACCATTGGCGGGAGTGGAATGGGCGATTCCGCGACGACGTCCGCAGCTTCTTCCGCGGCGACGATGGCGAGGTGGCCCAGGTCGCTGACCGGCTCGCCGGCAGTCCTCAGATCTACGGGCATAAGGAACGCGAAGCGGAGCAGAGCGTGAACTTCGTCACCTGTCACGACGGGTTCACCCTTAACGACCTCGTCTCGTACCGCCAGAAACATAACGAGGCTAACGGGGAAGATAACCGCGACGGCGCGGACGACAATCGAAGCTGGAATTGCGGGGTCGAGGGCCCAAGCGACGATCCGGCGGTCGAGGCCCTGCGAAACCGGCAGGTGAAGAACCTTCTCACCGTGACCATGCTCTCCCTCGGACTGCCTATGATCCTGATGGGCGACGAGGTCCGGCGCACGCAGCATGGCAACAACAATGCCTACTGCCAGGATAACGAGACGAGTTGGTTCGACTGGACCCTCGTTCGGGAGCGTGCCGGATTGCACCGGTTCGTTCGACAGCTTAACGCGCGCCGCCTGCAGTGCTCCGCGAAGCCGGACGAACCGCACGTGAGCCTTAACCAACTTCTTGCCAGGTCGAGCAGAACCTGGCATGGCGTGAAGGTCGGGCAACCCGATTGGAACTTCGTTTCGCATAGCCTGGCATTCACCGCACAGTTCCTGGATGGCAACCTGATCTTCCACGTGATCCTGAACGCCTACTGGGAGCCGCTGGAATTCGAACTCCCGCCCCCCGGCAAAGATGGCGACGCGTGGCGCCGTTGGATTGACACGAGCCTCGAATCGCCCCAGGACATTGTGGAGTGGCAGGACGCACCTGCGGTCACGGAACGAACGTATTGTTCCGGGCCGCGCTCTGTGATTGTATTGTTCGCTCGCACGCGAAGCGAGTAATTGCTGACGACAGTCTCCGTCGTATTCGGGCGTGCCGGGAAGGGCGGGGCTTTAGCCCCGCCGTGGGGTACGGGTTCGCATTGTGGGGCTTTAGCCCCTGAGGCAAACTGGCTTCAGGGCCTAAAGGCCCAACTCATCGTGCTACCGGAGGCGGCGGGGCTGAAGCCCCGCCCTTCCAACGTGCCTCGTTACGACGGCTTATTCCGTCGTCAAGTACGAGTAACGGTAGCCAGTACGAATCCCCTCGAGCTGCCGGGCTCGCGCCGGACGCGGACATAGAGAAGCGACAACCCCAATGTCGACCCACAAGAACGGTGATGACCACGCGGCGATGAAGCTGCACGCCGCCGAGCGGGCTCTGGAACTGGTCAAGCCCGGAATGACACTTGGGTTGGGTTCCGGGACGACGGCGGCCTATTGGATCAAGCTTCTCGGCGAACAGGTGCGGGACCATGGCTTGAAGATTCGCGCCATAGCCAGCTCGGAGGATAGCGAGCACCTGGGGCGAAGCTACGGGATACCCTTCGTCAGCTTTGAAGAGTGCCGCCGGATCGACCTCACCGTGGACGGGGCGGACGAAATCGCGCCCAATCTGGCGCTCATCAAGGGTGGGGGCGGCAAACTTCTGCGCGAGAAGATTGTCGCCAGCGCATCGAAGCGCTTCGTTATTGTCGCCGACGAATCGAAGCAGGTCGAAAAGCTTGGGGGCTTTCCCCTGCCGGTCGAAGTGATTCAAATGGCCGCTCCCCTGGTGAGCGACTCACTTCGAGAGCTTGGGTTCACGCCTGCGATTCGCGTGAATGCGGATGGGACGCGCTACATCACGGACGAAGGAAATCTGATTCTCGACTGCTCCGGCCTTCTCATCGATAACCCGGAGGAGATCGCGACCAGGATCGACTCGATCATCGGAGTAGTAGAGCATGGCCTCTTTCTGGGCATGGCTGACCTGGCTTTGATTGCGGGCGCGGAACGGGTCATCGAACGTGCTGTTTAAGATCGTGCTGCGCAAACAGGCGATACGCGCCAGGACCACGCTGTCATGCTGAGCGAAGGGTCGCTGCTCTGAAAACGTGTAGGGGTAGGGCTTGCCCTACCCGCGCAGTTGGGGACGGCGAGCCGTCCCCCTACAAGCAGATAAAGGAGGCGGATCGTTTTCATGGATTGTGGGTGTCCGTCAGCCGAAGGACAGGATCCTGGGCGAGAAGGCCGGCAAGTCCCAGGCGGCGGGCGCCTAAGAAGCCGGCTCGTAACACTTACTCCGAAAACCTCGAGGGCGTCTGTCACAGCGTGCCGCATGAGGTTCCGCGGAAAAAGTCTATCTGTCATGCTGAGCGCAGCGAAGCATCTGCAGTATCGCGTTGAAAACGAGCGAATTCAGATGCTTCACTTCGCTCAGGATGACAGCCCGGGGACCTTTTCCGCAGCCTGTAAAGCCCCGCCCTTCCGATCCCGGTGAGAAATCCGGAGTAGAGATAGGTAACGTTGCCGTCTGGTCATAGAAACGTTCCGGCAGCGAGCGCCAGTGTGGAGGGATTCGTATGCGTCCTGACATCGTTCCAGGTGCGATCTTCCCGGACTATGAGCTTTCTGACCACGCCGCGAAACGGCGGAAGCTATCCGAACTGCAAGGACAATCCCCCATGGTCCTCGTCCTCAGCCGCGGTGGTTTCTGCCCGAAGGACCGCCGGCAGGCTGAAGGGCTGGTTCAACTCCATCGTGAGCTTGAGGTCGCCTACTGCCGGCTGGTTACGATTAGCACCGACAATATCAGTGAGACGAGTGAATATCGCAGCGGGGTCGGGGCGCACTGGCCTTTCCTCTCCGACCCGGGACGTGTCGTCCAAAAGGATCTGGACATCGCCGAGTACACTGATCCTGTCCATAATCCCATGATCCCTCACGTGATCGTTCTCGAGCCCGGCCTCGTTGTTTATAAAATCTACAACGGCTACTGGTTCTTCGGCCGGCCCACTCTGGAAGAACTCCGCCAGGACCTGCGGGCCGTTTTGAAGAAGTGCCGGCCGGACTGGGATATCACAACGCCGGAAATGAAGGCTGCGTGGCAGCAAGGCCGCAAGGATCTCTTCTACCCGTACGGCAAAACCTTCGCTCAAACTCTCGGCGAACAGGACTAAGAGCGGCATCCCCGCAGCGACTTCCAGATTGCAATGGGGCATGCCCCGCAGAATAATCCCGAATTCCGCAGTTGAATTTGGCGCTCCCAGGCCAACTTGTTGAAACTGAATTGCCTGCCTTGGTAACTTCGAGAACGGAACGGGTGCCTGGATTCATCGTAAGTAACCCCTCACCCGTCCCCGTCAGCTGACGGGCTGATGACTACGCCGGCTGCTCTCCCCAGGGGAGAGGGCCGTCATCGATGATTGGTCTCAGCCCTCTACCTTGGGGAGAGGGTGGCGAGAGTAGCGAGCCGGGTGAGGGGGGTCTTCCTACAGCGCCTCGCAACTTCGGATTTCGAGATAATACTTACAATAGGCTGATTTTAATTGTGATATTGCTAGAACAGATGCACCTTCAAAGTCAGATACTTCTTCGGATTCTTCTGGAACTCGGTGAGGAAGTCCTTCATCGACTTCGAGCTGTCGCTCAGGTTGTTGTAGAGCGCGGGATCGGTCGAAAACTTCCCCAGCGTGCCCTGGCCATCGGCCATGCGGGTGGAGATCTTATCGAAGCGGTCGAAGACGTCGTTGGCCCGGTCGTAGAGTTGAGAGTCGGTGGCGAGTTTGCCCAGGGTGCCGCGGCCCTGATTGATGCCGTCGAAGAGTGAGTTGGCCTGCGCCACGAGGTGATTGACATTATTGTACACGCCCGGGTCGGCGATGAATTTGGCGATGCTTCCCGGGCCGTGTTGCATGTCGTCGAGCACTTTATTGAGGTGGTCAAAGGTGGAGGTGGCGTTGTTGTAGAAGGATTCGTCCTCCAGCAGTTTGCCCAGCGAGCCCTTCCCCTGGTCGAGGTTGGTCACCATCTGGTCAAGCTTGGCGGCCGTCGTATTCAGGTGGTTGAAGAGGGTTTGATCGTAGATGAGCTTGCCGATGGATCCCTTCCCGGATTGCAACTGGCCCGTGATGTTGTTGAGTTGGGCGCTCAGGACACGCAAGTTGACGATGACGTCGTCGGCGTTTTGAACGACCTGTTTGATCTCCGCACCCTCGGAGCTTTTCAGCACGCCTCCGTCGGGAACCACCTCCTGGCTGCGGGCTCCGCGCGTGATGTTCACATAGCTTTCACCCAGCAGGCCAACGGTTTCGATGCTCGCCACCGAATCGGCCCGGATCTCCTGTTGGTAGCTCCGTGAAACGGCCATCAAGACCTCGACAGCGCGATCGCGATCCGTGTAGGGCGAGATTTGCACGCGCTTCACGTTGCCGACCGCCACTCCCGCCAGCCGGACTTCCGCGCCGTCGCGCAGACCAGAGGCCTCTGAGAGGTAGGTTTTCAAGGTGTAGCGCTTGGTGAAGAATCCCACCTGACCGCTGATAAAGAATATGCCGACGGCCAGGATGGCCAGGCCGACGATCACCATGACACCGACACGAAGCTGAGCCCAAGCTATTCTTTGCTGTTGAGGCATGATTTGTCTCCTTCCCGAGTCGATTAAGCGCTAGCGAGCCACTAGTCTCACTGACCAATCACCAACCACTTGCTGCCCTTCAAGTCACCTCTCATTGTAGACCAATCAAGGCGGAGTTTCGCGCTCCTCGTAGCGGTGGGTTTACCCCGCCAGGCAGGGAAAGGCAAGTCAAAAGGCAAATCGCAAAGCGCAAAAGGCAAAGCCAGGCCGAGGACTCATAAGTGTTAACCTAATACCTCGACGGACGGCTTTGCAAACCTTAATGACCGCTAGTACAGGCCCGGAGGGCCGACAGAGAGTAGCCCATGGCGTAAGCCGTGGGACGAGGAGCGGCCCCCGGGTTGTCTCAGCCCCGCAGGGGCGGCAGAGGCTCCCGCGGGATGTCTGTCGCCCCATCCGGGGTTGCGAATATTAATGCCCCATCGAGTCCCACGGCTTACGCCGTGGGCTATTATCTGCCGCCGCTCCGCGGCTCTGGAAGTCCTCACGATTTAGGTTAACGCGTACGGGCCGAGGACTGGCAATCTCCGGCGGCCCCCGGGGGTGCCATTCCCAGCAAAGCGAGGAATGACACGAGCACTTTTGCCATTTGCCTTTTGAATCGATTTTCGCCGCCCCGCGGGTTTGGACGATAATAGCCTATACGTAGGGCCTACTCAAGGAACTTCAGCAGGTAATCGTCGTGGGTGGAAGCCAGCTCGTGGGCAGTCCCCTGGAAATACGCCTCGCCATCGCGCAATAACAGAAAGCGAGTGACGGGCGGGGGGCCTCCGTGATTCAGGCTGCGCAAGGGCACCAGCGCCGCCTTCTGCTCCAGGTAGACGTAGTTGGTGAGCACGAACGCGTCCTGGAGCCGGTGTGTGACCACCAGCGACGTGACGTGTTGCACGTCGCGCAGCTTGGCAATCTGCATGGTGATGGTGTGGCTGGTGACCGGATCGAGGCCGGCGGTGGGAGAATCGTACAGCATGATCTCGGGCTGGCTGATAATGGCGCGGGCGATGGCAACGCGCCGGCGCATGCCGCCGGAGAGTTCGGAGGGTATTTTGTCGATGGCTTCTTCCATCTCCACAAACCGCAGCCCCTCCCGCACTCGCCGCTCGACCTCTTCCTCCGGCTCGAGCCCCTCTTCCCGCAGGCGATAGGCGACATTCTCATACACCGAGAGCGAGTCGAACAGCGCGCCTTCCTGGAAGACAATGCCCATTCGCCGGCGAATCGGATCGAGTTCGTCCTCCGAAAGAGGCGTAAGGTCGCGTCCGTTCACCAGCACCTGGCCGGATTCCGGTTTGATAAGGCCCAGGATCAACTTGAGGAGAACGGATTTTCCCGCCCCCGTCACACCCAGGAGAAACAGCGTTTCGCTCTGGTCCACACGGAGGGAGATTCTGGAAAGGACCTGTTTCTCTTCAGAGGTCAGCGAAACCTCGCGCAGTTCGATGACCGGCGGTTTGTCCATGGGTTCCTTAGAAGAAGTGAAGGGCGATCAAGAACTTGGTGATAAAGAAGTCAAGCACCAGGATCAAGACCGAGGCGACGACCATGGACTGCGTAGTCGACCGCCCCACGCCTTCCGTGCCTCCTTTGGTGTTCAATCCGTAGTAGCACCCGACCAGGGCGATGAGGAAGGCAAAGAAGAAGGGTTTGATCAGGCCCTGGATGACGTCCTGCACCGTCAACGTCTGATAGACAGAAGTCCAATACTGCTCGGAGGTTAGCCGCACCGTGTAGTAGCTGATGAAAAATCCCCCGAGGATTCCGAAGAAATCGGAGAGTATGGTCAGGACAGGTAAAGTCGAAACCGTGGCAACCAGGCGAGGCAAGACCAGTTTTCGAATCGGATCGGTGCCGAAAGCGCGCATGGCGTCGATCTGTTCGCTGACCAGCATCGAGCCGATTTCCGAGGCAATTCCGGAGCTGACGCGCCCGGCGACCATCAGTGCGGTCAAAACCGGACCGAGCTCACGCACCACGGAGAGCGCGACCACCTGCCCCAGAATGCTGACCTCGCCGAATGTGGACAGGGTCCTGTAGGTCTGGAGAGCCAGCACGCCGCCCGTGAAAAAACCCGTCAACAGCACGATGGGCAAGGACCCTACGCCGATCACGTCCATCTGGAGCAAGGTGTCAACTACGTACCGGGGAGAGGTAATGAAGCGGCGGAGGGAAACTACGAGGAGAAAGGTGAAATCCTGGACGGCCAGCACCCAGCGCTTCACAAACCCCACCTTCGCGGTGCTGAGCGTCATATCTCTTTACCGTCAGAAGAATCAACTCTTCGTCGGCCTAAGGTCACTGTAGCCACCGGAGGGGAGGAAGTCAAGCGGCAGGGGGCAACCCCAATCCGTCGATAACCGCCCCGCCGTAGGGGGACGGCTTGCCGTCCCCGCATTTCTGCTGGCCCCGACGGGGGTAGGGCAAGCCCTACCCCTACACCGCCCGAGTCCAGCCAAGTGCGTCGTGGGGGCGCAAGGCCATGGGCTCCACCATCCACGAGTTACGCTGTCGACGGATTGGGGGGCAAGGTCTCAACTTGACTGGTAGCGCCGACCTTTAGAGCCTGCCCTGAGCGCAGCGAAGGGTCGGCAGATGCTGGCCTAAAGGCCAGCGCTACGCCGAAACTAGGTCACTACGGAGGGGGTAGCGTAGCACGTGCATCCCGCCGGCTGGGAACCTGTGAAATAATTAACCGCTTGTCATCCTGAGCGCAGACTTCATGATCCTTCGGCTCACCACTGTGCATGAAAATGGCCTCGTAGGAGCTAAGTTATGTGTTTTCAATAAAAGCTCCGGCTATTTTCATAGCAGCGAAGGATCTCTGCAGTTTTTTGAGGTTCAATTATTTACGAACAACTGCAGGGATCCTTCGCTGCCGTGAAAATGACTCCCCTCCTCAACGGGAGGAGGGGCAGGGGTGGTGGGCGGTACGGCCAGCGAACGGCAACCACCCCTAGCCCCTCCTTACCAAGGAGGGGAATCATTTTCATGACCAGCGGTGAGCCGAAGGCTCATGAAGTCTGCGCCGAGGATGACACATTCGAAATTTCCGCACAGCTTCTGGGGCGAGACGGGTGATTTCCGGGCTAAATCGTCGGCTGCTGAAAGGTGGGAAGATTCTTAGATTGCCCGTGGCGCCGACCTTCAGGCCGGCAAATGTTGGCTAGTGGAGAACGGCTAGAAAAAGAAATGAGGGGGAAGTCCCCTCCCCCCTCCAAGCGTCGGGTCTTGGGTCTATTTTTCCGGACTCGTATCGTCCAATTTTTTAAGTCCGGTATACGTCCGCTTGGTTGGTGAGCACGTTGCATTCCACTAATTCCGCCCTGCTCGCTTTTCGCCTAGTTGAATCTAACATACTTATTTTAAACAGGTTAAAGACTTCTCTCGGGTGGACTCCGCTAAACCTCGAGCCCGTCCGCATACAATTTTTTATATTTAGGATTTGAATTTCATATTTCTGAATCTCCTCACCTGCAACCACCCATGCTAAACTCTATTGAAATGATTGATATTCACAGCCACCCGTTGTGGGAGGTCGATGACGGCGCGGAGTCGTTAGAGGATGCGATTGGCATGTGCAAGATCGCTGCCGAGGACGGCATTACGCATATGGTTGCCACGCCGCACTGTAACTACACGTACGTTTTTGATCCCCAGGTGAATCGCCAGAAGGTTGCGGAGTTGCAGTCTCAAATCGGCGAATCGCCCAAGCTCTTCCTGGGATGCGATTTTCACCTTTCCTACGACAACATCCAGAAGCTCGCCGGCACTCCCACGGATTTTACGGTCAACCAGAGCTCTTACCTGCTGGTTGAATTCCCGGACCAGTTCGTTCCGGAGCAGTTCGATCGCATCTTCTACGATATCCAGGTGGCTGGGCTGACACCGATCATCACGCACCCGGAGCGCAACCCGGTGTTTGCGCGCAAGACGGGGCTGCTCTACCACTGGGTCTCAAACGGATGCCTGGCCCAGGTTACGGCCCAATCCTACACGGGAGGATTCGGCGAGCACCCCCAGAAGCTGGCTGAAACGTGGCTGGATTCGAACCTCGTCCATTTTTTTGCCACCGACGCCCACAGCACCAAGCACCGCCGTCCGGTGCTCTCGGAGTGCTATCGCAAAGCGGCTGAGTCCAAGGGTGAGGAAATGGCGGAGAGGCTACTCAAGAAGAACCCGGAGGCGGTCATCAACGACAAGCCGCTGCCCTATCAGCCGCCGCCTCTCAAGCCCGACAGGCCGGAACGAAAGCGCAGTTGGTTCTCCTTCTTCACGGGTCGCTAGGGAACGGATAACTTGGTACGGTCCTCGTAGCGCTGACCTTTAGAGCCTGCCCTGAGCGCAACGAAGGGTCAGCACTGGCCGACTTTTAGGTCAGCACCTGCCGGCCTGAAGGCCGGCGCGGCAGAACAGATCAACGCCTGTGTTCGCGCGCAAAATTCAAGTGCAACTCGTTGGCCCTCAGGGGCCTCGACCCTGCCCCATAGCCTGGCTGGATAGCTTCTTTATGCGGAGCTTCACCGGACGCTCGGCTTTTGATGAGACGCTTCCGGTAGCCGACGGTCTGGTCGAAGTGGGTTTCGGAGTCGACCTCGAGACGCTCAAGGCGGACCTGGAAGACTGGCTTACGCGAAAGTTTGGGGAAGGGAAGCAAGTGAAAGTCAGCCTGACGGAAGCCAGCGGCTAGGAACTGGGCTAGGAATCAGGGGCTAGTGCCACTACACGGGTGGCGCAGACATTGCCTTTGATGTCTGCGACCCACTCCCTATGTGACTTGGCCGAAGGGCGCAGACATCAAAGGCAATGTCTGCGCCACCCGAGACCCTCAAATCCCCCAACTGAGCCCTAATCCCTAGCCCAGAATCCCTAATCCCTAGCCCCTACTTTGATCGCGATGAGGACCTTGTCATCCAGGTGAGTTCCCTCGCGGGAATACGCGTTGACGTCGGCAGCGACCGCATTGACGACCCCTGCGGCGTTTTGGGAGATGGTGCCCTGAACGCACTCGACAAGCCGCTTGGTTCCGTATTCCTCCCCCTCGCGATCCATTGACTCCGTGATGCCGTCGGTGCATAGGATCAGCATATCCCCCGGCTGAAATTTCACGCGGCCCCTTTCGTAGCGGAGATTGTCGATCAGGCCGACCACCATGCCGCCTTCCGTCAGTTCCACAGGCTCGCCTTCGGTTCTGACGACGACCGGTATAACGTGGCCGCAATTGACGTAGCTGATGGCTTTGCCCGGGATGTCGATTATCCCCATAAACATAGTCAGGTATTTCCCGCCGCGGGTTCCCGCCAGGATCATGTGGTTCAGCGATTCGGCAAGGCGCTCGAGCGAGTGCAGGCTGGGCGCGAGCGCGCGCAGCATCGCCTGAAGGTTCGACATGACCATGGCCGAGCTGATCCCTTTGCCTTCCACATCCGCGATCACCACCATCAGCGTGTTCGGGTCGAGCCGCAGGAAATCGTAGTAGTCCCCGCCCACTTCGTAGCAAGGCTCATTCATCACCGCGATGTCGAAGCCCGGAAGTTCGGGCGGCTTCTCGGGAAGCAGGCTCCGCTGGATGTCGCGCGCCAGCGCCATCTCGCGTTCCAGTCGCTCCTTCTCGAGCAGGGCGCGATGCAGTTGAGCGTTTTCGAGCGCCAGCGCCATGTGATCTGAGATGGCCAGAAGGAAGTCAATGTCTTCCGCGGTGAACGGTCCGCTTTGCTTGTTCAGCAGTTGCAGGGCGGCGATGATCGTGCCGCGTTTATTCCGAATCGGAAGGCAGAGAAGACTGCGAGTGCGGTAGCCGGTTCGCGCATCCACGTCGCGATCGAAGCGCGGATCGGAGTACGCGTCCGGGATGTTGAGGATCTCGCCGCTCTGGGCGACGTGGCCGGCAATGCCCCTGCCGAGCGGCAAACGGATTTCACGTTTTTCCATTCCGTGGGCGATCAGCGACCAGATCTCTTCCGTCTTCTCATCCACGAGAAACAGTGTGCCGCGCTCTGCGCCCGCCTGGGATTTTGCCACTTCCAGAATGCGGCCCAGTAATTCGCCGAGGTCCAGCGTCGAGGCCAGCGCCTTGGTGGCCTTCATCAGGAAGCGCAGTTTGCTTTCCAGGTCCTCGATCCGGCGTTTCAGCTCGGCTGGACTTTCAGCAGTTATCGCTGTCTGGTTGGCTCCGGCAAGGGAGCCCATGTCGGTCACGCTGATCCCTCTGAGGTTGAATTCGCTGTGCCGAACGAGTATATCCAGGCTCGACGACGGATGCAATTCCAAGTGGTGCGGGCGTCCCGCCCGCAGTCGCTCGGGTGGCGCAGACATTGCCTTTTATGTCTGCGACACTTCGGGTATTGTCGATGCGCCACCCTGGATTGAAGTTAAGAACCAAAAAAGGTTGTTGAAAAGAAAGTTAGATCAAGTATAATAGGACGTTTGCGGTTGGCAACTTACAATGGAGTGTGGAGTGGGAACCTATTTTGCAAAGGCGGGCAGGGGAAGTATACACTGGCGGTTAGTTGATGCCGAGGGTTGGGTGTTGGGGCGCTTGGCCGCGCGCGCGGCCCTGGTGCTGACGGGGAAGGATTCCCCGGACTACACGCCACACGAGGATCATCGCAGCGGGTTGATTATCATCAATGCCGAGAAGATTCGACTGACGGGCAAGAAGCTCGAGGACAAGATCTATCGGCACACGACAGGTTATCCAGGCGGGTTGAAAGAGATCAGAGCGCGAGATTTCTTTGAGAAGAAACCGGAGGGCCTGCTTCGGGAAGCGATTCTGGGCATGCTGCCCAAGACTCGCATGCATTCCCGGTTGGCTCGGCGGTTGAAAGTCTACGTAGGCAGTACTCATCCGCACACCGCACAATCCCCTGAACCGATATCCCTGGCGCGGTAGCATGTCGCGCTCGGAATCCAAACACGGATAGGAGCATTTGTGACAGAGCTTGCTGAGTACAAGGCGACGGGACGTCGGAAAACGTCCGTAGCGAGAGTCATTCTCCGGCCCGGCGACGGGAAGTTGACGGTGAACCGGCGCACTTTCGACAGCTACTTTCCCTCGGAGGCTCTGCGCGCGGAGATTCAGCAGCCGCTGGTGAGCACCGAGCTCGCGGGCAAGTTCGATATCCTCGTCAACGCGGCGGGCGGCGGGGTGCACGGCCAGGCGGGTGCGACCAAGCTGGGCATCGCCCGGGCGCTGATCGTTTTCAATTCCGAACTGCGCCCGCGCCTTCGACAGGGCGGGTTCCTGACTCGCGATCCGCGCGCCAAGGAACGCAAGAAGTACGGCCAGAAGGGCGCGCGCAAGCGGTTCCAGTTCTCGAAACGATAATCGTAGGGGCGGCCCTTGTGGCCGCCCGCGTTACGAATCACGAATGTTGACGCCCCACACGGTCTGCCAAGCCTGTCATCCTGAGCGAAGCGAAGGATCTGCAGTTCCGTTCTCGGCGGTGCCGGAATTCTTGCTGTGCGAACGAACTGCAGATTCTTCGCTTCGCTCAGAATGACAGATCTTTGACGATGACAGACCTTTGACGATGGTATTGGGAACAAGGAGGAGGAGTTTTTGGCGAACATAACGATGAAGGAATTCCTGGAAGCCGGAGTCCACTTCGGCCACCAGACGCGCCGCTGGAACCCCAAGATGAAGGAATACATCTATGGGGAACGCAACGGGATCTACATCATCGATCTGCAAAAGACGCTGAAACTGTTCAAAGAGGCGGCCAAGTTCCTTACCGATCTGGCGCGCGAGGGCAGGACGGTATTGTTCGTCGGCACCAAGCGCCAGGCGCAAGAGGCCATTGCGGAGGAGGCCACCCGGTGTGCCATGTATTACGTCAACCACCGCTGGCTGGGGGGCTTGCTCACCAATCATGCCACGATCCAGAAATCTATTCAGCGCCTCAAAGAACTCGAAGAGATGAGCAAGGACGGGCGCTACGACCTGCTGACCAAGAAAGAGGTTCAGCGGCTGGAGCGTGAACGCCTGCATCTGGAACAAAACCTCTCAGGGATTAAGGAAATGCCGGAACTTCCGGGCGCGCTCTTTGTCGTGGATTCCCACAAAGAGGAGATCGCCGTTAAGGAAGCGCGCAAGCTCGGCATCCCGGTGGTCGCGATCGTCGATACGAACTGTGACCCGGATTTGGTCGATTATGTGATCGCCGGCAACGACGATGCGTTGCGCGCCATCCGGCTCTTTACCTCGCGAGTCGCCGATTCCATTATGGAAGGGCGCCAGGCCGCGTTGGACAAGCAGATGGAAGAAGAGAAGATCGCGGCAGAGAAAGCAGCCGAGGAGCTCGAAGCTCAGCGCTTGGCCGCCGCGGAGGCGCTGCAGGGGGAGGGCCTGACGGGCGAAGAGTTGTTGGCGGGGAAAGAAGGGATGGACCTTTCTCCCGCCGTTCTGGAGGCGGAGGAAAGCGCCGACGGCCGGGTGCGTGTCCCCAAGCTTCGACGCAAGCTCCCGGAGCCGAAGGGACGGCCTCGCAAGGGTGACGAAGGCGAAGGCGCCCCTGAGGTCTGAGATGCCCGGGTAGAACAGACCTGCTGCTGCGGGTCTCGGACCCTTCATTGCCGGTGAACTCAAACCCAGAATCTGACACAGGCGGGCCGGGAGGCTTCGCCGAATTTTTTGCTGTACGGAGGAAGTAAACGGATGAGTGTATCCGCCGAGCAAGTCAAGAAACTGCGAGAGATCAGCGGCGCTCCCATGATGGAGTGCAAGAAAGCCCTGGAAGAGGCGGGAGGCGACATTGAAAAGGCCTACACCATCCTCAGAAAACGCGGCCAGGCGGTCGCGGCCAAGAAAGCTGGGCGCGCAACTTCCGAAGGTGTGGTGGGGGCCTATATCCACGCGGGCGGCAAGATGGGTGTTCTGATCGAAGTGAATTGCGAGTCCGACTTCGTTGCCCGTACGGAAGAATTCCAGGAACTGGTGCACGATCTGGCCATGCAGGTCTGCGCCAGCGATCCTCGCTTCGTTCGCAAGGAAGACGTGACGGAAGAAGTTCTCAAGAAGGAAAAGGAAATCCTGAAGGACCAGGCGGCCGCGTCGGGCAAGCCGGAGGCCGTGCTGGACCGCATCATGGAGGGCAGGCTGGGGAAATTCTACGAGGAAGCCTGCCTTTACGAACAACACTTCATCAAGGATACCACCGGCGCGATGACCATCAGCGAGTTGATCAACTCGAAGATCGCCAAGTTTGGCGAGAACATCACCGTCCGCCGATTCGCGCGTTTCAAGGTGGGTGAAGGGGCGCCAACCCCATGAGTGATCCCGTATTTCGCCGCATCCTGCTGAAGCTGAGCGGTGAAGCGCTGATCGGATCGCAGGGTTTCGGCATCGACCCTGTGACGGTGGCCCGCATTGCCGGGGAAGTGGACGAAGTTCGCAAGCTGGGAGTCCAGATCGGCATCGTGGTCGGCGGCGGGAACTTTATTCGGGGCGTGGCGGCTTCGGAATCCGGAATCGACCGGGTGGTCGCTGACCAGATGGGGATGCTGGCCACGGTGATTAACGGCTTGGCGCTGCAAGACGCCTTGGAGAAATTCGGCTGCCACACGCGGGTGACCACGGCGATCGAGATCCGGGAGGTCGCGGAGCCCTTTATCCGCCGCCGCTCCGTGCGTCATCTCGAGAAGGGCCGGGTGGTGATTTTTGCGGCGGGAACCGGCAGCCCCTATTTTTCCACCGATACGGCCGCGGCCCTGCGCGCCGTCGAGATCAAGGCGGACGTGATTCTGAAAGCCACCAAGGTCGATGGCGTTTACGATGCGGACCCGCAGAAATTCTCGCAAGCCAAGATGTTTTCGCGCATCAACTATCTGGATGTGCTCTCGCGCGGACTGAAGGTGATGGATACGACCGCTATTTCAATGTGCATGGATAATAGCGTGCCGATTATCGTTTTTAATCTTAATGTTCCAGGTAATCTCAAACGCGTCATTCTCGGCGAAAAGGTTGGTTCACTCGTATCCCGTTGAGTCGACACCCGGAAAGGCGGCCAAAAAATGATTAAGGAGACTGTCGCAGCAACCCGAAGCCGCATGGCAAAAGCCGCGGAGGACTTGCGCGCGGAGCTTGCCACCTTGCGCACGGGCCGCGCTTCGACCGGCCTGCTCGAGCATCTGAAGGTGGAGTATTACGGCACGCCCACGCCTCTGAACCAGGTGGCCACTTTGGGGATTCCCGACCCTACCTTGCTGACGGTGCAGCCCTGGGACCCGAGTTTGTTGCCGGCCATCGAGAAGATCATCCGGGCGTCGGGCCTGGGGCTGAATCCCGTCAACGACGGTAAGATCCTGAAAGTTCCTATCCCCGCGCTCACGGAAGAGCGCCGGAAGGAACTGGTGAAGCACCTTCACAAGGTATTGGAAAACCACCGGACGGCGGCGCGCAATATCCGGCGCGATGCGAACGAAGAACTGAAAAAACTGCTCAAGGACAAGAAAATCTCGGAAGACGACGAGCGTCGCGGCCTGGAAGAAATTCAGAAGATGACCGATGACACGATGGAAAAGCTCGAGAGTGTGGGCAAGTTGAAGGAGAAGGAAATCCTCGAGATGCGCTAGCGCCATGGCCGTTTGTCGTGCTGAGCGAACGTCCTGTCATGCTGAGCGAAGCGAAGCATCTGCAGTTGTCGCGAGGAAAACAGGCAAATGCAGATTCCTCGCTGCGCTCGGAATGACAAGTTTGGTCGATTTATTGTAAGTTACTTGACAATTTTTTTACTGCTCTGTTAAATTTGTAGGGATTGACTGTAGGCCTGATTCGGGTCCATGCAGAGGTACGACAGAGGATACCCGTAGCGGGGGTGGGAGAAAGGCCCCGGAATGCCAACGTTTAGTCAGATGGTTCGACTCGGCCGAAAGCAGCCGAGATACAAGACATCCAGCCCGGCGCTTCAAGGCAGTCCGCAGAAGCGTGGGGTATGTGTTCGCGTGTATACCCAGACGCCCAAGAAACCCAACTCTGCGTTGAGGAAAGTGGCGCGAGTGCGGTTGACGAATGCGATGGAAGTGACTACGTATATCCCTGGCGTCGGCCACAATTTGCAGGAACACTCGATCGTGCTGATCCGGGGCGGCCGCGTCAAGGATCTGCCCGGAGTTCGTTATCACGTCATTCGGGGCACGCTCGATTCCGCGGGTGTGACGGATCGCCGGCAAGGCCGGTCCAAGTACGGGGCCAAGCGGCCCAAAGCGAGTTAGGCAGTAGGCAGTCCCGAAATACGACAGGATCGGGCGACCTGACTGATTGCTGAGAGCTGAAGGCTGAAAGCTGACAGCTTTAACTGAAAACCGATAAGTGACGACTGAGAACTATCTATGCCTCGTAAAGGTACAACTGAGCATCGAGAGGTAAGCGCCGATCCGGTTCACGGCAGCCCACTCGTTCAGAAATTTGTGAACTGCGTCATGCTGCAGGGCGAGAAGAGTGTTGCCCAGCAGGTGGTGTACAACGCCTTCGAGTTGATTCAACAGCGGGCCAACGATGACCCGCTGAAGATCTTCAAGAAGGCGGTGGAGAACGTCAAGCCGACCCTGGAAGTGAAGACCCGCCGTGTGGGCGGAGCGAACTACCAGGTGCCGGTGGAAGTCAATCGGAATCGTCAGACCTCGTTGAGTCTCCGCTGGATTATCGGCTATGCGCGTGAGCGGGGGGAGAAGTCGATGGTGGAGAAGTTAGCCGCGGAGCTGCTGGATGCTGCGAACAACCGCGGCGGCGCCATCAAGAAGCGTGACGATACGCACCGCATGGCCGAAGCCAATAAGGCTTTTGCCCATTACCGCTGGTAACCTTGGTCAAGGCGGGAGGTGGGACCACCCTGGCCCACGATCCGCTTTGAGGCCGCCGCAGGCGGCTTAACTGATCAATAGGCTGCTGGGGGCAGCATCCTGGTCCGAGGATCAGGAGTTTGCTCGTTTCTGTTCGTTGAAGGACCTATGCCGCGCGAGACGCCGCTCGAAAAAACCCGGAACATCGGCATCATGGCTCACATCGATGCCGGGAAGACGACGACGACCGAGCGCGTTCTGTACTACACGGGCCGGACGTACAAGATGGGTGAAGTGCACGAAGGCACGGCGGTCATGGATTGGATGGAGCAGGAGCAGGAGCGTGGCATCACCATTACCTCCGCTGCTACCACCTGTTTTTGGAATGATATCCGAATTAAT
>Ga0209517_10001673_pt1 | contig 32932 bp, 24 predicted proteins | sample PeaSoiMetSII2010_FD_187695 | JGI IMG/M metagenome (GOLD analysis project Ga0209517, IMG submission 187695) | Peat soil microbial communities from Weissenstadt, Germany - SII-2010 (SPAdes) (version 2) | ecosystem: Environmental > Terrestrial > Soil > Wetlands > Peat | place: Germany... | reverse complement strand
ATTCTTCGCTTCGCTCAGAATGACATGTCATCCTGAGCCCGTTCGCTTCGCTCAGGGTAAACTGCGCGAAGGATCTGCTTTCCTTCGCGCGCCGCCAAGAAACTCACCTTAGTAGTACAGAGTTCACTGAAGGAAAACTCTGAGCTTTCTCCCTGATCTCTGGGGTAAGTCTCATTTCTTTTCGGACAGCAGGCCCTGATCGACCATGTGCTGCCGGACCTTGGCGCGTTCCGGGCCGTCGAAAGCACGGAACGGCTCAGCCATGAAATCCTCTGCGAGGCCCAAAAGCGAAACCGCACACTTCAAGCCTTTGAGGTAACTTGATTCGTAGCGTCCGACGCGATAGATCGTGGTAGAGATTCGCATAACCCTGCTGTGCAAGATGCGAATCTGCTCAAAGTCCCTGGCCACCGCCGCCTCGTAAAGGCGCACGAAGAGCTGTGGGCAGAAATTGGATCCGCCGCACATTCCGCCGTGCGCCCCCAGTAGTACCGCCTCCGCCAGCAATTCCTCAGGGCCCACCAGAAGAGTAAAGTCCGGCCGATTCTTCACAAGCTCGACCACGGAATGGAAATACGTCATGTTGCCGCCGCTGTCCTTAAGCCCAATGACGTTTGGAATGTCCGCCGCTCGCAGAACCGTGGAGGGCTCAAAAGTGTGGCCGGTATTTGTGGGAGCATTGTAGAGCAGCAGGGGCAGTGGAACTTCCGCAGCAAGGTGCTCGACAAAGCTCAACAACTCCACCTGGCTGGCTGGAAAGTAGTAGGGCGCTGACGCCACCACCGCCTGCGCGCCGAACTTCCGCGCGGTAGTGGCAAGGTTTACGGCTTCCGTGAAAGCCGTGTCAGTGATGCCGACGAGCACGGGTAGGCGCCGAGCTACCTGTTTACACGTCCGCTCGATAAGCTCGGCTCGCAGCCGGTAACTCAGCCCCGGCGCCTCTCCGGTGGTGCCTAGGATAAACAGCCCATGAACGCCGCCGGCAATCAGGTGTTCGATCAACCGTTCGAGGCCGGCGTGGTCAAGCTCATCGCGGCCTCTTAGCGGCGTAATCATCGCGGTGATCACTCCGCGGAGGGGTTCGTGAAGTTTCATCGTCAGCTCCACTCGTAGGGGCGGCCCTTGTGGACGCCCTTGAGCAGGCACCTGGCGTCCGAGTGACTGTGGCCGGAACGCCGTGTCGGAGGCTACTTCGGCCGCCTGAAGTGCCAATCGGGTTCAAAAAGGAACATGCGTCCGCTTTCCAGGTACGGGTGCCTCTTCACCTCTTCCAGGTTCAATTCCGCGCCAAGCCCCGGAGCGGTGGGAAGCTCCAAGTACCCGTCGACCAGCTTGGGCGTCCAAGTGAGCAGGTCTTTCTCCCACGGCTCATTGAACTGGTCGAAGTATTCCTGCATATAGAAATTCGGCGTACAGGCATCAATCTGGAGATTGGCCAGCGTGCAGATCGGCCCTTGTGCGCTGTGCGGCAGGATCACTCCGTAGTGCGCATCGACCATGTCCGCAATTTTGCGTGTGGCCAAAATTCCGCCCACGTGCAGCGGTTCGACGGTAATGACATTGATAGCATCGTCGCGCAGCAGTTCCGCGAACTGCTGCTTCGAAGAGAGACTCTCGCCCGTGCCTACAGGTACGTTGATGTGACGCGCCACCTCGATGCTGGCATGGATGTTTCCGTGCCCAACGGGATCCTCGTACCATGCGGGCGCCGCGGCCTCAAGGCGCTTGCCGACGCTGATGGCCGTTTCCACGCTGAAGCGTGAATGAGCTTCGACAGCCAAATCAACTCCCGGACCCACCGCCTCGCGAACTGCGTTGACAATGTCAATCGACAGGTCCAATTCGGACGGCTGCGGTTTCCTCCACTCCGCGCCGAAGGGATCGAACTTCATCGCCGTGTAACCCAGCTCGACCACTCGCTTTGCCGCGTGCGCGAAGTCCTCGGGCGTGCGCGGGCAGCGATACCAGCCGTTGGCGTAGGCGCGAATCTTATCGTGGTATCTGCCGCCAAGCAGGTTGTAGATTGGCTGGCCCAGGGCCTTCCCGATGATGTCCCAGCACGCGATTTCGATGGCGGAGACGGCGCACATCAGAATCTGGCCACCGTCGGCGTAGATGTCCCGCGCGACGCGCCGCAGCAACATCTCAATTTGAAACACCTCGAGCCCGAGAATCTGACCCTTCAACTCGTGGACGGCTGTCTCTACCGTGCGCGACAAATGACCCAGGGTTCCTTCTCCAATCCCCTGTATTCCATCATCCGTCTCCACCTGCACAAACAACCAGTTCTTCCAAGGATTCCCGACCAGGTAGGTTTTGATGTCCTTGATTTTCATGGAAACGGCAAACCGTCCTTTCCTGTCACATGCGTCACAAGCGCCCCGCGCGCTCGCCCATACCCCCGCGCCGACCTAGCCCTCTCCCTTGGGGAGAGGGTGTCGCGCGACGGCGCCTTCATCAGCCGTCGCGGGACGGGTGAAGGGTCACTTCGGCATCACTCCCAGAACTTAACTCACTCCACGATCGACCCAAGTGAAAAAACTCGCCTCGAGCGACCTGGTGTGATGTAGAGTGTGCAAGATGCAAAGACAATAATAGCTTTTTTACGGAGGCGACATGAGCGAATTTGCCGGAAAAGTCATCGTCATCACCGGCGGCGGGTCCGGCATCGGACACGGCACTGCTTTACTCTTTGCGCGCGAGCAATCGCGTGTGGCAGTGCTGGATTGGAACGACTCGAACTCACAGGAGATTTTGGATCAGATCCAAGCGGCGGGAGGCGAGGGCCTGTTCATCAAGGCCGACGTCAGTAACTCAGCGGAAGTCCAACGGGCAATGAAAACGATCGTGGAACGCTGGGGAAGAATCGACGTCCTGTTCGCCAACGCCGCCGTTCAGATCAACAAGCCCTTGGCAGAAACCGCCGACGAAGACTGGGACCAGACGATTGATGTGAATCTGAAGGGCGCGTTCCTTTGCTCGAAACATGTCATTCCGGCGATGCGGGAACAAAAGCAGGGCTGCATCGTGATCTGTTCTTCGGGGCATGCCTTCGAGACCTATCCGAACTACACGGCGTACGCCGCCACCAAGGGAGGCTTGGTGGCCTTCATGCGCGCTGCCGCATTGGACTGCGCCCCCTACGGAATCCGCGTGAACTGCATCATTCCCGGCGCCACCGATTCGCCTCTCTTGCGTTATCATTTGCGCAACTGTCCCGAGGATGAGCAGCGCATCCTTGCCAGCATCCCCCTACGTCGATTTGCCACCCCCGAGGACATCGCCAAAGGGGTCCGGTTTTTGGCTTCCAGTGATGCGTCCTATATCACCGGCACGTGGCTGGCGGTCGATGGAGGCCTGCTGGCGCAGGGGTAGTCTGTTGTACGGGGACGGCTTGCCGTCCCCTTCTAGAGGGCCCGGCAGGTCCGCGGGCAAACCCTCCTACGACCTGGAGGTAACGCTTCGTCGGCGACACTAAAAATCGCGGTCACGGCGCCCAATCCTAATGCCAACGTCAGCACTGCAGCAGCCGTGAAAGCGGGATTTTTGCGGAGCACGTGAAGGGCCAGGCGCAAATCACGCAAGAATTCGAACATCCCGCCGCAGCCCTCTTGCCGGCGCTTCGCGCCGCCCGTGTCGATCCGCTCCTTGCGCTTTGCGCAGAGTAGAATCCCGCCCGCACCCTGGGCGTTGCCCTTCCCTGCTTTTTCCTTGACGCCGGCGCGCGATAATGATAGCCTATGATAGTCGGCTTGCGCAGGTTCCTGCCTGGGTAGGCTATGCCCTGACCGGCCGCAATGAGTCATTGCGCAACTGCATGAGTATCGACAAATTGCATATCCAGCCGTTCGCTGCCGACGAAGAGTTATCCGGAATTCGGGGAACAAAGCGAGAATGTCTATGAAAACAAAGGATCGTGGGCTGGCGCAGACATTGCTTTTGAATGTCTGCGATGCGCCGAAGGCGCAGGTCGGTCAAATTGCACCGCTCGGCCGAACTGTCCCTTCGGGACGCCGCAGGCCCCGCAAATCAGGGGTCTGCGCCAGCCGGAATTGGCGCTGTCTGTGCCGACCTAAAGGTCGGCGCTACGCCCGAGCAGCCATGATTCTCTATTCCCTATTTACCCCTGCTTCGGTAAAATCTCGAAGGGAGTGCTGGGCGCAAGCCTATGCTCCCGCGAGGTTCGGGGAAGGCAGTGTGACGCAAAGATGAAGATCGCCGTTGCGGCAGACCATGTGGGCTTTGCTTTGAAACAGCAGGTCCTGGAGTACCTGAAAAGCCAAGGCGTGGAGGTTGAAGACTGCGGTCCGCCGGACGCGGAACCTGTCGACTACCCCGACTTTGCCGAGAAGGTTGCTGCGCAGGTGGCGGCGAAGCGGGCGGATTGCGGCGTGCTGGTGTGCGGAACGGGCATTGGGATGATGCTGGCTGCAAACAAAGTCCCCGGCATTCGCGCCGTGGCGGCCAACGACACCCTTTCCGCACGAATGGCCCGCGAGCACAACGACGCCAATGTCCTCACCATGGGGGCCCGTATGATCGACGCTGCCAACATGCGTCAGATCGTTGACGCGTGGCTCTCCGCAACCTTCGCCGGAGGCCGCCACCAGCCGCGGGTGCAGAAAATCAAAGCTCTTGATCAACGCTATCGTTCGGAGAAATGATTATGAACCCTTCCCTTCCCTTGCGCGAAGTTGACCCTGAAATCGCCCAAGCCATCGACCACGAAGTCGATCGCCAGGCGCGAACTCTCGAACTGATCGCCTCGGAAAACTTTGTCAGCGAGGCGGTCCTCGAAGCTCTCGGTTCCGTCATGACCAACAAGTACGCCGAGGGCTTACCGGGCCATCGCTATTACGGCGGATGCGAGTTTGTGGACGTGGCTGAAACACTGGCCATCGAGCGCGCCAAACAACTCTTCGGAGCCGAGCACGCCAACGTGCAAGCGCACTCCGGCAGCCAGGCCAACCAGGCCGTTTATATGACCGTGTTGAAGCCCGGCGACACCATGCTCGGCATGAGCCTGGCGCACGGCGGGCATCTCACGCACGGCCACCCGCTTAATTTCTCCGGCAAGATGTACAAGATTGTTTCTTACGGAGTGCGCAAAGACACCGAGACGATTGACTACGACGAAGTCGAGCGCCTGGCGCAGGAACACAAACCGCGGCTGATCGTGGCGGGGGCCAGCGCCTATCCGCGCGTGCTCGACTTCGCACGCCTGGGCGACATCGCCAAACAGAGCGGCGCGCTGTTGATGGTGGACATGGCGCACATCGCCGGGCTTATTGCGGCAGGAATTCACCCCAGTCCTTTTCCCTATGCCGATTTCGTCACCACCACCACCCACAAAACCCTGCGAGGTCCGCGCGGCGGCGCTGTGTTCTCGAAGGCGCAGCATGCCAAGGATTTGGATAAGATCGTCTTCCCCGGCATCCAGGGTGGGCCGCTGATGCACGTGATTGCCGCCAAGGCCGTCTGCTTTAAGGAAGCTCTCGAACCCTCTTTCCGCGAATATCAGCAGCAGATTGTGCGAAACGCTCGCGCCATGGCCGAGGCCCTGGCGCGCAAAGGCTTCCGCATCGTCTCGGGCGGCACGGACACCCACTTGATGCTGGTCGATGTCTTCTCGCAAAACGTAACCGGCAAGCTGGCCGAAAAGGCCCTCGGCAACGCCGGCATCACCGTCAACAAAAACGCCATTCCATTCGACACCAACCCGCCCGCGGTCGCCAGCGGAATCCGCATCGGCACCCCCGCCGTCACCACTCGAGGCCTGAAGGAACCCGAGATGGAAATCATCGCGGAGTGGATCTCCCAGGTGCTTCATCATATCGAAGATGAATCGGTCCAACGGCGTATCAGCCCCCAGGTCGAAGCCCTGACGGAGAAGTTCCCGCTCTATGAAAAACGAAGGCGTGCCGTGGCGGCAAGAGCATAGTTGGAGATGATATGAGACAAGTTATTATCTATCCAGGGGAGGATGGCTATTGGGTTGTCGAATGCCCCAGCCTCCCAGGTTGCATAAGCCAGGGGAAGACGCGTGAAGAAGCTGTAGAGAATATCAAGGAAGCCATTCGGGGCTACGTGGCCGCTTTGGAGGCCGATGGCCTTCCGGTGCCCCCCGAGCGGTATGAAGTTCTTGTGATGGCAGTATGAGTAAGCTGCCGCGGGTGTCAGGGTGAGAGTGCGTCCGGGCGCTACGCAAGGTTGGCTTCGTCTTCACGCGCCAGGAAGGCAGCCACATCATCCTCCGTCGCCATGAGCCCTACGGGCAGTTGGTCGTCCCGGACCATAAGGAAATAGACCGGGGAACCCTCCGCGCCATCATCCGCCAATCTGGTCTCACCGTCGATGAATTCACGCAACTGCTGTAAGACGCCTGCGGGGTATCGCCGTCGTGTGAACTGACCCCTCACCCGGCTCGCGACGGCTGGTGAAATCGCCTTCGCGACCCACCCTCTCCCCAGGGGAGAGGGTGTGACCTCGAGCGTCCTACGGTTCTCTTTCCCCCGCCTTGAACAGAGTCCACGGCCCGGCCTTCATATCACGCAGCAGCGGCGCCTGCCAGGCGAATTCGGGATGGGCCTTCAGAAAAGGCGCAACCAGAAAGTCCTGGCCACACGGGTGTCCGACGTGGCCGTAGAAGCTCATGGCCTTCGCCATCGTGCCATCCATGGCCTTTCCCTGCACTGCGCCTCCAGGACAGAAAGGTGCCCACTCCCAAACCTCGACGCCGCGCGGCGAAGCATCCACGTGCCCGCACATCGCTCGTTCGTTGGCATCCTCTTTCTTCTCGTAAGAGTCGTAGTGATCGGCCATGAACTTCTCCGCCATGCTCACGTCGATCTTGCCCTTTGCCTCTTTCATTAACTGCTCCCAGCGGGCCCGTCGGGCGTTAGGAGAGGTGTCGAGTTTCGTGGGATCGAAGCTCGTGTCTTTAGCAATCACTTCCGGATCACGGGCGAAATTCGATCCCACGAAGTAGCCGTCCTTGCTGCGCCAGACCCGGTACGCCTCGAGGCCCAACTCGAACTGGGCGATCTCACCTGTCTTGTTGTCGCCGAGCAGCCAATCGTTCGCGTAGCCGCCGTTATTGCCGTCCAGCATGATGCTCGTGTAATCGTCGATCGAAGCCGCGTATTGCAGGGCCTTGCGGGAGCGCATGAACTCGGGCTTGCCATTCGGCTTCCAGCCGGCGAACTGCGTAATCGTCGTCTCCGTCACCATGATGCCGCTCGAGTTCACGCCGAAATCGTCGTCACTGGTGATGACGCCGGGAAAACCGTCCATCAGAATGCGGTAGCCTTGTTGCGGCACGATATCAAAGACAACGCGCCAACGCTCGCCATCCAGATAGCTGGTCCAGTTGTTGTGGGCGATGAGGATCTTGTGGTTGCGCGTGTAACCGCCGGTCGCGACGAAAGCGCTGCAATTCCCCGGACTCACCAGGTGTGGAGCATTGGCTACCTTGTGCTGCAAGTTGTACCAGGGCACGTAATAGTCCGGCAGTTCTTCGAAGGCGTTCAGGGCTACCACGTCATCGATATCCATTGAGACCCCGTGCGCCCTCAGCCCCTCCACGATGCCCGCAAGTTCCTCCTGGTATTCCTGGTCGATGTGGGGCCAAAGCATGTCGTGCGCGGCGCGGCGGAAGAAATCCCAATCCTTCCGGGTATCATGTGTGTCCAGCAGCTTGATCGCTTCAAAGGCATCCGCGATTTCAGGAGCCAGCAAGTAGCCGTGCTGAAAGCCGATGTCACCCGGCGTTCCTTCCAAGTGAACGTAAATCCACCCGCCCTTTTCAAATCGATAGGCCGGCTTCAGCCGAGGGTCGGCGGATTGGCCGGCCGCTTGTACGATCCTCGTAGGGGCCCGCCATAGCGTGCCTCGGCCTGTCTGACGGACAATGAGGGTGCACATCAGCAAGAGCGTAAGGGCAAGAATCGATTTCATTCGACGTTTGTTTGCGCTAGTTTGCATCTTCACCTCGGTCAAGCACCGCGTAGTGCTTAGTTGTGTTAACGAGCGTAATTATTCCGAGTCCTGGAAGGGCGGGGCTTTAGCCCCGCCGGGACGCAGAGCACAGTTGAAGGGCCTTTAGGCCCTGAAGCAACGCGGCTTCAGAGGCTAAAGCCCCGAAGAGTGGCCGGTACTATGCGGCGGGGCTGAAGCCCCGCCCTTCCGGCGCCAAACGACTAAGAACGCTTACTTCTGCAAGTAAGCAACAGGGGCAACCCTTGTGGTCGCCCTGGGCAGCCAAGAGGGCCGCCCCTACATTTGCTGATTCTCCATAACAGCGCCCGCGGCAGCGTAGCCACTTTGCACGGCGCCTTCGATCGTGGCCGGCAATCCGGTCGCAGTCCAATCGCCTGCGAGGAAGAGGCCACGAATCGGCGTCCGCGCGGCGGGGCGCAATGCCTCAGCTTCCCAGGTAGGCGAGAATGTGGCGAAGCGCTCCTTGATCACGAGCGAATGCAGCAAGTGAGCCTGGCGCGCCTCCGGGAAGAAGTCTCCAAGCTCGCGAAGCGCCGTGGCCAACAACTCTTCTTTGCTTGTAGCAATGTAGCGGTGAGCCCCGCTCAATACAAGCGAAACATAACCGTCACCACGGTCGGAGATTTTACGCTTGTTGAACAGCCACTGAATAGTCGCGCCGCGCAGGCCGGCAAAATCAAGGTCTGTAATGGGACGGTCGAACCAGAGGTTAATAGAAATGATCGGCGCGGGCTGCAAGCGAACGAGCGAGGCGAAGAATGGCTCCCCGTGCAGCATCTCGCGGGGCAACAGTGCCGTAAGCTGGAACGAAGGCACTGCGCTCACCACGCTCTCCGCATCTATCCGCTCGCCGGTGGACATGAGCACGCCCCGGCACTGCCCATCGGAAACCAGCAAGCCGGCCACGCCCAGGCCGCACTCGACACGCCCCCCTTTGGCGCGAATGAAGTCTGCCGCTGCATCGACATAGACTTCGCTCAGGCCCACGCGGGCAATCCCCAGGCGGGAGTCCTCGGGAGAAGTGAAGAGGGCCAACCGCAGCACGCGCTCGAACAACGCCGCGTTGGCGATCTCAGGATCCTCGTTGAGTGCGGCAATACAGAGCAAATCCCAAAAGTTGCGCTGCAAACGTGCGGACTGGCCAAGCTGAGTCAGCCACTCGCGCACGCTCAGCCGCTTCGTGCCGCGCATCGCTGCATCGGTCTGCCGAAGCGCTATTCCCAAGCGCAAGACTTCCAATTTCTCGCGAAGCGTGAAGCTCCCGGAGCGAAGCACACCGAGCAGCGCGTGCCAGGGCGAAGGGAGATCAGGGCAGTGGAGGCGCGAGAGGCGCCCATTTCGGTCCAGGAACTGAACCGTTAAACACTCCTGAAAGCGGATACGATCCAGAGTTCCGATCGTCGAAAGAAAGCGAATCGTCGCGTGATAGCAACCCATGAAGATGTGCTGGCCGTTGTCCACCACGGAGCCTGTTGTAGGATCAAGGAACGAGCGCGCCCGACCACCCAGATAGGGCCTCTGCTCGAGCAGGCGCACACGGCAACCGCTTTCCGCCAATGCGACGCCTGCCGCAAGGCCCGCAAAACCGCCGCCGATGACGAGAACGTCTTTCAAGGATTCAGGATTCGGGATTCAGGATTCAGCAAAACCCAATTCTATCCGAATTCGGACCATGGGGAGTAGTGCACCTCGGTTTGGCACGGCGTTTTAAGGATGTATTGCCATGGGGAAAAGAGCGGTTGTGGCGCATACATTGACTACAACGTATGCGCCACCCGAGCAGGAACGAGGACCTGAATCCTGACTCCTGCCTTTAAAACGTGAACTTAATTGCCAACTGGATTCCCCGCGGCCCGCCTCCGCCGATAAACGGGTTGCCCTCGCCCACGTCGCCGGTTGCCGTAGTTGGGAGGAAACCCTGGCATGCGCCGGTGTTGGGGTTGATCCCGTTGGTGTCGCAGGCGGCAAAGAAGGTGGGCAAGAACGGATTCGTGAAATTGGGGTGATTGACGATGTTGAAGAAATCGGCGCGAAACTGCATCTTCAGGCGTTCGTTGATCGCGGTGTCTTTGTAAAGAGCCAGGTCCCACTGCCTGAATCCGGGGCCAAACAGGAAATCGCGAGCTTCGGTGCCGTCGTGCTGTGTACCCGGGACGCAAGCACCATTCGAGAAGGTGCAAGGCACCTTGAAGGCAGAAAGGTTCACCACGGCGTCGGGAATGCTGGTTCCCGCGTAAGGATTGCCGATCACGTCGGGCCGCGGAAAGTATTCGCCGGTGCCATCGTAGTCGCCGCTGAAATTGAAGTTCAACTGAAAGGGTTGGCCCGTCTGCAGGGTCAGAACGCTGTCGATTGCCCACCCGCTGCCGAGTTTGGACCAAGCTCCACCACGCTGCGGCGATGGGAAACGGTAATTGGCCATCCAGGTGAAACGATGACGGACGTCGAAGTTGGAGTTGCCGCGTTCGAGATCCGGGCGGTAGCTGTCATTTGGTTGGGCGGCATTGGGCTCAAAATCCGTGCCGTCACTCGCATTGTCAATCGAATGCGAATAGTTGTAATTGAGCGTGGACTCGAACCCATGAAGGTTGCGAATGCGAAGCTGCGTCTGAAGCGAGTTGTAAATGGAATTGGACGAAGTTTCCAGGTAGTTGATGTAGCCGTATTGCGGGTAAGGAAGATCGGCGGTTACTCGGGACAGGGTTTGGTTAATGTCTCGGAAACGGAACAAGTGGTGACCTTCGGAACCTACGTAGCCCACTTGGAAGACAATACTCTTCCCGGCCTGCTGCTGAATATTGAAATTGTAGTTCAGCATGCGCGGTGTGCGAAGGTGCTGGTCCACCGCGAACAAGTTTGACGAGGCGCCAAAGCCGCCGAAAACGGGCTGCCCAGAGGCGATCGGAGATGTAGACGACGCTACGCCCGAGAGAATCGGCTTGGGTCCGATATCGTTGTAAGCAGCGCCCGGAGTCGCGGCGTCGTAGGGCACCTGGCCCAGAAAAAAGTCTTGCGAGAACAGGTCGTAGAAAAGGCCGACGCCGGAGCGAATTACTGTCGTGCCTTTGCCCGTGAGGTCGTATGCCACGCTGGCGCGCGGCGCGAAATTTCGATAGTCGGGTTTATAGAGGGTCGACAGTCCGTTGGTACCCACCTGGTTCAGCGCGCCGCTCGCCGGGTCAAAGTTCGAAAAGAGGTTGTTCTTCTCCGCGATCACTCCGAAATAGTCCCAGCGCAGACCATAGTCGAACGTGAGCTTACGATTGGCACGAAAGCTGTCCTGGACGTAAAAGGCGTGCGAGTTTTCGTAAGTATTGCGGTTGGTATCGCCCTCCAGGATGCTGCCGCCTCCGCTGGGGATACCTTCGAAGAAATCGGTCAAGCTCGCGAATGAGAGGCTGCCGCGGAACCCCTCGTCGAAGAACTGGCTCACCGTTGTGCGGCGGAACTCATAGCCGATTTTCACCGCGTGCTTGTTGAATTTCCAGGAGAAGTTATCAATGAACTGCCAATTGACGTCCGTGCGGCCTCGCGGGTCCGAACTGGTTGCCCCGATGGATGTGAAGCCGGCAACGCTGATTTTCGGCAGTCCGTAGTCCTGCTTGCCGGCGCCTGTATCTAGCCCGACGGAAGCAGGATTGAAACTGCTGTCTTCGGGAATGAAGGTCTCGTAGAAGCGGTTATAGCCGAAACGCACTTCGTTGACCTTGGTGAGCGAAAGCGTAGAGAGATACGAGATGGACACCAGATTAACATTGGTCGGCGTGACGGTGTTGTAACCGGGCAGGTCGCCGGTCCCACCGAGCCCCAGCGGAAAGCTCTGATTGCTGGTCGAGTAGTAGTAGCGGCCGGTCAGCATATTCTTCTCATTGATGTTGTAGTCCGCCTTGGCGATGACGCTGTTCACACTGTTGAAGATGCCGGCGGTGGCCGAAACATTGTTCACGGGCGAGCAGCTATCAGGCGTCGAAGAGGTAGGGGCCGGCCAGGGGTTGCGTTGCAGCAGGCCGGCGATCACGGGATTGACGCCCAGTCCTTGCGCGGCAAGCGTACTCTCCGCCTGGGCGATCTCATTGCGCGAAGGAACACACGCGGTGCTGTTCAACCCTCCGGTTTCGCGCTGGCCTTCATAGTCGCCGAAGAAGAAAGCCTTGTCCTTGATAATGGGTCCGCCCAAAGAGCCGCCGAACTGATTATTGTGGAAAGCCGTTTTAGGAATCGGCGCGGGGTTGAAGAAGTTCCGGGCATCGAGAGCGTCGTTGCGGAAATAGTCAGCCGCCGTGCCGTGAATTTGGTTCGTGCCGGACTTCGTCACGATATTGATCACCGCTCCCGCGTTGCGGCCGTACTCGGGAGCGAAGTTGGAAAGCACCGCAAGTTCGGCCACCGCGTCCACAGGCAAAATCGTCGCCGGCGTGCCGAACACTCCTGCCTGGTTGATGGCAGGATCGTTGCGATAGCCATCGTTCATGTCCGTGCCATCGAGGAGGAAGTTATTGGAGCGCCCCCGGGCGCCATTCACAGAAAACTCCCCGAAAGAACCAGGAGAATCCGTGATCTGGTCGGGACCACCGGTTACGCCGGGGTTAAGGTAGATCAGCTTGGTATAATCGCGGCCGTTGACAGGCAGGTTTTCGATTTGCGAAGACTCGACGGTGCCGCCCAGGGTATCCTCGGTGGTAGTTACCAACGGCACTTCTGCTCTGACCTCCATGCTCAACGTCTGTTTAGCAGGCGTGAGAGTGATGTTCACGCGCTGTTCGGCCGCCACGTCCACGCGAATGCCGGCCTGGTTAACGGGTGTGAAGCCCTCGACGGCAACGTGGACGGTGTAAATACCAATGGGCAGCTCAGGAATGGAAAAGTCGCCGGACGCGTCCGTGGTCGTGGATCGAGCCACGCCGGTGGCCTGGTTCGTCGCCACCACCGGAGCGTTCGGTATAGCGGCACCGGTCTGGTCAAGCACCGTTCCAACCAGTGAACCGCGAAAGCTCTGGCCGTAAAGGGGCAGAATCGTAGTGAAGCTGATAAGTGCCAAGACGATGATGAGATAGATCACTGACAGTAATCTAGTCCAGGATGCTTGACTAGAGGGCGCAATCATAGAGGTCTCCTTCGGGTAGGCGCTTTGGCGCAATGCCTCAACAGTTAAATGTGTAGATCAAGCAGAACGGGTGAGTAGGGCACCCTTCGGTTAGTATGATATGCCATGCCCTATCACGAGGAAGATTGATTATTTTTATGATGGAGATAAAGAGCGTGCAGGGGCAACCCTCATCGGGGTTGGACTAAGCGGAGGCTCTGCAGCTTGAATGCCCGAAGGGCATTAATATCATTAGCCGTAGGTGAAACCTACGGAGAAATGACCCTTTCCTTGTGCTTGCCCCGACCCTGGAGGGGTCGAATTCAACCCCTGCGGGGTTGGCTGAATCTTATAGCCGGCCCTTCCCGTAGGTTTCACCTACGGCTAATGATCTTGGGTCCCTTCGGGACCCGTTAGAAACGCCTAGCTTAACGCCGACGGGGGCCGCCCTTGTAGCCGCCCGGGCAACCACAAGCGTTGCCCTACGTCACGCCCGCAGACTCACTAATAGCGATTGACCGGGTGCGACGCGAACCTCCCGATCAAACACAACCGTCCGCAGTTTCCCGTCTTCGCGCAACGTCGCGGTCAAGGACTCCTGCCCAATACGCACGGAAGCTGTTTTCCGCGCCGTCTTCCCGTTACCTGCCAAAGCCAGGCTCGCCAAGGCCAACGAGCCTTCCTGCGCCTGCACTTCAACCGTTTGGGCAGCCGTGCTAATGGACTGAGTGAACTGGCCCCAGCCACTGGGGGCGGACCAGAAGCAGCGGAAGTTCTGCGCAGGCAGACGCGGCGCCAGCGTCAGCTTGCGGTCAACCCCGGAGTAGTGAAACCCGCTCAAAGCAACCACCAGCGCCCACGCGGATAGGGCGCGCGCGTAGTGGTGGCCGCACTCCGGCTCATTCCAGGGATTGCGGCGCTCGCCGTCGTGGCGAAGGCGCGCGCTTTCCACCACCGCCTGCGCCTCCGTAAGCATGCCCTCAAACGCCAAATGGGCTGCGAACTGATACTCCTCGCCAGTCCAGCTTTCGGCGAAGTAAGGAAACGGAATTTCGGGGCGTTTGCCGTGGGGATAGCTCGCCACAAGTACGCCGCCGTCGTCATTGAGCGCGTAAGTTCGCTGGACGCAATCGTGCTCGCTCAAGTTGGGTACGTAGTTGTTACGGAACACCGATTTCATCGTTTTAAGTACATGTTCCTCATCGAGCAGGTAACCTAGTCCCGCCACATGCGCCATGTACTGGCCGAGCAATTGGTCCACCAGGCAGGCTTCGCCCATCTGGTAGTCCGGCTTCTCCGGGTTGGCCGCGCCCATGCCGACCAGCACTCCGGGAAACACTTCTTCCTTGGGCCGTCCCTCGATCTTCTGCGTGTAATACTCCCCGTTGAAGAGGTTGGCATCGATCCATTTACTTCCATTCTGAAAGAGCCGGCGGTATTCGGCGGCCGCGGCCTGGTCGCCCATGGCGCGCGCGATTTCTTCTCCAGCGCGCAAGGCGCCCAAGTACCAAACCCCGCAAAGTGGATTCGGGCCGTAGAACTCGACGTCGTAGGTGTTGTGTTGAACGCCCTCCGCCACGCCGTCCCGGTTTGCGTCCCAGCCGCCCGTGATCCAGGCGAATTCGAGCGCGCGTTTGGCGTTCGGCCAGAGGCTTCGCAGCCACTCCGTGTCGCCGGAAAGCTGCCAGTCCCGATAGAGCTTCATGAGACAGCCCATTTGGCCGTCCGCAGCTGCTTTATCCCAGATTTTCTTTCCGTCCGGTAGATAAGATCGGAAACCCATCAGTCCGTCTTCGCGCGTGTTGCGCAGGAACTCGGATTCCCGGAGAGAACGAGCCAGCGAGGGAAATACGAAAGCTGTAGTCTGTTCGTAGTTCCACACGTGGGTGCAGCTTCCGTGGCAGCATCCCGATTGATTGTTACAACCCTCAAAGGCGTGGAATTCGCCGTTCGCAGTGCGGAAAGCCGTGTTCGTACGCACGGTCGAGAGATTACTCAGCGCCGCGTCGAGCACCGCCGGAGGCAAGGTTGAAGATTCAATTGCAGCCGCGAAACGGCGGCTGCGCTCCTCGAGCGAAGGGAGTTGCTGCGCCGCCTGCTGCGCCACAGCCCAGGCGTCCGCAAATTGTTGGCAATAATAGTTCCCCACCGCCGACGCTTTCTGATCGTCTTCGGGCGGAGGCCATCCGCAACGCTCCGGTGTACGATTGGGGAAATGCCAGGCCAGCAGGAAGTTCACGGAAGCTTCGCCGCCCGCAGGCACTGATTGCGTAACTGCAATCGAGCCTACCGGACTGACCGCGGGCGAGTCGCTCGTGAGCGCCCCGTCATCCGTGAAGTCGTCCCAGAAGGTTAGCGGTCCGTCCCACCACTGCGTGCGCGTCCAACCGCGCAGGTACGACACGCTGGCTTCCGGCGCGCCCAGCACGCCCAGGAACATCGAGCCCTTCAACGCATCGGTCGCCGGCAAAAAAGGGTTGTCCATGAAAAGGCCGGCCACTCCTGCAACCTGCCGAAAACTGGCTTGCCGGCCTTCTTTTCCCACGGGGTTCTCAAGGCTGAATGCTATACCCACCTTCACTTCCGCTTTCGCAGGGTTCTTCAGCTTGTAGCGGAGCACCGCAATAGGCAGTCCGGACGCTTCCGCGTCCAGGGGCACAAGCGGGTTGAACGCTTCCAGATTGACAAGGACAGGCAGCTTCTTATCCTCGAATTCCAGGCGCGCAAACGGGTAGGCGCCCACGAACCGGGCGGAAGCAAGACGCGGCAGGCCAGGCACGTTCTCCGACCCCAAGCCGCTCGGCCCCTCGTAGGGCGGCTGGATACGCGCTTCCAGGACTCGAGCCACCGGTTTCTTTTCTTCCGCCTGTGCCCAGATGGCGGGAAAGCAGTAGTCTGGGCTATTGCCCTTGTCCGGCCGGTTGAAGATCTCCCAGTCGCGCAACTGCCCCCGGCCACCCAGCGAAATCGTGCCCGTGCCGATGCCACCCAGAGGAAAGGCAATCATCTTCAGATTTCGTCCGGTGAAGGTGCGTGGGAACGTGATGCGGCTTCGAACCACCCCCTGCCCCTCCTTAGCCAAGGAGGGGAGTTTGGACGGTGTCTTCAGTGTGGAACCAGGCTTCTCCTGCCCTGACATCGCTCGGGCGCCGCCCGCCAATGCGCCGCCTGCCGCGACTTTCTTCAGAAACTCCCGCCGCTCGAGCTTCCCGTTCTTCCTTCGTGTGGCCACAGTATCCTCCCGTTTAGCGTGCGTAGGGGCGACCCTTGTGGTCGCCTAAGGCGGCAACAAGGCCATATGCGCTAATGTAAGAGCCGCCTTCAGTCAATTCGGTGCTTTGGGTTGCGTCCCGCGAAGCGGGACACCATGAGTAGCCGTAGGTGAAACCTACGGGAAAATGAAGCGTCCATCAACATTCCGGCCCTGGAGGGGCCGACCCGTCCGAGGTCAACCCCGTTGGGGTTGGCCCGATTTGTGAACGCTCCTGTCATCCGCAGGTTAGAACCTGCGGCTACTTACGGTTGGCCCCATTCGGGGCCGCTCGGTCAAGCCGTATCTTAGCGCTTATGGCAACAAGGCCACCCCTGCTTCGCTAATCTCGGGTTCCGTGCAAGCGATTTGTTATAGGCTAAGGGAGGCAAAAACACAACTGAGGAATGTATCCTCTCGCGCCGCGCTCAAGCTGGGGCTCGTCACTTGTCACTCGTCACTGCACCAGCGCAGCTTGCGAGCAGATTCTTGATCGCGGCGGCGATGCCTTCCTTCGCGCCATAAACTGACGAGCCGGCCACCAGCACGTTGGCGCCGGCCTCGACGACCAACGGCGCGGTCTCATGGTTGATTCCGCCGTCGACCTCGACTTCGCAATCGAGGCCGCGTTCCCGGATGGCGCTGCGGACCTGCCGGATTTTGTGGAGCGTCTCGAAGATGAAATCCTGCCCGCCGAATCCCGGATTGACGGTCATCACCAGTACCATCTGCAAGCTGCCCAAAACCTCGGAAAGCGTGCCGGCGGGCGTTGAGGGATTGATGGCCACGGCCGCCTTCTTGCCCAAGTGATGAATATGCTGGATGGCGCGGTGCAGATGCGGTGTGGCTTCCTGGTGCACGATAATGGTATCGGCGCCCGCCTTGGCGAACCGCTCGATGAAATCCTCCGGCGGCTCGACCATCAAGTGGGCCTCGATGGCTAAGCGCGTCAGAGGGCGCAGGCTCTCAAAAGCCAGTCCGCCGAAAGTGATGTTGGGAACAAAGCGGCCGTCCATCACGTCGATCTGGAATCGGTCGACGCCGGCCGCCTCGACTTCCAGAACCTGCTCGCCCAAACGTGTAAAATCCGCAGAAAGTATGGAGGGTGCTACGTGGATCACGACTCGCCTCGTGTGGCCGGACTGAGTTTTCTCGCTGCCGCCTCGTCCAGGAACCAACTCACACTCCCATCTACCGGCTGAATTCGCTGTGCCGGCAACTCTCCCGGCGTTCCTTCCAAAACCTTGCGCAGGGTCCCCGCCTTGTCGGCCCCGGCCACCAGGAAAATAATATGGGCTGCAGTGTTGAGCAATGGAAGGGTCATGGTCAGGCGACTCATACCAAGTCGCTCAACGCGGTTCGGACAGACCCAAACACTATGCTCGTCAAGCGCCACAGTTCCCGGAAAAAGCGAAGCAGTGTGCCCGTCCGGACCCATACCCAAAAACACAATATCCAGGCGCGGCCTGAGGCCGTCTTGCGGCTGGAGAACACGCGCCAACTCGCCGGCGTAATCGCGCGCCGCTTTCTCGAGGTCCGCTTCTTCGGCGCGCATGCGGTGAAAGTTTTCTGCCGGTATTTCACCACTATCCAGAAGAGCTTCACGGATCATGCGATAGTTGCTGTCCGGATGGTCAGGAGGAACACAACGCTCGTCCACTTGAAACAGTTGAACGCTATTCCATTCGATCCGCCCCAGGAGGGCCCTTCCCGCCAGAATCTGATAGAGCAGGCGAGGCGTCAATCCGCCGGAAAGCGCAGCATAGAATATCTTGCCTTCGATGAATTTCAGGCGCGCCAGGTCTTCAAAGGCACAGGCGGCCGCCCAGCTCAAGTCTTCAAGCGTCGAAAAAACCTTTACGTCGTGTTTAGACATGAGCAGTCGCCCCCTTCCCGATTGCCGATAGGCCATGGTCCATTAAAACCGCTGGCATTTGTCATTCTGAGCGAAGCGAAGAATCTCCGCAGTTCCGAATCTTCCTGTCTGCCAATATTCCTCGCTGCCATGATGATAGCGAACCAGGACCCCCTCACTCGACCAGCGCCGGCCGGTGAAAGCGCCGTCGCTGGCCACCCTCTCCCCCAAGGGGGAGAGGGAATTTCCATAAACAATCGACAACCTCGGTCTCAATCACCAATCTACGCCTCAATCACCAATCATTCCCGCCACCACACTCAAAGCCTCTTCGTAAAGCCGGTCCCGAAGGCCCAACTTCAGCTCCTCATTCAATATCTCGGCCTCATCCAGGACCTCCAGACGCACCGAGCGTCCCATCGGCGGCGACCCAGGCACCTCAGCCGAGGTTTTCACTACTTTCCCGTCGGGGCCCCGCTTAAACGAAAACCTGGCGGGCGATGTCCCGTCAGCAATCAACTCGATGGTGAAACATACGCCACAGGCATTGTCGACTCGTTTCAAGTTCCGTTCAACTGTCACCGCTCCGTTCGCTGACTGGAAATGGAAATTGCGCGGCTGGGATTCGTCTTTGCGCTCCGACTTCACAAACTGCCATCCCAACCGGCTCGCCAGCCACCCCGACAGCAGCAAGCCCTGCGCGCGCTGCGTCACCAGCCGTGCGGAGTCTAACTCGTACTCGATGCGCACCTGTGTGATGCGGTCCAGATAGGGCCGCCTCTCCGGCGCGTCGAAACATTGAGCGAGGAGCTGCCGCCAAGGTGTGATGCGGCTCCAATTCAGGTCGGTCAATTGAATCCTGCCGGCGGACTTGTGGAGCCACTCGGCGAGATCCTGCAAATGCCTCCCAGCAAGTGAAAACCGGGCAGAGTCCACGATGACATGCTGCGTAACACGGAGAATGTCGTCGAAATAGGCCGGCGGCGAGAAAGCAGCCGCACGCCACCAGAGGAAAATAGGCAAGCCGGAGACCGTCAACGGCAGAACCACGCTGGGCAGTCCTGGTCCTGCCTCACCACGGGCGCGGATGGTGATCTGCTCGCTGCAGACCTGCTTCTCGCCCGCCACGGGAAGATGGCAATGCGCGGAGACCCAGGCCTCAAGTCCGCTGGAAGTCGCCTCCGGTTCCAGCATCATGATGATCGCGCGGCAAGGGTTCTGACGAGTCACCTCAGCCACAAGGTTGGTCACTTCATACGCCGCCTCGTCACTTTCGACGTAGATGAGCAGCGTCAGCGTGCAGGCGCGCGTCACAGCGCTCTCAGCACCGGGATCTTCCGCGGCTGTTCGCCACAAGGCCGACAGTTCCGCTTCCAAGTTCGACACGTCGACCGGTCGGGGCTCTCCTAATCCAACAGGCTCGATTATTCCTGCCAAGGTTTCTCCTGGGTAGCTCGAAAGTAGCGCCGACCTTTAGAGCCTGCCCTGAGCGAAGGGCCGGCATGTGCTGGCCTAAAGGCCAGCGCTACGAGTTAAATTAGAATTTCTGGCTTCCTCACACTCTTTGCCAATGCCGTCCATCTCGCTCGATCAAGGCGTCGGCCTCGGCCGGCCCCCACGACCCCGCCGCGTACGTGGCGAGTCCCTTTGATCCCAGTTCCCGCCAGCGGGCAAGTATGGGGTCCACCAACTCCCAGGAAAGCTCGACCGCGTCGCTGCGATTGAACAGCGTTGCGTCGCCCAACATGCAATCCAGCAGCAGGGTCTCGTAGGCCGTTGGAGGCGGAGCGCCAAACGATTCGCCGTAGCGAAACATCATCTGCACCGGCCGGATTTGCATGGTGGTGCCGGGAAGCTTGGCGCAGAATTTCAGCGAGATCCCTTCGTTGGGCTGAACGTTAACCGAGAGCACGTTGGGCTCAAGGCCATCCGGTCCGGCGCCCTTGAAAAGCAGGTGGGGCACGCGACGGAACTCAATGGATATTTCAGAAATTCGCTTCGCTAACCGCTTGCCCGACCTCAGGTAAAACGGGACATCCGCCCAGCGCCAGTTATCGATGTACAGCTTGGCGGCCGCATACGTCTCCGTCACCGAACTGGGTGAGACCTTCGGCTCGGCGCGGTAGGCCGGGACCTTCTTCCCGCCAACCCAACCCTCCGCGTACTGCGCGCGCACGGTGAATTCGTCGATCTGCTCTGCCGTAAAGGGCCGGATCGCACGCAGCACTTTGGCCTTCTCGTCGCGCACGGAAGTGGCATCGAAGGTCGCCGGTGGTTCCATCGCCACCAGACTGAGCAGTTGCAGGACGTGGTTCTGAATCATATCGCGCATCAGGCCCGCTTCCTCGTAATACGAACCCCGGTTCTCCACTCCCAGTTCTTCCGCCACGGAAAGCTGCACATGGTTAATGTAGCGGCGATTCCAGAACGGCTCGAAGATCCCGTTGGCATAACGGAACACCAGGAGATTCTGGACTGTCTCTTTTCCCAGGTAATGATCGATGCGGTAGATCTGCTCTTCGCTGAAAACTTCGTTCACCACTCGGTTTAATTCTCTGGCACTCGCCAGGTCCCGCCCGAACGGCTTCTCGATAATGATTCGCGTCCACGACTCCGGCTTCGGCCTGGCCAGTCCGGCCGCCCCCAGGTGCTTCACGATCACCGGGAAAAAGCTGGGCGGTGTGGAGAGGTAGAAGAGACGATTTCCGGACGTGCCACGTTCGCGGTCCAGTTGATCGAGCAGGGCCTTCAATTTTGAGTAGGCGGCGGCGTCACTGTAATCGTCCGCGAGGTAATAAATACCCTTGCTGAAACTCTCTAAAAATTCATCGCTATCCGAGGAAAGTTTCAAGTATTCCTTTACCGCGTGGGCCATATTCTCCCGGAAACTATCATCCGTGGCCGGCGTCCGGGCGCAGCCAATCACAGAAAACCCCGCGGGCAGCATGCGCTCACGCGAGAGGTAGAAAAGTGCGGGAATCAGCTTTCGCTTCGTCAAGTCGCCGGAGGCACCAAAAATCACCATGGCGCACGGATCAGGCGTGCTGTGGATTCTGATCCCTTCCCGCAAAGGATTGCTCAACGTGGTGGTTTCAGCCATGATGCGTCTCCGCCTTCGTCAGAGTCCGCGTGAAGCCCCTGTTTTGCTTGTCATTCCGAGGAGCCGCAGGAGGTGAGGAATCTCGCGCTGCCTTAAAAACACTCAGGGCAAGATTCCTCGCTTCGCTCGGAATGACAGCCTGCATGCGATTTTCACCGAGACTCGTTAGCCCTTGGCCCCAAGCAACCTGCGAGCATGTTCTACGATATTCGCCGCGTTAAATCCGAAGTGTTCCGCCAGAGCCTTGTACGGAGCCGAGGCCCCGAAGCGGTGCATTCCTATCACGTCCCCTTTCGTCCCGACATACCGCTCCCAACCGAAGGGCGCGGCTGCCTCGACCGCCAATCGCGACGTCACTTCCGGCGGCAGAACCTCGTCGCGGTAAGATTGGGGTTGTTTTTCGAAAAGGTCCCACGAAGGCATGCTCACCAACCGCACTCCGACGCCTTCTGCCGACAGTTTCTCGTACGCTTCGAGGGCCGGCGCAACTTCCGAGCCGGTGGCTATCAAGATCAGCTGCAACGATTTTCCCGCCGCATCCGCCAGCACGTAAGCCCCTTTCGCCAACCCTTCCGCGGCAGCATACTTGCTGCGGTCGATGATGGGCAGAACCTGGCGAGTTAGGCAGAGCGCCACGGGCCCGTCGCGATGTTCAATCGCCACGCGCCATGCCACCGTCGTCTCATTCGCATCGGCCGGACGGATCAGGCTCAGTTCAGGGATCGCTCGCAGTGCCGCCAGGTGCTCGATGGGCTGATGCGTCGGACCGTCCTCGCCCAGGAGGATGCTGTCATGAGTAAAGACGAAAATCGTATGAGCCTTCATCATTGCCGCCAGGCGCAAGGTCGGCCGCAGGTAATCTGAAAAAACGAAGAAAGTCGCGCCGTAGGGGATCAGCCCCGTTACAGCCATCCCGTTCAGTATTGAGCCCATGCCGTGCTCGCGCACCCCGAAATGGAAATTCCGCGATCCGTAATTTCCCCTTTCGAAATCCTTCTCGGCTTTAATTAAAGTATCGGTTGAAGGTGCAAGGTCTGCCGACCCGCCCAGGAGCGTGGGCAAGCTGGACGATATCGCGTTCAGCACCTTTCCCGAGGCTTGGCGAGTGGCCATGGGCTTTTCACCCCACTTGAATGCCGGAAGTTTGGCGGTCCAGCCCTCCGGAAGTTCCCGCTTCACGTAGCGATCAAAGTCCGCCGCCAGAGCGGACTCCGCCTCGCGGTAGTCGTCCAATTGCTTCTGCCAATCCGCCTCGGCTTTCTCGCCGCGCTCGATCGCTTTGCGGAAGTGCGCGAGCGACTCCTCGGGAATGTAGAATTTCGGTTCCTGCGGCCAGCCCAGGTTCTCCTTGGTCAGCTTCACTTCTTCTTCACCGAGCGCACTGCCATGCGCCTCCGCCGTGTCCTGCTTGTTCGGGCTGCCATAGCCGATGTGCGTCCGGATCATGATAATGGACGGCCTTTCCGTTTCGGCTTGGGCGGCGCGGATCGCAGCGTCAATCGCCTCCAGATCGTTGCCGTCGGGCAGCCTTTGCACAAACCAACCGTAAGCCTCGAAGCGCGCTCCGCGGTCTTCCGTGAACGCCAAGTGCGTCGAGCCTTCAATCGAGATGTGATTGTCGTCGTAAAAGTAGATCAGATTGTTGAGTCCGAGATGCGCTGCCACCGACGCCGCCTCGGACGCCACACCCTCCATCAAATCACCGTCGCTCGCGAGTGCGTAGATTTTGTAATTGATGATTTCATGCCCGGGCCGATTGAAATGCGCCGCAAGGTATTTTTCCGCGATGCCCATGCCCACGCCGTTGCCGAAGCCTTGTCCCAGCGGGCCGGTGGTCGTTTCAATGCCATCTACCAATCCGTACTCCGGGTGGCCCGGGGTCCGGCTTCCCCATTGGCGGAATTGTTGAAGCTGCGAAAGCGGAAGGTTATAGCCTGTCAAGTGAAGGAGGCCGTACAGAAGCATGGAGCCGTGTCCGGCCGAAAGCACAAAGCGGTCGCGGTTTGGCCAATGCGGTTTGAGTGGATCGTAACGCAGGAAGCGTGTCCAGAGCACGTACGCCATGGGCGCGTCGCCCATCGGCAGGCCGGGATGGCCCGAGTTTGCTTTCTGAACGGCATCCACCGCTAGAAAGCGAATGGTGTTAATGCAGAGTTGGTCAAGTTCGTCCTGGTTGAAAGGTTGTTTTTGCGTGCCTGCTGAAGCATGACCGTCCAAGGGATTAGTCCTCCTGTGTGTAGATAGATTTGAGTCCAACCCGGACCGAGCAGAATTCACATTGGCGCCTGCATCCTTGCCCTGCAATCTATTTTAGATGCCGGGATCGCTGGGTTGGTCTCAAGGCAATGCGCAATTATAGGGCTTATGTTAAGGCTGCACACCCCAAAGCAATTCCCAGATGCTGTAGGGGTAGGGCTTGCCCTGCCCTCGTCGGAACCAACGGAAATGCGGGGACGGCAAGCCGTCCCCCTACGCCATTAGCGCTGGATGCGTGCCGAGCCGCCTTTGGCAAGGGCTCGCACCTGCTCGAGGGTTGCCATGGTAGTGTCACCCGGAAAAGTGGTCAGCAGCGCGCCGTGGGCCCAACCCAGTTTCACTGCCTCTTCCGGCTCTTCACCCGTCAGCAGGCCATAAAAGAAACCAGCGGCGTAACCGTCGCCGCCGCCCACGCGATCAAGCACGTCGAGTTGGATGGTCGGGGCCATGTAGGTCTTGCCGTCAATCCAGGCGACGGCACTCCAACCGTGCCGGCAGGTCGAGTGCACCTCGCGCAGCGTGGTCGCCACGACTTTAACATGCGGATACTTCCCCACTACTTTCTCGATCATGCCGAAAAAGGCGCTGGGGTCGAGCTTCGATTTCGCGGCCACTTCAGGTCCCGGGATGCCGAGACCCATTTGCAGATCCTCCTCGTTTCCCACCAAAACATCGGCGTGCTCGACGATGCGCGCGATCACCGAAAGCGCGCGTTCATGTCCGCCCCAGATGTTCCAGAGCTTGGCGCGGTAGTTCAAGTCGAATGAAGTCACAGCGCCTGCGGCTTTGGCGGCCTGCATTCCCTCGATGATCAACTCACCGGTGGTGGCCGAAAGCGCCGCGAAGATGCCGCCGCTGTGGAACCAGCGCACACCGCTCGCGAAGATGCTTTTCCAATCGAAGTCGCCCGGCTTGAGCATGGCGCCGGCTTCGTTGGCACGGTTGTAGAAGACCACCGGGCCGCGCACGCCGTGGCCGGTGTCGCTGTAGACCGTGGCCATATTGGGTCCGTTGACGCCGTTGTGCTTAAAGCGCTTATAGAAGGGTTTCACGCCCATCGCCCGCACTCGCTCCGCGATCAGATCGCCAATGGGATAGTCCACCATGGCGGTGGCGATGCCCGTCTGCAGGCCAAAGCAATCCGAGAGGTTTGCAGCGCAATTAAACTCGCCGCCGCTGACGTGAATCTTGCACTCCGTAGCCTTGCGAAAGGGAATGATCCCCGGATCCAGGCGGTGAACCAGGGCGCCAAGCGACAAGAGATCCAGGGCGCCCTCCTGGCGAATATTAAGACCGTATTTCATCGTTGATTCTCCCGTTATCTGCTTTGCCACGTGTAGGGGTAGGGCTTGCCCTACCCGCGTCGGGGCTAGCGGAAATGCGGGGACGGCAAGGCTTCCCCCTACAACCTAGGCATTATAAGTACCCGATGCCACCCTGCCCCCGCGCCCCGTCCAATTGGTGTGGAAGAACTCGCCGCGCGGTTTGTCCACACGCTCGTAAGTGTGCGCGCCGAAGAAATCACGCTGGGCTTGCAGCAGATTCGCCGGCAGGCGCGCAGTGCGGTAACCGTCGTAGAAGGCCAGCGCGGTGCTGAATGCCGGAGTCGGCACTCCGGACTGAATCGCCTGAACGACGGCGCGCCGCCAGGACGCCTGGTAGTCAATCAGCAGCTTGCTGAAGAAGTCATCCAGCAGCAAATTGCTAAGTTGGGGGTTTTTGTCGAACGCCGCCTTGATCTTGCCCAGGAAACGGCTGCGGATAATGCACCCGCCGCGCCACATCAGGGCGATGCCGCCGAAGTTGAGGTTCCAGCCTTGCTCTTTGGCTGCTTCACGCAGCAGCATGTACCCTTGCGCATAAGAAATGATTTTGGAGCAATACAGGGCCCGCCGCACGTCTTCGATCGTCTCTTTGGGGTTGGGCGCGGCGGCGCCATTCGGCCCGGGCAGGACAGCCGAGGCCGCAACGCGTTCTGTTTTAATTGCGGATAGGCAGCGCGAGAACACCGCCTCGCCGATCAAGGTCACAGGCATGCCGAGGTCGAGGGCGCTCAAGCATGTCCATTTGCCCGTGCCCTTCTGACCGGCGGTGTCGAGGATCTTATCCACCAGCGGCGAGCCGTCGTCGTCTTTCTTGCTGAAGATCTGGCTGGTGATGTCGATCAGGTAGCTGTCCAACTCGCCTTTGTTCCACTCCTCGAATACCGCGTGCAGTTGGTCAGCGTTGAGTCCCAGCGCATCCTTCATCAACTGATAAGCCTCGCAGATCAGTTGCATGTCGCCGTATTCAATGCCGTTGTGCACCATCTTCACGTAATGGCCCGCGCCGCCTTCTCCCACCCATTCACAGCACGGCGCCCCATCGTCAACCTTGGCGGCGATGGCCTGAAAAATCTCTTTCACGTAAGGCCAGGCTTTGGGGTTGCCGCCGGGCATGATCGAGGGGCCGTGCCGCGCGCCTTCTTCGCCACCCGAAACGCCCGTGCCGATGTAAAGCAGGCCTTTGTCGGCCAGGTATTTGGTGCGTCGGCTGGTGTCCGGCCAATGCGAGTTGCCGCCGTCGATGATGATGTCTCCCGCCTCGAGGTGCGGCAGTAGGCTATCGATCATGTGATCCACGGTCTCGCCCGCCTTCACCATCAGCATCACGCGCCGGGGCCGTTTGAGCGCCTGCGCCAGTTCCTCCAGCGAATGTGTTCCCACCACCTCGGTGCCCTTGGCCTCGTTGGCGATGAAATCATCCACCTTCGAGACGGTGCGATTGAAAACCGCCACCTTGTAACCGTGGTCGTTCATATTCAGGACAAGATTCTGACCCATCACCGCCAGACCAATCAGTCCGATATCGCAGCTCCCGTTCTGCATGTATCCTCCCGATAAATTCGTGCGTAATTGCCGCCTCTATTCTATCCAAACTCGCGCTTCCAGTCCAAGCAAGGCAGTGCAGGTGCTTTTCAGGACTGCGGTTCTTCGTCCCTCGCTGCTGTACTTTTCTGCCACCTCTGGTATAACTATCTGCTCTGAAAATACCCGGGAGCGCGGGCATCCTGCCCGCCTGCCGCGTTGCAATCCCATTCCCGCTGCGGGCAGGGTGCCCGCGCTCCCGGGTATTTCATGGTTTCTCGGTGCCCGTCAGCCGACGGGCAGGAGCGACTGCTTTACTAAAGCGACTTTGAGATAGGCGTAGGGGTCATTTCATGAAAACATTATTCAGACTAGGAATAACTCTGTTTTTGACACTAGGGGGTACTGTGGCAAATGCAAAACGTCCAATAACCTTCGACGATCTGATGAAGGTACAGAGGATTTCCGATCCTCAGGTTTCGCCGGACGGGCGCTGGGTCGCTTACGTACGGGGGGCGGTTGATTTCGAGGCCAACAAAGTCGTCAACCACATCTGGCTGATCAGCACCGAGGGCGGCGAGCCGAAGCAACTGACCGCGGGCGATGGGTCAGACACGCGGTCCCGCTGGTCTCCGGACGGCGGATCGATCGCCTTTATCACAACACGCGGCGGCAAGTCCCAGGTCTGGATTATTGCCGTCAGCGGCGGCGAGGCGCGCCAACTCACCAGTCTCTCAACGGAAGCGGACGGCGTCACCTGGGCGCGCAAAGGCGATGCGCTGTTGTTCACCTCCGACGTCTATCCCGACTGCGCCGACGATACCTGCAACAAGCAGCGCCTCGAGGAAGCTGAAAAGAGCAAAGTGAAAGCACGGGTCATTGATGAGCTTCTCTTCCGGCACTGGAACGAGTGGCGCGACGGCAAGTACACTCACTTGTTTACCGTTTCAGCCAAGGGCGGAACGCCGCTCGACCTGACCCCCGGCGCGGTCGACTCGCCCACGTGGTTCCTGGGCGCGCCTGACGGATACGATATTTCGCCGGACGGTTCAGAGGCCTGCTTTTCCTCGAACCGCTCGGGCGGTTCGCGCGTCGCCTGGTCCACCAACAACGATCTCTTTCTCGTCAGCACCAAGGGCGGCGAAGCCAAAAACATCACCAAGGATAATCCCGGGTCCGACGCCTCGCCGCAGTATTCGCCCGACGGACGCTACATCGCCTACACCTCACAGGCGCGCGATGGCTATGAATCAGACCTCCTCCGCCTGCGCGTTTACGACCGTCAAACTGCAAGCATCAAGGATCTAACATCCGGTTTCGACCAGTGGGTGACGAGCTTCGCCTGGGCGCCGGACAGCGACACCATCTACTTCACCGCCGAGGAAAGCGCCCGGCAACCGGTGTTCAAAACATCCGTCAGCCATCCCAAGGTCGAGAAGGTTCTGGCTGGAATGAACGACGACGTGGCGGTCACTCCTGATGGACAATCACTGGTTTTGACTCGCGCCAGCCTGACGCAGCCTGCGGAGATCTATCGCGCCGCTGTTTCACGAGGCACTCCGACCCAACTGACGCACGCGAACGACGCGTTGCTCGCTGAACTCGAGATGAACCCCGGTGAACTGGTGATGACCAAAGGAGCCCTGGGGGCGGAAATCCAGAGCCTGCTGGTGAAGCCGCCCGGCTTCGACGCCAACACAAAGTACCCCGCCATCGTGCTTGTCCACGGGGGTCCGCAAAGCGCCTGGGACGACGCCTGGAGCTACCGCTGGAATGCGCAGATGTTTGCTTCACATGGCTACGTGGTAATCATGACCAATTTCCATGGCTCAACCGGATACGGCCAGAAATTTGTCGAGCAGATATCGGGCGATTGGGGCGGAGCCTGCTACCAGGACATCATGCTGGCAACCGACTACCTGGAGAATCTGCCGTATGTTGATAAGCAACATATCGGCGCGGCGGGCGCGTCCTTTGGTGGGTACATGATCGACTGGATCGCCGGGCATACTCATCGCTTCAAAGCGCTGGTTTCGCACGACGGCGTTTACGATTCGCACAGTATGTACGGCGAAACGGAAGAGATCTGGTTCGACGAGTGGGAACACCAGGGGCCACCCTGGACGAAACGGGAATCCTACGAGAAGTCGTCGCCCTCGAACCACGTGCAGGATATCCAAACGCCCATGCTGATTGTCCAGGGAGCTCTCGACTTCCGCGTCCCGGAAGGCCAGGCCATCCAACTCTTCACCTCGCTCCAGCGCCGCGGCATCTCCTCGCGCTTCCTCTATTTCCCCGATGAAGGCCACTGGGTGCTGAAGCCGCAGAACAGCCAGTTGTGGTACAAGACGGTATTGGGTTGGCTCGACCAGTACTTGAAACCGTAGGTCCCGAGCGTAGCGCATGTCCTGCTCTCTGGACTTGCGGCTTTTCGAAGGCAGAAGGTGGCCGGCACAAGAAACTAAGCAGTGTAGCCTTTTCTTCCAATGGACGATGCGTTATAAGTGAACTGTGCCAACTGTTCTGCGGGTGAAAGGGTACCGGTTCTTTTTTTTTCAGTCGTGAGCGAAACGAGCCTCCGCATATCCACGTTGAGCAGGCGGAGCGTTACGCAAAGTTCTGGCTCGGCCCGGTTCGGCTCGCAAGCTCGGTTGACTTCCGAAGCAACGAACTTACAGAAATCCGCCGCCTCATCGAAGAAAACGAGGCGCTTTTCAAGGAGAAGTGGTATGGGCACCTTGGACATAAGAATTGAGCCGCTGGCTGTGGACGTTTCGTTCTCGCCAGATGCCTTGCACGTTGTCCTCGCGGACGGGCGCGAAGTCTCGGCTCCGCTCGAATGGTTTCCGCGGCTTCGGGCGGCTACAAGTGAACAGAAGAGGAACTGGCGGCTTATTGGAAAAGGTATTGGCATCCATTGGGAGGATGTCGACGAGGATATATCAGTCGAAAGTTTGCTCGCTGTGAGGGAGTAGGCCGTCCGCCTTGTTACAGGCATGTAATTTACCGATCAGGTGCAACAAAGATCATCCTATGGACATGTACGAACAGCTAGTGGGGAGGTACTTGACGATCTTTGAACACTTCGCTGCGATCCCGCAGTTTCCGGTTTTATTCAACGACAAAGGCGAACCATGCTTCCATGAGAGCCCCGGAACTCTAACCTGGGATGCCTTCCCGGACTTCCTGGCCGTTGATATGCGGAGCCGCCACGCACAAATAATTGAGGTAAACAAATCGGGATATCCCAACCAAATCGGCGATCTTGTTAAACGAACCTTGGGCAACCGCGAAAAGATCGAATCTTATGTAAAATGGTTCGTCTCCGACACATTCCCAATTCAGTGGCGCTTTTTCGTCCGCGACAAGATGGTTGATCGACTGAAGCGCGAACTCGAAGCAGGCGGGATCCAGCCACGCATCACCACACTGGAAGAGGTGTTCAACAAGCTCAGAGATGTCATGCCGTAGCGTGGGGGGGATATGTTCCGGGACAATCCTAGGACGCCGGGCGCAATACAGGCACCGTGACAGGTACTCATAATGAGGAATGAAGACCCATGACCCGAGACGAAATCATCCGCAAAAAGCAAGAATACATCTTCAACTGCGTCACGACGTACTTCAAGGACCCGCTGGTGATCGACCATGCCAAGAACCAGTACGTCTGGGACGTGGACGGGAAGCGGTATCTCGACTTTCTGGGCGGGATCGTCACCATCAGTGTTGGCCACTCGAACGAGAAGGTGACGGCGAAAATCAAGGAACAGATCGACCGCGTCCAGCACGTCTCAACGCTCTTCCCGACCGAAGCCCTCGTGGCGCTGGCGGAAAAGGTTGCGCAAATCGCTCCGGGGAAATTGAAGAAGAGCTATTTCTCCAACAGCGGCACCGAAGCCAATGAAGTGGCCATCACCACGGCGCGCATGTACACGGGCAACTACGAAGTCCTGGCGCTCCGCCACGGCTACAGCGGTCACTCGCAACTGACCAAGTCTCTCACCGGACTGCACACCTGGCGCAAGGCCGGAGTGATTCCTTACGGCATCGTGCACGCTCCCGGCCCCTATTGTTACCGCTGTCCCTACGGACTTACTTACCCGAGTTGCGACCTGCACTGCGCCAAGGACATCGAAGAGGTCATCAAGACATCCACCAGCGGCCAGATCGCCGGCTTGATTGCGGAGACCATTCAAGGCTTGGGGGGATTCATTGTTCCGCCGCCCGGTTATTTCAAGATCGTTGCCAACATCGTGCGCAACTACGGCGGACTTTTCATCGCTGATGAAGTCCAAGCGGCGTGGGGACGGACCGGGAAGAAATGGTGGGGCATCGAGCACTGGGAAGTCGAGCCGGATATCATCACTTCCGCCAAAGGCATGGCCAACGGCGTGCCCATAGGTTTAACGCTTACGCGTACTGAGATTGCCGATGCCTATAAGGGCCTCACGATTTCGACTTTCGGTGGCAATCCTGTTACCTGCGCGGCGGCGAAAGCCACAATCGATCTGATTGAGGAAGAGCGCTTGATGGACAATGCCGAAGACGCGGGCAATCACTTCCACCAGGGGCTCGAAGCTTTGAAGGAAAAGCACCCTCTGATTGGTGACGTGCGTGGTATGGGCTTAATGCAAGGCATCGAACTGGTGAAGGACCGCCAGACCAAGGAGCCGGCAACAGAGGCTACGAATCTGGTTATGGAGCACGCGCGAGCCAACGGCCTGCTGGTCGGCAAGGGCGGGCTTTACGGAAATGTGATTCGCATGTCGCCGCCGCTGAATATTTCCAAGGCCGATGTCGATCAAGCCCTCGCCGTCCTGGACCAGAGCTTCGCGGAGGCTGCGGCTGGCATGTGAAGGTTAAGGAATCTGAAAAGCTCAGCCGCGCCTGGCGTGAACAGCGCTGCGGGCGTCACTGGGATCGGGCCGGCGAATTGGGAATTCTCAAGCTCAAAGCAGGTTGGAGAATTCCTCGACGCTGAGTTTGAGATCGTCAATTATGGCGCGCAGCGTCTTTCGTTTGATCGTGACCCCGCTGTGCATCGGGATCACGACTCTAGCGTGATCGGTCGGACGCACGTAGATTGCATGACTGCCGGTTTGCCTACGAAACTCGAACCCCAGTCGTCGTACCACACGCGCCACATCCTTGCCGTTAAGCGAAGGCAGTCGGGAGCTCACGCGGGAATCTCGATGGGCTTGATGAAGATGTCTTCTTCTGGCACCTGTAGGCCGTCCTCGACGAGGCTGGCGATATAAAGCTGGATCGCTTCCCGAATGTTCTGCAAGCCCTCATCGATGCTCTCGCCCTGCGTGTGACAACCCGGGAGAACGGGACAGAATACGTGGTATCCGCCTTCCTCCTCTTTCTCGAAAATCACGGTAAAATGACGCGCCATACCTCACCTCAGCTTCTGCTATTCTATCGTGGACAAAACGGAATGTCGATTGACGATTGTTGATCGTCGATTAGATCAGCCCGGCAAACGACAATCCCCCGGGGGTCATATGAACGGCATACCAGTTCTACATGTTGAAGCAGACTGCATCGCACGCGCCTGGGAAGAATCGATGGCGTTGCTTTACAGGTGCGGCTGCGATATCAAGACGCAATACGACAAGCCGGACGATCCGCCCAGCAAAGACGCTACAATGATCATCACGATCCACGAGCCGCTGAAGGAGCCGATGATCCACAAGGATTTTCCCGGCGGGCCGGAGGATTTGCAGGAGTACGTAATGGAAGTCTGCGATGGCATCAAGGACCACCTGGTGCGCGACACCCGCGACCCCGGCGACACTCGCTGGGAATATACTTACCACCAACGCCTCTTCGCTTTTCAGGTCCCCACCCTCCTGCCATTCGATCAGATTGAGACGCTGTGCCAGAAGCTTGCCAAAGCTCCTTACACACGCCGCGCGCAGGCCGTCACCTGGAAGGTATGGGAGGACAACGATTGCTATGACCCCGCCTGCATGCAGAGCATCTGGTGCAGGATAGTGGAAGAGCCGAGGAATCAAGGAGTCAAGGAGTCGGCGAGTGCGGATCTTGACTCCTCGACTCCCCGACTTTGCATGAACGTGCGCTTTCGCTCGAACGACGCCTACAAGGCGGCCTTCATGAACATTTTCGCCCTCGTGCAACTTCAACAGAAGATCGCGCGGCGGGTTTCCGAGCTTATGGGCAGACCCGTCGAGTTAGGGCGATACTGCCATATGGCTGACAGTTACCATCTGTACGGTTCTTACTTACAGGAGTTCGAGTCCCGTTTCCTGACCGCGCTCACGAAGCGTAGCTTCGAGCAACGCACACTCCGCTACGACGATCTGCGAGAAGTGATGGAAAGCGCGCGACCGGCAATCCTAGCGAAGGCCCGGGGAATGGGCAGGCAGTAGGCAGTAGGCAAAGGGCAGTAGGCGGTAACTTGTCATCCTGAGCGAAGACTTCATGATCCTTCGGCTCACCACTGTGCATGAAAATGGCTCTTTGGAGGTAACTCCTGTATTTTCAACAAAAGCTTCCGCCATTTTCATAGCAGCGAAGG